>Ga0208411_1002665_pt1 | contig 10659 bp, 8 predicted proteins | sample ETN01SmetaG_4_FD_185793 | JGI IMG/M metagenome (GOLD analysis project Ga0208411, IMG submission 185793) | Marine microbial and viral communities from oxygen minimum zone, Eastern Pacific Ocean - ETNP2014F12-01SV261 (SPAdes) (version 2) | ecosystem: Environmental > Aquatic > Marine > Oceanic ...
GTTTCAGACCGTACTTATCCGAGGTAGGCTTGTCTACGTAGAATCCCTGTCCAGATTCCGGTGTATTGATCCCGAGTTCAACAATATTACCCTTGGCCAGATTATCTTCTATCAGTTGCACAAGATTGTCCCTCCAGACCTCCGTTACTATGTCGATCTGCTGATCAAACAATGCAGCCATAATCGGAGTGGTACTCCCCTTTGATACTCTTACTTTACAGCCAAATCCTTTTTCAAGTATGAACTGTGATATTGCTGTGTGAACATTTGCGCTGTCCCAGTCAAAGTCACCCAGGTGGACTTTGCAGGCAGCGGAGGCAGATGTGCTGAAAACCAGAATGGTTCCAAGCAAGCTCAATGACAAGAGCACTTTTTTTGTTATTTTCATGACTTTCCTTTCATTCAAAATTGATGAATAATTAAACAAAGCATCTAATCCATTATTAATTCTACAAATTAGACTACACTAAAAAGGAGTAGCTATATCTTTTGTATCAACTCCTGTGTATTCTGCCGGAAATGGCTATCAGCTTCAGAAATGTTACACTATAACAATGAAGACTATTAAAGCAAGTCTTTAATGCAAAGAACATTGATCTGTTTAGCAACTATAATGTTTGAAATAAAATGTCTGAACTTCAATCTCAAATGCTGAAAGTCCTGCAAAAGAGTTCATCCTTGATTCCCGCTTTTTCATTTATGGAAACTCCGCTTCCGCAAATTCGGGAATTATATGCAGAGGAAAGGAAATTCTGGAATTGCGGAGGGCCGCAACTTGCCGCGATTTTGGACACGCAGGTTAAAGGTCCGGCGGGAGCTATTCAAATCCGGATTTATCATCCTGACCCTGAGCAGTGTTTGCCCCTGTTGGTTTATCTTCATGGAGGAGGATTTGTTCTTGGCAACAACGATACACATGACCGTATCATGCGTGAACTGGCATTCCGTTCAGGATGTGCGGTAGTTGGTGTGGAATATTCTTTATCTCCGGAACAAAAATTCCCAGTTGCGTTAGAGGAAATAATATCAGTTTTGAAATGGTTAAAACATGATATGCCGTGCAAAGATAATCCGGCTTTTAACATAGATCCGGAACGTGTTGTACTCGGTGGAGATTCTGCCGGAGCAAGCCTGAGCATGGGGGTTGCCATAAATTATAAAAAAAATTTGACAGGGTTGCTGCTCTATTACGGTTGGTTTGGATTGCGTGATTCATGTTCCTCACGCTTGTACGGTGGTACGGAAGATGGGATGAGTGAAGTAAATCGTGCTTTTTATCAGGATGCGTATCTGCGTTCTCCGGAAGATTTGCTTGATCCGAAACTGGATGTCTTGAACGCTGATTTGCGTGGTCTGCCTTTTTCCTGTCTGATTGTTTCCGACATGGACCCGTTGCTCGATGACAGTAAGGCTCTTTCCACATTACTGGAGAAATCAGGAGTTCCTGTTGAAATGTATCTGCATCATGGCGTTTTGCACGGATTTTTGCACTACAGCCGCATGCTGGATGCTTCTGAATCAGCACTTGGTCAGGGAGCAGATTTTTTGAGGAGAGTCTTCGTTTTATGATCTGAAAATCAAAACCAAAACTAAATTAGCCCTTCTTATTCTTTATTACTATTTAAGATTTTAACCTGTTCAGTGTATGAATTGAAGATACCACCAATTTTTATCTGTTAACCAGACTAAAGTTCAAAAGTCGCCAACACCGCCCTGTGATCGGAAGGATAATTTGCAAAGGATATATCAGAAGTATCTGCAGTCTCTCCAAGTCGCTGAACATTTTTTACCTGCACTTTTTCACCCGTGAAGTAAATAAAATCAATGCGGTCCTCTGGATCAGCAACGGATGAGTCTGGAGTTTCAGGATAAGTACCAGCAGGCCAGGTAAAACCCGGAACAGTAACAGGGTCAGGAAATAATTCCCTGAACGCATCCTTTAAGCCTGCTTCAGTTACTTGTTTTGAGGTCGGAAAAGATACCTTGAGGGGATGGAGCCCAGCTTGAGCAGATTCTGTAGTCCAGTCGAGATGAGACGGTTCGTTAAAGTCGCCTGTGAGAAAAACCGGTTCTCCGCTGGAAAGGATGCTTTTGATATCCCACAGAACTTTGTTGATTTCAGTTTCATGAGCAATTCGTGCTGAATTAATTGCCTGTAGTTCAGCATCGGGAGTGTCCGGATCAATTGAGTCACCCTGGTAATAACCAACGTTCATCAACTGATATGGCGCATAAGGATAATGCCAGAGGTGTGTGTTGAACATCCAGACTTTCTCTAAGGAAGGCAATTCCACCTGAATACCGGAACCTCCGGGAGATTGTGCCGTGATCGGGTGACGGCTCAAAGTGGATTGTCCCGCCTGTTGAGTCCAGCGTGCGCGGAGCTTGTTTCCCTTTGCACCAAATTCTTCCAGCGCGTCCAGAACAGCGTGTCTCACATAGGAAAATCCCAGGGCCTTGGCTATTTCCGGAGTTTGGTCTTCGTATTCCCGGTTTACATTTTCCTGAATGCCCACCAAATCAGCCCCCGATTTACGGATCACCTCAATAGTTTCTTCAAGATCTTTCTGATGTCCACCCCAATAAATGTTATAACTTAATACCCTCAAAGTTGCGTTGAACATAATTATTATTGAATCTGCTTAAATTATTTTGTTTAACAGTAGAAAAATTTTAACAATATTAATTTAGTAACTTATTCAGGGTCTCCCTTTATTTGAAATGACACATTTTTAGAATCTTTAATAACGGTATCATAAGTCAGAAAGGCTAATAATTCTGTTGTTAAGTTAAATCTTGTGGACTGTGTTGACAAGCTAATAAGTGTCCGGAAGAGGGAGTTTGCAGAGGGGGGCGGTCATTAACACAAATATCCGGAATGGCTTCTGGACAGCGTTCCGCGAAAGGACAGCCGCGTTCAGTTATTTTCACTTCACGGGCAATTCCGGCCTGCGCTTCCCGGGTGGAAAGCGTTTTCTCCAACCAGTCTAGTTTCATTTCCGGTACGGAAGAAAGAAGGAGTTGCGTGTAGGGATGAAATGGAGGTTGAAATACAGCCAACTTTGAACCTTGCTCGGCAACCCTCCCGGCATAAAGTACCACTACCTGATCGGCTATACTGGCTACGGTATCAATGTCGTGGCTGATGAACAAATAGGTCAACTGCAGCTCGTGTTGTAGTCGTTGAAGCAAGTCCAAAATAGCCTTGGCTACTATGGTATCGAGTGCGGATGTTACTTCATCGCAGATGATTAATTCCGGTTTTGCCGCCAGTGCGCGGGCAATACATATGCGTTGTTTTTCGCCTCCTGAAAGTTCGTCTGGCAGACGATCGATGTACGTTTCAGAAAGTTCAATTTGTTCAAGCAGTTCGATAGTACGCCTCTCACATTCCTTTCCTTGTAAACCTAGGTAGAAACTCAAGGGACGTCCAATTACATCACGGACACGTTGACGTGGATTCAGGGCAACATCCGGAAGTTGATATATCATCTGAACTTTCCGGAGATGTTGCTTTGTGCGCTGAGCCAGAGCAGGTGGAAGTAATTCTTCCTGAAAGCTGATTTCTCCGGAACGCGGTGGCAACAGTCCGGTGATAACACGCGCCAACGTACTTTTCCCGCTGCCGGATTCTCCGACCACCGCCACGGTTCTTCCGCGTTCCACAGAAACAGACACCTCTTGCAAAACATCCGTCCCTTTACCGTAGCCGGCAGTAACGGAATCAATGTTGAGCAGAGATTCCGGATTATTAATTTCCGCCGTTGTTTTTTCGTGGCGACTACGTGCGTCAAGTAATGCGCGCGTGTAATCTTCTTTTGGCGACTCTAGAATCTGTCCGGTACTGTTCACCTCGACTAGATTTCCGTAACGCAGAACCATCAACTGGTCTGCGAGTTGAGCGACTACCGCGAGATCATGAGTGATGTAAATGGCCGCCACATTTCGGTCAATCACAATTTCCTTGATCGTTTTCAAGACCTCAATCTGAGTTGTGACATCCAATGCGGTTGTTGGTTCATCGAAGACAATCAAGTCCGGTCCACAGGACATTGCCATGGCGACCATCATACGTTGAAGCTGACCTCCGGAAACCTGATGCGGCCAGCGTTCGCCAATGTTGTCCGGGTCAGGCAGGTCGAGACTCCGGTAAAGGGCACGGCCTTTTTCTTTTGCTTCCCTCCTGGACATGACTCCATGGTCTACCGGTCCTTCGGCAAACTGATCGAGCAGTCGATGTGCGGGATTAAAAGCTGCAGCAGCACTTTGGGCAACGTAAGAAATTCTGGTTCCGCGAAGTTTCCGCTTTTCATTTTCAGGAGCCGAACTTAATTCGATTCCATCAAAAATGATTTCTCCATCTGTGATTCTACATCCGTCACGGGCGTAACCCATCGACGCTAAACCGATGGTTGATTTTCCTGCGCCGGACTCACCGATTAAACCCAGGATTTCTCCACGCTTGAGTTGCAAATCCACACCCCGTACGATTTCCTGCCAGCCTTTTTCGGAAAGCCCTTCGATACGTAGACCTTTCACTTCCAGAAGTGGTCTGTTCAATTGTTCGTCATCTATTTTATTTGTGTCAGTTAACATCTTTTAGACCGCTTGATTTATGAAGCATCCAGTCTACTACGAAATTTGTGGCCACTGTCAAAAGTGCAATTGCGCCTGCAGGCAGGAGAGGTGTGATATCGTCAAAAGAAATCAGCGTCGCGTTATCTCTGACCATTGAACCCCAATCCGCCGTTGGTGGTTGTATACCAAGGCCGAGGAAACTGAGTGCGGAAATGAAGAGAAAAACAAAACAAAAACGCAGTCCAAATTCCGCCAGCAGCGGAGCGGTGATATTTGGTAAAATTTCTTTGCGGATAACCCAACCCAGTTTTTCTCCGCGGAGCCGTGCAACCTCTACATAATCCATCACCGCCACATTCATGGCAGTGGCACGTGCCAGCCGGAAAACACGGGTAGCGTCAAGAATGGCGATGGTTCCTATCAAATATGGCATTGCTGTGCCGAAGATGGAAAGGATTAAAAGTGCGAAAATCAACGAGGGAATAGACATCAGGACATCAACAATCCGGCTCAAAAGCTGATCAACCCAACCTCCAAGTGCCGCGGCAATCATGCCGGTCAGACTGCCAAGTACAAAAGCTATCAGCGTAATTGTCAGGGCCAGTCCAATGGTATTGCGTGCGCCGTAAATCAGCCGCGAAAGCATGTCACGTCCAAGGTTGTCCGTGCCAAGGAGGTACTTGTCAGACCACACTTCGTAGGCTCTGCCAATAAGTTCGGTCTCTCCGTAAGGTGCAATGAAAGGGGCAAAAATAGAAATAACAACATATGCCAAAATAGTCAGCATTCCAAATTTAGCGCTCCACGGTGCAGAGGAAAATAATTTTAGAAAGTTTGACATCAGCGGGGGTGCAGCAGGCGGGGATTAGTGACGATGGAAATTATGTCAGCGGACAAATTTAGCAGAATGTAAACTGTTGCAAATATCATCGAACAGGCCTGCACAACCGGAATATCACGTTTGGAAACGCTGTCAACCATCAACTGTCCAAGTCCAGGATAAACGAAAACTACTTCCACAATCACCACACCAACAACCAGGTAAGCCAAATTCAACGCAATCACATTCACAATTGGAGCGAGCGCATTTGGAAGAGCGTGCCGCATAATAATTTTCATGGGACGAATTCCCTTGAGACGCGCCATTTCGATAAACGGACTGGACAACAAATTTATGATGGCAGCACGTGTCATACGCATCATGTGAGCAACGACCACCAGAGTCAAGGTAGCGGCCGGAAGTATGGTGCGGTATAGTTTGTCACCCAGTGGTAAATCCCTACTCACATTTGAGATGCCCGGAAACCAACTGAGTTTAATAGCGAAAAAGAGGATCAGAATGTATGCAACAAAGAATTCTGGAAAAGAAATTGAGGTAAGGGTGAAGGTATTGACGGCCCGGTCATACAATGTGTTGCGATAAAGTGCAGCAAGGATGCCGAGGAATAAAGCTAAAGGTACTGCGATCGTCGCAGCAAAACCACCCAGGAAAATGGTGTTGGAAAGGCGGAGTCCGATCAGTTCGGAAATTTCACGCTTATTGGCCAGTGAAACTCCCATGTCACCAGTTGCCATGCCGGCCAGCCAACTTAGGTAGCGTAAATGCGCCGGCTTGTCCAGACCGAGTTCTGTGCGGAAAACTTTCACCGTTTCCGGAGTTGCTCCCTGTCCGAGGATGGACTCCGCTAAATCACCGGGAAGGAGTTCCACTCCAAAAGTAATCAACAGCGAAATGGCAAAGAGGGTCAGCAGACCCAAAGCAATTCTCTGGGCCACGATCTTGAGGATATTGATCAATTAAGTCTCCGGAAGGTCAAGTTTCAAGTTCCAAAGTGCAAGGTGTAAGGTCATAATTACAAATGCCTTACACCCTGTTACTTACAGCTTTTCACCTGATCAGGAGTACCACCAGCGTTCATGGAATTTGTCACCATCCATGTCCCAATTTCCGGCCATTGTGCCGTGAGCGATTTTGTCGGTTGTGCCAAAGACATAGTTAGCAAACATGGGAACAACAACACCGCCTTTATCACGTACAATCTGCTGCATTTCAAAGTACATTTCACGTCGTTTATTCTGGTTGGTTTCGGCACGTGCTTCAATGAGCAGCTTATCGAAACGGTCATTTTTCCAGAAAGTGTCATTCCATGATGCACCGCCCATATATGCAGTTGAGAACATCCAGTCTTCTGTTGGGCGACCACCCCAGTAACACGCCCCCCAGGGTTTTTTCATCCAGACATTTGACCAGTAACCGTCACTCGGTTCACGCACAACTTCAATATCAATTCCGGCAGCAGCAGCATGTTCCCTATAAAGCACGGCTGCATCAACTGCTCCTGGAAAAGCCGCGTCTGCCGCAGAAAGTTTAACCTTGACACCACCGGCTTTTTTCGCGTAAAAACGGGCTTTATCCGGATCGTATGTACGTTGCTCCAAAGAAGCAGCGTGGAAAGGATTTGAAGGTGCAATCGGATGATCGTTACCAACAACTCCGTGTCCAAACAAAACTTTCTCCACAATCTCATCACGGTTTACAGCGTGCTTGAGCGCGAGGCGGACGTTGTTGTTGTCAAAGGGCGCAGTGTCTGTGCGCATCGGGAAGGTATAGTGCTTCGTACCTGTCGTTTCTTCAACCTTTATTCCACTCTTGCGTGCAAGCAGGTGGGCGGTTTTCAAGTCAACACGGTCAATAACATCGACTTCACCGGTTGCCAGAGCATTGCTCCTAGCGGTAGGATCTACGATGGAAAGCATCTCCAGTTCGTTAAACCAGCCGCGGTCAGCTTTGAAATAATTGGGGTTGCGTTTACCGAAAAAGCGCACACCCATTTCCAGTTTATTAAGTACATAAGGACCGGTTCCGATACCGTCTGTGGGATCGATCTTGCCGCCTTTTGAGGGTTTAATCGCAATGTGATAATCAGAAGCAACAAAAGGAAAATCGGCGTTTCCTCCAGTCAATTCAAAGACGACAGTGTACTTCCCATCCTTACGAATACTGCTGACCTGTTTGAGCAGTGATTTCGCGGGTGACTTAGTTTCGCCCATGTGGTGCTGAAACGAAGCAATCACGTCGTCGGAATCCAGTGACTTGCCATTGTGGAACTCCACTCCTTTACGCAGGTTAAAGACCCAGGTTTTGGCACCGTTCTGAGGATCCCAGCTTTCTGCCAATTCTGGAGACATGCTTCCGGTATGATCCACTTCGCCAAGATGGTTCTGAATGGCATAATTGATCTTACTCATGAAACCGTTTTCATAAGTTCCCGGATCCAGCGAATCTGTGGTCGAACCATGAGCAATTCCTGCACGCAAACGTCCTCCGCGTTTGGCACCAGCCTGTGCTTTATCCGCCCAAGTCAGCAATGTACCCGCACTTGATCCGGCAATCCCCAGTACCATCAAGCGCTGCGCGAATTCGCGACGCGTGATACTGCCGGACATTAGTTGTTCCTTGATTTTATTTATCTTATAATCCATACGAACCTCTTTTAAAAAAGAATTGACGCCGGAATACTAGAAATACATCGAGTCCAATTCGTTAACTAAAATAATGATGTTTAAAACAAATAATTGTCTAAACATGCAATATATGAAATCACAAATCAAGCTATCCCTTACAAGTGAATTTGTCAACAATAATATTAGAAAGCTTAATAAAATCTTTAAACCCAACCCCTAGGTATTTGAAAATCCCAAGTACGGTAAAAAATTCGCTGCCCCCCCTCAAAAACCTCCAACCTGGAAATCACCTCAAAATTCTCCAAACTAGCAGTCATAGTTCCAGAAGCTTCAACACGAGTTTGCCAATCGCCACGTCCTATCCCACTAGTTCGTTCACAACTTACCCTCAAGGAAAGCGGATCGCTTTCCTTGAGGGTAAGAGTATCGCAACCGAGATCTTCAGTTTCCAGTCCATCTTCCACAAACTGGTAGAGTCCGTTGTCAACTTTGTCGCTAAGAGTGATGCTATCTTCAATCACCTCATGTTCGATCGTTCGTTTGCGACTGGAAGCCCTGAGCTCTTCAGTTGGCACAGGTGGGGAGCATTCCGGCTCTAAAAAATCTGTAAGCTGTGCGTCTTCCGGACGTGATTTTCTGAACGGCAGGTTGAGAAAAGTTTCATCCCCTGGAAAGATTTGCAGTGTTGTCAATTCCGGACTGGGCCACGCATGGGGAAAATAAGCTGATGAAAGTGAAACCCGCCAGCGGTGTCCTGGACTGAGAGCATGGGCGCATGCATTAAGCTGAACCTTCGCCTTGAAATTTTTTCCAGGAATTAGCTCTTCAGGATTTTCGTGACCATTCCGGTGTGTCAGGTTTAGCAAACCCCAACTCACCAGCAGTGACGTGCCGTCTGGTGCCACATCACACAAACGTGCTGCGAGCAGTGCTTTGGGCTTATCGCAGTTCAGACTGACTGTCACTTCAGGATTCCCCAATATTTCCATTCCATCTTCAAAGACTTCTGAAGTAAAACACAATGATCCAGAATCTGCTGAACGTTGGTCTCCGGGAAAATCTCCAGCTGCTCCCATTGGAAACCAGACTCCGGCATTTAATCCGACAACCTGTGAAGTAGGAAAAAGCATAGCTTTTTCAGTTTCCAGCGATTGATTGAGGCCGTTCCGGTTTAAATACCAAGTTTGTACTTCGGAATTTTCGGACGGCCATAACGCTTCACCCACCCAACGTCCCGGGCGGAATTCATGATATGTTTTAGGAGCAACACTTTTTGGCATCCAAACCCTCAGCATAGGTTCCTCCATAATTCCTGTTTCAGTACCTTTGAGCCAGAAATCCCACCAGCGTATACATTCCTGCGCAAAACCAATCTGTGGTCCGGGAAGTGCGCGTTGTGGATACTCATGAGCCCATGGACCAATCAATCCTTTTCTTGGACATGAAAGACCAGCAAGCATCCGGGGGATTGCATTGCTGTAAGGATCCGCCCATCCTCCAACTGCATACACAGCACACTCTATAGCTGAATAATCTTCACAAATAGAACCGTGTTTCCAATAAGTATCTCTTTGCTGATGTCTGATCCATTCTTGTACCAGTAATGGAGTTTGTTCTAATCGCTCCATCCAGAGATCACGCCAATTTTCTCCAAGTACTGCAGGGTCTGGTGGGCGAGCATTCCAGGCAAGCATGGTAGTGGACCAGCCGAGCATATCGGTACTCAAGACGCATCCACCTTTGTAATGAACATCGTCAGCGTAACGGTCGTCTGATGAACAAACGGTAATAATTGACTTGAGGGCCGGAGGCTTTAGGGCAGCGACTTCCAATGAATTAAAACCTCCCCACGATTTACCCATCATACCTACTTTACCGTTGCACCACGATTGCTGTACGAGCCAGTCAATAACTGAAACAGCATCATCTAATTCCTGGGCTAAATACTCATCTAACATAACCCCTTCAGAATCCCCGCTTCCACGCATATCTACACGTATGGCGGCGTAGCCATGCCCAGCGAAGTAAGGATGATAGAGGGAATCACGCAAAGCAGTCCCGTCATTTTTCCGGTATGGAATGTATTCCATAATTGCAGGAACCGGTTCCTTCTCGGCATTCTCCGGAAGCCATATGCGTGCGGACAGACGACATCCATCCGGCATGTTGATCCAGCAGTGCCGGATTATGCGCGTTTTGTAAGGGAATTCTGTTTTGATTTTCATTGAGTGTAAAATTTAAAAGTGTGAAGTTTTGACTTCTTTATGTTGTCTTATAACTCAATTATAAACAATTTCGATAAACTCGTACTTTTCAATATTAAAAATGGAGGATTGCTAAAGACTCATCTTATTTTTCGAGATTGAAATCACCCAGTCCAACTATGAAGATGTTTTTCTTGGTCCTGGCTGTTCTCCCTGAAGCAAAGTTTTTCCGGATTATGTCACAGTCCTTCTGAGATTGTTGACAGTTGATAAAACTTGAAAGGTGTATTCTGCGTCTTATAGAACTTAAACGTCAAGAGGAAAGCAGGGATGCAACTATAGAAACTCTAAATTAGGACTGAACGAAAGATGATCGCAGCAGATAATAAGATCAATAAACTCAGCGCGAATT
>Ga0208411_1002673_pt1 | contig 10631 bp, 5 predicted proteins | sample ETN01SmetaG_4_FD_185793 | JGI IMG/M metagenome (GOLD analysis project Ga0208411, IMG submission 185793) | Marine microbial and viral communities from oxygen minimum zone, Eastern Pacific Ocean - ETNP2014F12-01SV261 (SPAdes) (version 2) | ecosystem: Environmental > Aquatic > Marine > Oceanic ...
TGCCGACAGCAACGGTTATCAGGGCGACCGCGAACGCACCATGTGGCCGTGGCGCGACTGGGTGGTGCGCACCCTGAATGCGAACATGCCTTATGACCAGTTTACCATTGAGCAGTTGGCCGGGGATCTCTTGCCCAACGCGACTGAAGAGCAGGTGCTGGCCACCGGCTTTAACCGCAACCACATGATCAATGGCGAAGGGGGCCGTATTGCTGAGGAGAATCGTGTGGATTATATCTTTGACCAGATGGAGACGATGGCAACCCTCTGGATGGGTGCCACGATGATCTGTGCGCGCTGCCATGACCACAAGTTTGATCCCTTTATCCGGCGCGACTATTACAGCCTGTTTGCCTTCTATAACAACACCCCGGTCAATGGCGGCGGGGGTGACCCGCAAATGGCACCGAATCTTCCCATCGGCAGCCCTGAACAGAGTCGGCAAATTGTGGTGCTGGAAGAGCAGATTGCCACACAGGAAAAACAAATCCGCCAACGGCAGGAAGAATTAAGAACGACGCAGGCGGCATGGGAGAAACAGATGCTGGCCAAGGGCGGTACGATTGCCTCGGGCACTGTGGCCTCTTCCCCCCTCATCACCGTAAAGAGTGGACCGGTTAAGTTAGAGGCAAACATCCGCGGGGCAACCCAAATCCATCTTGCGGTTACCGGGGCCGGTGATGGATTGAGTTGTGACTGGGCCGACTGGGCCGAGCCAGTGCTGCTCGATGCCCAAGGCAAGGCAACGAAACTGACGTCGATAAAATGGCAGTCGGCCACCGCCGGTTGGGGCAAGACACTTGTGGGAAAGAACGCGCAGGGCGAGGCACTGCGCATTGCGGGCAAACCGGTGACTGATGGCATCGGCACGCATGCGGATTCGTTGATCAGCTACGCGCTGCCCAAGGGGCACGCGTTTGTGAAATTCAAGGCGCGCGTGGGGCTGGACAATGGTGGCGCCGACCAGGCTAAGGCACTTGGACCGGACACACGGGCCACCGTGCAGTTTCATGTTTTCACCAAAAAACCGAACCTTGCGGCCCTGGCCAAGGGTAACGGTAAGGACGAACTAAAAGTGGCGCTCCGTATGCCTGGGGAAAAACGTTCCAAGGTGCAGCGCGATAAGGTTGCTCAAGCTCACTGGGGCAGTGATGGGACCTACAACACTTTGGTTGGTAAACGCGATGCGTCGCGTAAAAAGACCCAGAATATCCAGAAATCATTTCCCAAGGTGATGGTGATGAAGGAAATGGATAAACCGCGCGAGACCAAGGTGCTGGTGCGTGGCCTCTACAATCAACCCAGCACCACTGTGCCCATCAATACACCCACCAGCCTGCCGCCTCTGGCCAAGGATGCACCGCGCAATCGACTGGGCCTGGCAAATTGGCTGATGGATAAGCGCCATCCACTTGCCGCGCGGGTGACAGTAAACCGGATTTGGCAGCAGTTCTTTGGGGTGGGCCTGGTGAAAACCGCGGAGGATTTTGGGGTGCAGGGTGAAAAACCCAGTCACCCGGAATTACTCGATTGGTTGGCGGTGGAATTTTTGGAGGGCGGCTGGGACGTGAAGGCAATACACAAGCGCATCGTGTTGAGCGCCACCTACCGACAGTCCTCAGCGGTGACTCCGGCCTTGTATGAGCGTGACCCGGGCAACCGCCTGCTCTCGCGCATGCCGCGTTACCGTTTGCCCTCGTGGATGATTCGCGATCAGGCGCTCTTTGTCAGTGGTCTTTTGGTGGAAAAACGCGGAGGGCCCTCAGTCAAGCCCTACCAACCGGCTGGCATCTGGTCTGAGGCCACCTTTGGCAAAAAGAAATACACGCCCGACAAGGGCGAAGCGCTGCACCGGCGCAGCCTGTATACCTTCTGGCGGCGCATTGTGGGCCCGACGATGTTCTTTGATGAAGCCCGGCGCCAGACCTGCGAGGTCCGCCGTTCCCGTACCAACACTCCTTTACACGCGCTCATTACCCTTAATGACACCACCTACGTTGAGGCCGCGCGCGCAATGGCCCAGCGGGTACTCAAGGAGGGAGGCAAGGATGACGGGGCGCGGGTTGCCCACGCCTTTCGCCTGGCCACTTCACGGCTGCCCAAGCCCAGGGAACGTGATTTATTGGTGCGCCGGGTTGGGCAACTGCGTGATTCCTATGCCAAGGATGAAGCGGCCGCCAAGGCCCTCCTCAAGGTCGGCGAATTCAAGGGAGACCCATCTCTGGACACCACAGACCGGGCTGCCTACACCGTTCTTTGCAGCCTCATCCTGAACCTAGATGAAGTCATCACCCATGAATAAGCCCAGTCATCCCATCACTGAAAACCAGCTCATGGTCAATCGCCGCCAGTTTTTTGGCCGGTCGGCAACGGGCATTGGCACCGCGGCCTTGGCCTCGTTGTTGACCAGGGACGGATTGGGTGCCCCACAGCCGGGTGGGGCTTTCGGTGGGCTGGGGACTCTGCCGCACTTTGCGCCCAAGGCCAAGCGGGTGATTTATCTCTTCATGAATGGTGCGCCGACGCACACAGACCTCTTTGATTACAAGCCGTTGCAGAAACAAATGCACGGCCAACCGGTGCCCCAGGAGTACGTGGCGGGCAAGCGTTTCAGCACGATGACCGGTAACCCGAAGGGTAAGCTAATGCTGGGGCCCATTGAACCCTTCAAGCAGCATGGCCAAAGTGGTGCGTGGGCAAGCAACTTTGTACCGCACATGGCCAAGGCGGCTGATGACATCTGTTTTATCAAAAGCATGAACACCACGCAGGTGAACCATGCGCCGGCGGTTTCGTTCTTTCTTTCCGGCGGTGAAATTCCCGGTCGACCAACGATGGGCGCGTGGTTGAGCTATGGTTTGGGCAGTGACAACGACAGCCTACCCTCCTTTGTGGCGATGACCAGCGTGAGCAAGGGAACAACGTGCGGTCAGATTTTTTATGACTACTACTGGGGCAGTGGTTTTCTGCCGACCCGGTTCCAGGGAGTGAAGTTCCGCGGAGGGGGAGCGCCGGTGTTGTATCTTAAGAATCCCGGCGGCATCACCGGCCGTGAGCGCCGTGGGATGCTCGATGACCTGGAGAAACTTAACCGTATGCGTTATCAGGAATTTGGTGACCCGGAAATTTTAACCCGCATCGCCCAGTACGAGATGGCTTACCGCATGCAGACCAGTGTCCCTGAGTTGACCGACACTTCAGGCGAACCGAAGAATGTGCTTGATCTCTACGGACCACAGGTGAAGGAGCGTGGCTCTTTCGCCTACAATTGTCTGATGGCCCGCCGGCTCATTGAGCGGGGCACGCGGTTTGTGCAGGTGATGCATGCAGGCTGGGACCAGCACAATAGCATGACCACCGAGCTTTACACGCAATGCAAGGACACCGACCAGCCCAGCGCGGGGCTCTTGGCTGACCTCAAGCAACGTGGGCTGCTTGATGATACGCTGGTTATCTGGGGAGGCGAATTTGGGCGCACCCCGTTCCTGCAGGGCGACATCAAGAACCGCCCGAGGTGGGGGCGCGATCATCATCCCTACGCCTTTACCATCTGGATGGCCGGTGGGGGTGTGAAGCCGGGTATCACCTATGGTGCCAGCGACGCACTTGGCGTGAATGTGGCCGAGAATTCCATGCACGTGCATGATTTTCAGGCCACGCTGATGCATTTATTGGGCATCGATCACGAGCGCTTTACCTTCAAGTTCCAGGGCCGGCGCTATCGCCTGACCGATGTGCACGGCGAGGTGGTGAAGGATATTCTGGCGTAAAACTGAATTCGCCAGAGCCGCAAGGCATCCAATCTTTACATGTTGGGTAAGGGTCATCATTATCCATTTTCGCTTATGCAAATGGGTCGATTCATTTTTGGACTTTGGCTAGGGAGTACCCTTTGCCTCTCGGCGGCACCGGCAAAGTTGTCCTTTAACCGGGATATCCGCTCCATCCTCTCGGAGAACTGCTTCAAGTGCCACGGTCCCGACGGCAAAAAGCGCAAAGGCAAGTTGCGTTTGGACGTGCCCGATGGACCCGAGGGGGCGCTGGTCGAGCGCAAGGATGGCGCTTTTGCCATTGTGCCGGGCGACGTGGAGGGTGGCGCGTTGGTGGGGAAAATTTACGCCAAGGATCCTGAGGAGCGGATGCCTCCGCCCGACTCGAAACTGACCCTGACCGAAAAGCAGAAGGATACATTAAGGCGCTGGGTGAGTGAAGGCGCCAAATTCCAGCCGCACTGGTCCTATGCCAAGCCGGTGCGTCATCCTTTGCCCAAGGTGAAAGATGTCCAATGGCCCCGCAACGCTGTGGACCGGTTTATTCTGGCTGAGCTGGAACGGCGCAACTGGAAAACCTCACCGGAGGCCGATCGCCATGCGCTTATCCGGCGCGTGTCGCTGGACCTGACCGGTTTGCCACCGACCTTGGCCGAGGTGGACCTGTTCGTGAAGGACAACACTCCCGATGCCTACAGCAAACTGGTTGATCGTCTGTTGGCCAAGCCGACCTACGGCGAGCATTGGGCGCGGCAATGGCTGGATTTGGCGCGCTATGCCGACAGTGCCGGATACGCCGATGATCCGGCCCGCACCATCTGGGCCTATCGCGACTGGGTGATTCGCGCCTTTAACCGTAATCTTCCCTTTGATCAGTTCACCATCGAGCAGATGGCCGGCGATCTGCTGCCCAACCCGACCGAGAATCAGCTCACGGCTACTGCCTTCCATCGCAACACCCAGACCAACAGCGAGGGGGGCACTGATGATGAGGAATTTCGCAACGTGGCCATCGTTGACCGGGTAAATACCACCATGGCCGTCTGGATGGGTACCACCATGACCTGCAGCCAGTGCCACAATCACAAGTATGATGCCATTAGCCAGAAGGAATTCTACCGCATGTTTGCCGTCTTTAATAATACCGCCGACGCGGATCGGCGTGATGAAAGTCCGCTCCTGAAAATTTTCACCGACGGGCAAAAGAAACAAAAACTGGATCTTACCCAAAAGATCGATGGACTGCAGGGCGAACTGGATAAACTCAAGGTAACCGCACTGGATGGCCATGAGGATTGGTTGGCGGCTTTTGAGAAACCGGTGACCCAAAGCGCTCTGGAAACTGAAGCCATCGCCGGTAAAGGGTTGGCCGCCCGGCCGCTGCCTGGGAAAGTTACAGGTTTGCAGGTGGAGGGAGTCGACTTGGGGCGCCTGACGCTCAAGCTGCGGCCCAAGGGCGCCAAGCATCTTGGTGGCCGCTACGTTCGCGTGACGAATGTGGGGGCCAGTGTATTCCTGCACTTGGCCGAGGTGCAGGTGTTTAGTAACGGCAAGAATGTTGCGCCCAAGGGCAAAGCCAGCCAAAGCACCACGGATTTTGCCGGCCCGGCCAAGCATGGCAACGATGGCAATACCGATGGCAATTATGAAAAGAAATCGGTGACGCACACCGCCCAGGAAAACAACCCGTGGTGGGAGGTGGATTTGGGCAAGGAGATGCCGATTGAAAAATTAGCGCTGTGGAATCGCCTTGGGGCGGGCTTGGCCGACCGGCTTAAAGTGCACCGGGTGGAGGTATTGGATGCCAACCGTAAGGTGGTGTGGAAACAGGAATCCAAGAAGGTTTTCAAGGTGAGTGTGGATTATGGGCTGGATGGCGCGCGCCTGTTGCCTTTTGTCAGTGTGCCGCACCCCAAAGCGAACGGGTTGGTGCGCCTTGCCCAGCCGCTTGAGTTGAAGGCCGGCGATGTGCTGGAACTGGCCATCAAGGATTTCAAGGAAACCAAGGCCCAGGCGGCGTTGGTAACGAGTCCTCTGGCTTCCCTGGAGTCGGCGCTGCCCAAGGACATTTTCAGCATCCTCCGCGTGCCCTCTGCCACTAGGACAGCGGCACACCAGAAACGGCTGAAGGATTATTACGCGGCCAATAACCCAAAGACCCAGGCCAAGGCCAAGGAACTGGCCGCGGCCAAAAAGCAGCTTGCTGGTCTCAAGCCCGCTACCTCGGTGCCGATTTTTAGGGAGGTGGAAAAAGGCAAGCGGCGCAAGACACATATCCAGGTGCGCGGTAATTTTCAGATAAAGAGCACCCAGGTGACCGAGGGATTTCCGGAGGTATTTGAGGTGCCGGTACCCGAAGGGCCCATCACCCGGCTCACGCTGGCGCACTGGCTTGTTGATGAGCGCAATCCATTGACTGCACGCGTGCTGGCCAATCGCTATTGGGAAGCCCTCTTTGGCGCGGGCATCGTGCGGACCAGCGAGGAGTTTGGCAGCCAGGGTGAGTTACCGACCCACCCCCGGCTTTTGGATTGGCTGGCTACTGAAATGGTTCGGCTCAAGTGGGACACCAAGGCCTTCCTGAAACTATTGGTTACCTCCGCAGCCTACCAACAAAGCTCACGCGTTACACCCAAGACTTGGGAACGCGATCCGGCCAACCGCTACCTCGCCCACGGCCCGCGCCTGCGGTTATCGGCTGAAATGATTCGCGACCAGGCGCTGGCGGTCAGTGGGTTGTTATCCTCCAAGATGTACGGTCCACCGGTGAAGCCGCCCCAGCCGAGCCTCGGCATCAAGGCAGCCTTTGGCAGTGGTATTGACTGGAAAACCAGTGCCGGCGAGGACAAGTACCGACGCGGGCTCTACACCAACTGGCGCCGGTCCAACCCTTATCCGTCCATGGCGGCGTTTGATGCGCCCACGCGCTCGGTGTGCACCCTCAAACGCGTGCCCACCAACACGCCGTTGCAGGCGCTGGTGACTATGAATGATCCGGTCTATGTCGAGGCCGCCCAGGCACTGGCGCGGCGCATGGTTAAGGAAGGCGGGGGAACACCGCATGAGCGTGTTTCCTTTGGGCTTAACCTCTGCCTTTCACGCTCCCCCAAGCGCGCTGAGGTCAGTCGCCTCGTTTCGCTCTACACCGAATTACTGGCCGATTATCAAAAAGACGCCGCCGCCGCCAAGCTGATGGCCACCGACCCACTTGGCCCTTTACCCAAGGAAATGGACGCCGCCCAACTTGCGGCCTGGACAGTGGTGGGTAACGTGCTCCTGAATTTGGATGAGACAATGATGAAACGCTAAGCGTAACTACGCCTGCCAATTATTGAACGGAAACAGCCAACTTAAACCAAAAATGAATCCGCAACATCAATGGCTCCAACACCGCACGCGCCGTCAATTCCTGGGCGACTGCCAGACGGGTTTGGGCGGCATCGCGCTGGCCTCGCTGCTCGGTGAAAATAAAGCGAAGGCCGATGTGGCCTTTGACCCTATCCAGCCGCTCAAGCCGCGGCAATCGCACTTTGCGCCCAAGGCCAAGCGGGTGATTTACCTGCACATGACTGGTTCGCCGCCGACATTGGACATGTTCGATTACAAGCCCCTGTTGGTGAAGCTCAACGACAAGGATTGTCCGGACGAATATCTCAAGGGTCAGCGGTTTGCCTTTACCTCGGGCGTGCCCAAGCTAATGGGTACACCGCACCAGTTCAAGCAGTACGGCGAATGCGGTGCCTGGTATTCCGATGCGCTGCCTGAGTTGGCCAAGCAGGCCGATGACATGACCTTTATCCGGTCGATGACCACTGACCAGTTCAACCACGCGCCTGCAGAACTCCTGCTCTACACCGGGTTCGCCCGTGAAGGCCGACCGAGCATGGGTTCATGGGTCACCTATGGCTTGGGTAGTGAAAACCAGGATTTGCCGGGCTACATGGTTCTCATCTCCAGCGGCGTGCAGCCCAATGGCGGCAAGAATTCCTACGGCAGCGGTTTTTTGCCCAGCGTGTTCCAGGGCGTACAATGCCGTTCCAAAGGTGACCCGGTGCTTTATGTTTCCAATCCCAAGGGCATGAACCGCGACAAGCGCCGGCAGAGTCTCGACGCGCTCAATGACTTGAATCGTTTGCAGGCCAAGGAACTGGGCAACCCTGAAACAGCCACACGCATCGCGCAATACGAGATGGCTTACCGCATGCAGGTTTCGGTTCCCGAGGTGATGGATATTTCCAAGGAACCAAAGGCTGTGTTGGAGGCTTATGATGCCAAGCCGGGCGCGGCCAGCTTTGCCAATAATTGTCTCCTGGCGCGGCGACTCCTGGAAAAGGGCGTACGCTTTGTCCATCTCTTTGACTGGGGCTGGGATTTCCACGGTACCGGCGCGGGCACCGGCCTTGGCGACGGGCTGCGCAACAAGTGTAGGACGATGGATAAACCCATTGCCTCACTCATCCGCGACCTCAAGCAGCGTGGTCTCTTCAAGGATACGCTCATCGTCTGGGGTGGCGAGTTTGGCAGAACCCCCTTCCGCGAGGGGCGCACCGCCAAGAGCAAGGTGCTCGGGCGCGATCATTACCCGAATGTTTACACCATGTGGATGGCCGGTGGTGGCGCCAAACCCGGCTACAGCCATGGCGAATCTGATGATCTGGGTTTCACCATTGCCCGCGACAAGGTGCATGTGCACGATCTGCAGGCTACCATCATGCATCTACTGGGGCTCAACCACGAGCGCCTCACCTTCCGCCAACAAGGCCGCGACTATCGCCTCACCGATATCCACGGGGAGGTGGTGAAGGAAGTATTGGCCTAGCTGGCTGGGGCTTCCTCAAACCACAGGACGCCATCCTCCTCGATAATCTTCAAAGGGTGTAGGCTTGATCCAGCACAGGGGCCGCGCGTGCAAAGTCCGGTGTCCGGTTCATAGACCGCTCCATGGGTTTGGCACATGAGGACCTCTCCCTTGGTATCGAAGAAGCGGTTGTCGCCATAGTCCAGTGTGATGGGGATATGGCGGCAGGTGTTTTCGTAGGCAAATAGCTTCTTATGAAGGCGCCCGACAAATCCTTCCTGTGACTTGGTATTGCGGGTAAAGGTAAACTTGAGGGTTTCCCCCTCCTTTATCTCTTCAGCCAATGCAATACGAATGCGCGCCACGAAATTCATCATGACCGCATTTAGCATGCAATGCCAAGAATGAGTGCGATTTGCACTTTTTTTCACAAGCGGTTTAGAGAATTAGGTTTTAGATTTATATCTAATATTAGAATATAATTAAGTGTTTCCCGGAGAATTAAGGATATGAAAGCGACTGCGGAGTCAATTCAAGTGGTTTTGGATTATATGGAGGAAAAGTTGTTTCCCCCGGTCCGGTTGAATCGGATTCTCGTACCGGTAGACTACTCGAGCAATTCGGAGAAGGCCGTTCGTTATGCTTGTCGGTTTGCTGAAGAGTTTGAGGCAACTATTTCAGCGTTATATGTGGCGCCATATGAACCACCCCTGGTTGCCGGGGGGTTGGTTCCAGTGAGGGCCATTTCTCACAGAAAAGAGTGGAAGGAAACACTGACGCGTTGGGGTAAGCAGATCATCCCTGATGAATACCGCGGAGATTTTTTGGTTCGAGAAGGTAATGTGAGCCGGGAGATTTGCGACACTGCCAAGCAAATGGAGTCGGACTTGGTGGTTATTTCCACCCATGGAGAAACCGGTTTTCAACATGCTTTATTGGGAAGTACGGCTGAAAGAGTGGTCCAGCGGGCACCTTGTCCGGTGCTGGTGGTTCGTGATTCTGAACGCGACTTTATTGACTGATTTCCCAAGAGAACACGCCAAAGCCGCAGGAGTTGCCCTTGTGGTCCTGAAAGCAAGGGTGAGATAAAGCGCCGGACTGCACGATGGCTCGGCCTGCGGGTTTGGCGTTTGCATTTTTATCAGGTATCCGCACCCTCTGGGAGGTCATCCGATGAATTATCCCGTTATTTTTTTTCTTACTCTAATCCCTCTGTTCTCACTCGCTGCACCCAAAGGTTGGCCTGAGAAAATTCAGGAAATCAAATATTTGAGCACAGCCGATCAAACCCAACAGCCGGCTTTGTTTTATGTTCCCCCCCAAATGGATAAGCCAAGGCCTTTACTGGTCGGGTTGCACACTTGGTCAGGCGATTATCGTCAGGCCATGAGTGCGCCCTATGCCAAGTGGTGTATTGAGAAGAAATGGAATTTCATTCACCCAAATTTCCGGGGACCCAATCGAAGGCCGGAGGCCACAGGCTCGGAACTCGTTGTAGAAGACATTCTTAGTGCTGTAGAGCATGCAAAAAAGAACGCGCCGGTGGATGAAACCCGGATTTATCTTATTGGAGCTTCAGGGGGCGGTTATGCGAGCTTACTCATGGCAGGCCGGGCGCCCAAGATTTGGACGGGAGTGTCGGCGTGGGTGCCTATCTTAGATTTAGCCAAATGGCATGCGGAAACCTCGGCGCGCAAAATGAAATATGCGCGGGATATCGAGCTCTCCATTGGAGGTAAACCGGTCGCTGGCAGTAAAGCTCTGGCCGAGGCACGGAAACGTTCAGCCAGCACTTACCTTAGCGATGCCAAAGGAGTGAATTTGGATATCAACGCGGGTATCACCGACGGCCATAACGGCAGCGTGCCGATCAGCCATTCACTTGAGGCTTTTAATATTCTGGCGGCCAAGAAAGACCGGATTAGCACTGAATTGATTAAGGGATTTACACAGACAGCCAAGGTGCCCAAGGTACTACTGGGTCAGGCCCCCACCGATTCCTCTTATGGCGAAAAAACGGTGCGTTTTCGTAGAGATTCTGGAAATGTACGGGTTACCATTTT
>Ga0208411_1002685_pt1 | contig 10605 bp, 7 predicted proteins | sample ETN01SmetaG_4_FD_185793 | JGI IMG/M metagenome (GOLD analysis project Ga0208411, IMG submission 185793) | Marine microbial and viral communities from oxygen minimum zone, Eastern Pacific Ocean - ETNP2014F12-01SV261 (SPAdes) (version 2) | ecosystem: Environmental > Aquatic > Marine > Oceanic ...
ATAGCGCGTACCGGGGTAACCGGTGGAAAGCGCCTCGCCATCGGTCCAACCCTTGCCCGGTTGGTGACACTGGGCGCAGGAGATATCCACATCCCCCGAAATTCGGTTGTCAAAAAACAACATCTTTCCCAACTCCACCGCCGCCGGGTTGGGCGCCGATAATACCGGCAGCACAGCTAGCGGCCTGGGAACCGACGATGAAGCCGGATCCTTCCCCGATACGCACGCGACAGCCATCATCAGGCTGCCCAAGGTCAGCACATGAAATAATTTTCCCGTCTTTTTCATTATGATATATTTGTTTTGTTCAGCTTGGTTGAGTTTTCCGTTTAGACCTAGATTCATGGGCTTACCTCAATCACCCGCTCCACCAAGGTGAGTAGTGATTTCCCTTTTGTGGCATCCTGATTTTCCTGCCAGCACATCTCCACCTGCAGGGTAGCCTGTTGACCGATCCACAATTTCTCCAGACTTGCATCTTTTAAGGCCATCAACATCACCTCATTGCCCCCTAGTTCCACTGCCTTGTGCAGGAATTTTTTCGATTCATCCAGGTTCCCCATCGCGCAAGCCATGGTGGCTACCCGGTACCATGCCTGAAATTCATCCTTACCGTTTTCTTTCCGCACATGCGGCTTTTCGGGGGGGAAAGAAATGGGGTGAACTTGCCCTCCCCCATCTTCTCGAAGCACCAAATGCCCGGCCTTCTTCTCCAATCGCCCCTGCAAACGCCGGTGCAGACGAAGTAGCTCATATTTGCTCTCTTCAATTGCCTGCCGCACCTTGAGGCAATCTACCGACGTGCCCGGAAGCAAAGCCATTACGACCTGTTTTTTATCCAAATCAATATGCAACCCATCCTGAAGTTGGCTTCGGTCCAAGGCGACTATCCCGGATAATTTCTTGTGGACCGCTTTGACGCAGAGTGGACAGGTCATCCCTTTTACCTCCAGCACGGCTTGATTGGGGCGCACATTCACCGGAGCAACCGGCTCCTCCGCTTTTGTTCCAAACGCCAACAGGCAACCCCCAATGACTATACAATGCATTATCTTTTTCATATTCTGTCCTTAATTTTTGCTGAAATCGCTGAAGAATCTAGTTTCCCTAGTCGAAACACCGCGAACGCTTATGTTCCGCCGTGGTGAAAAACTTGTTTAATTAGCTCAACAACGACCCTTTTGACCAAGTGAACTACCTACCAACCAAACCAGATTTGTCTTAAAGTTGATTTATCTATGTCCTTATAGATTATACAGAATATAATTTGCTTGTGAAAAAAATCACAATCTTCATTGTGGAGAGAACAAGATACGCATTTCCTCAGTTGTTTAAGGCGAAGTAGGTTGAGCCCGGTAATGTGTATGACTTTGGGTTTAAGTTACTCCATGGCAGTAGAGTCATTCTGGGGTGATCTTGGATCGAGTCAGTGAGGTGTTGATTTATTACAATGACAAAATATATTAAAGAGAGATTCGGGAGTTTACTTGTGAAAAGTTTCACAAGCATGAAAAAAGGTATTTTCATCCATAATCGGCCTTTTTACTCGTCTTTTGCTGAACCTTTCGTTTACGGAACCAGCGGACTTAGGGAAAATTCGACGACTATAGATTAAGCCAGAATCATTAAGTAGATATCTCCCATAATGAAACTCTTCGACAGCTACTTCGGACTGATGCTGAAAATCTTGGCGGGAACTTGTGCCATCGGTTTGGTGTACATGATTGCGTCTGCCCTAACCCCGAAACCGCGCACGACTGTAGGGGTGTTACCCCACGCATCGCGGCAAGTTTCCCTTCCCTTTGCCTCGAAACCCAGCCTGAACCTGAAGGGGACCAGCAATCCAAAAACTCCGAAGGCCACGGAACCTGCCGCGTCCTTCACTACCCCGGCACCAACCCCAGTTGCCACGGGTCCACAATCCTCGGGCGAACAACTATTTACGGTCAACTGCGCGCCCTGCCATCAGGTTGGCGGTGCGGGCTTGCCCGGTATTGCACCGAGCATTCGTAACCGGGACTTTCTGGCGATTGCCTCGGATGAATTCATTCTCAATACGGTTCGCAAGGGCCGCCTCGGCACCGCGATGGCGCCTCGGCCGGATCTTTCCGAAGAAGCCATCAGGAATATCATCACTTATCTGCGTAGTGTGCCGGTGACAAATGTCATCACGGTGAAGGTGGATGATTCACTTAAGTTTGCGGGCAACGCCAAGGCGGGGGCTGACATCTACTTGAGGTATTGTTCCAGTTGCCATGGACCCAATGGAGAAGGATATACAGTCGGAGTACCCGGCCCCGGCATCGGGTTACCTGGATTTTTAAGCACCGTTTCGGATGACTACATCTTCCAGACACTCAAGCAGGGCCGCATCGGCACGCCCATGCAGCCTTTCCTCGGGGCGCGCGGATTGGCAAACCTGTCCGAAACCGATGCCCACGACGTGATCGCCCATCTGCATGAGCTGGGAAAACACAACGCTGCCATCAGCGCCAGCCCCGTCGCCGAGGCGGGAGACGCTAAACGGGGCAGGATGCAATTTGATGCCAACTGCGTTGCCTGCCACCAGCCCGGGGGAGTGGGAAAGGTTGGGTTTGCCCCCAGTATTCGCAATCGGGATTTTCTGGCCATTGCCTCGGATGATTTCATCCGAACCACCATCCAGAAGGGGCGCCCGGGCACCGCTATGGTGCCACGCGCCGACTTGTCCGCGCAGGTGGTCAATGACATCATCGCCTATCTGCGCGACCTGCCGATTGAAAATCCCATTGAGCTCAAGATTGATAGCTCCCTAAGGTTCAATGGTGATGCGCAAAAAGGAGCCCTCAAGTATGCGAGTTTTTGCGCCACCTGCCATGGTCCCCAAGGAGAAGGCTATATGGCCGGAGTGCCCGGCCCGGGAATTGGCCTGCCCGGGTTCCTGGATGTGGCTTCTGATGACTATATATTAAAAACCATCCAACATGGCCGGGTCGGCACACCCATGAGGTCTTTTATCGGAGCCAGAGGCATTGCCAATCTTACCGAGGAAGACGCTTATGACATCATCGCCCAATTGCGTGTGATGGGGAAAAATCATGGCGGAGGCCAATGAACTGAATTAATCAAGGAATAATAAAATGAAAAGACGCCAATTCATCAAAAGCGTGGCTGCCACGGCCGCACTGGGCAACGTGACTACCGGGCCATGGAATGTGCCGGGAGCCGAAAAGTATGCGCTCGAAAAATCCGAGGCAAAGGACAAGGACATCCTTGCGGCCTGCCCGTACTGTGGCGTGGGCTGTGGCACCATCATCAAGACCAAGAACGGGCGCATCACCAATATTGTGCCGGATAAGGATCACCCGACCAATCGTGGACTGCAGTGTATCAAGGGACTGACCTCGGCCGAGGCGATTTATGTGAATCGCCTGACCAAGCCCCTGATCCGAAAGGACATGTCCGACCCATTGCGCGGCAAGGTGTCCAAGACCAAGGGCAGTTATGATCCGTCCCTCTTCCGGGAGGCGAGCTGGGATGAGGCAGAGGAACTGGTGGCCGAACAGGTGGCCGAGATTGTGAAGGAGTCGGGCGGCAACTCAGTGGGCCTGTATGGCTCCGGCCAATTGACACTGGAGGGACAGTATCTGGAGAACATCTTCATGAAGGGCATAGTCGGCTCCAACACCATTGAAGCCAACGCCCGCATGTGCATGACCTCGGCGGTAACCGGTTATGTCAAGTCGCTTGGCTCAGACACACCGCCCACCTGCTACGATGATGTGGAACTGGCGGACATGATCTGCTTTTGGGGTCACAACGCACGCGGGGCGCACCCCATCCTGTTCTGGCGGGTGGCAGACTATAAATCGAAAAAGAATGTCCCGACACTCGTGGTTGACCCAAGGCGCACCGGCACCGTGATGGGGCTTGAGGATATCAATCCAAAAACAAGCCATCACTTTCCCACGATCAATGGGGATATCTCGATTCAAAATGCCATCGCTTATGCCATCATCAAGCGCCATCCCGAGGCCGTGGCCTGGGATTTTCTCAAGAAACACACCACCGGGTGGGAAGCTTATGTGAAAGAGGTCGAGGAGGGCTACCGGCCCGAGGATGTGGTCGATCGCACCAAGATCGCCCCGGAAAAAATCTATGAGGTAGCCGAGCTTTGGGCCAAGGCAAGTATCGCGGGAAAGAAGCGCGGATCGGGTGGTGTGCTGTGCATCTGGGGCATCGGCTACAACCAGCATTTGCACGGACAACACAACACCATGAGCCTGGTCAACCTAATGGCCTTGACAGGGAACGTCGGTCGCCCCGGTTGCGGGCCACACTCACAAACCGGCCAACCCAACGCCATGGGCGAGCGCCTGACCGGCGGACTGACCGGTCGGCTCCCGTTTAATATCGGGTTGGACAATGCGGCGCATCGGGCCTGGTGCGCCGAGCGATGGGGCATCCCGCAGGAGCGTCTGGACAAGACCGCCGGCATGCAGAATACCGGGATGGCTGTCGGGATGATGGAGCGCGCCCTCAAGGGCGAGGTGAAGGCGATGTTCATGATTTATGCCACCCACATCGACCTGCCCGATGCCTACAACCTGTCCCGACCGGCTCTCACGAAGATGTTCACGGTGGTTCAGGATATCTACAAGGATGCGCCCAATAACCTTTATGCTGACGTGATCCTGCCCGCGGCAACCTGGGGTGAGTGGGTGGGCGGCCTTTACGTGCAATCCGAACGCCGCCTTTACGTGGCCGATGGCACCGCCAACCCGATCAAGGGCACCCGGCCGGACATGGATATGGTAATCGACAAGGGCAAACTCATCGGCAAGCTGTTGGGCTTGGATGTCGACAAGATTTTTCCATACCAACGCAAGGCGAATGGCTACTATGATCCCGAGGAAGTATTCCGTGATTTTTGCCTCGCCTCCAAGGGCACCGACGCGGACTTGAGCGGCATCCTTGAGGTGGAAAAGGAAACCGGAAAATCACCCTACCAACAAATTCGCGAGCTGCGCGGCATCCAGTGGCCTGCGCCCACTGCGGCCATCGCCAAGGCCGGCGGCACCAAGCGGCGTTACATGGGCCAGGAAGAGTATTGGCCCGACAAGCCTTACAGCGAGTTTCGCCATGCCGACGGCAAACTGCACATCCACATGTGCCACCAGGATTATTCCAAATACCGCGAGGTAACCGATGAACTGGCCAAGTTGGGCACGGATCCAAAGTACCACATCATTGATCATATGGACGTACTGGTGAAGGCACGCGACATGGGACTCACGCCGGAGCTGCCGCATGCGGATTTTCTTGGCAAGAAAGCGGGTGACTGCCCCAAGGACAAGTATCCCTTCTGGTTTGCCACCGGCGTGGTGTACGAACATTTCCACACCGCCAAGACCATCCGCGCAGGCACCACCCGCCAACTTGTGCCCGAGATGTACGTGGAGATGAACCCGGAGGACGCCCAGGAACTCGGCGTCAAGGACGGCCAATGGGTAAGGGTCATCACGCGCCGTGGAGAAATTGAGGCCCGGGTCTCGGTGGGCCTGGATTCAGTTGTGAAACCCGCCCGCAACACCGTGCCCAAGGGTTTTCTCTTTAGTCCGTGGAACCTGTCGGTCGCCGACTCAGCCGATCCCAAGAAAAACAAGTGGCTGGCCAACGGCACCACGCACCGGGCGTTTGACCCGGTGTCCGGTCAGGCGGATTTTAAGAAGTGCGCTGCCCGGGTTGAGCTGATTAAATCCTGACCATGGATGCTTCGCCCGGGAAAACCGACCGCGCCGGTTTCTTCCGGGCCCTGGGGATCGGCATTCTTGTACCCTTTGCGCTGTTGTTGATCGACCGGGTTCCCGGCGTGGCCCGGTTGCGTCGTTATCTTCGCCCCCCGGGGGCACTGGCCGAAAAGGAATTTTTGGACGCCTGCATCGGCTGCGGCCAGTGCGCCAATGTTTGCCCAAACAAGTGCATCCAGTTTGTCAACCTCGAGAAGGGCCTGGACCAGCTCGCCACGCCGGTCATCATTGCCCGCAGTCAGGGATGCATCCTCTGCATGGCCTGCACCCGGGTTTGCCCCACCGGCGCGTTGCAACCCCTGGAACCCACGGAGGCCGGTCGGCAGGCCGTTGCCATGGGAACGGCCGTGGTGGCCGAAGACGTGTGTTATTCATTCTCCGGACGCACCTGCGGGGTGTGTTACCACGCCTGTCCACTGCCCGGGAAGGCGATGAAGCTTGGCCTGTTTGAAAAGCCTGAGGTCAATCCTGAGCACTGCGTGGGCTGCGGTCTCTGCGAACAGGCCTGCATCCACATGCCCCAGGCCATCCGCGTGATCCCTGCCGGGCAAGCCAGACGAAAGGAGACCGGCTAAGATGCGCACCGGCTGGATTATGCTCATCGTTTCCATCCTCACCCGAATGGGGGTAGTGATACTGCTCTGCCTGCTGGCCCTGATGACCGAGTACCTGAACCTCAAGCAGGCCTACAACAACCCGCGGCTTGTGGAATTGAGCCACGGCCCAAAGGCGCGCGCGGCCTACGAGGCGGCTGAAAAATTCCTTGGCCGCTTTGGGGACCCTCTTGAGGTCGCGCAGACCAATGGCGGCATGACGTGGTCCATCCGGATTATGGGCGTGCCTTTCACCGACCCGGTGGCCGCGCTCTCGGTGCTGGCCAAGAATCACCGTTGGAATCTGGGCTTTGCGCTCGGGCTTACCGTTCCCCTACTGCTGGCGCTGTTGTTCGGACGCGTGTTCTGCGCCTACATCTGCCCGGCCTCATTACTCTTCTTTGCCATCGCCCGGCTACGGGCACTACTGGGCCGGTGGTTTTATTTTCCACAACTCACCGTCAATCGCGGGTTGGCCTGGGGAATACTGGTCGGGGGTTTGCTACTCGCAGTAATCACCGGTCACGGGGTTTGGTCGCTGCTGTTGCCCTACTTTGCCCTCGGGCAAACCCTCTTTCACGGGATCGCCATGGGAACCCTGTCCATTGCCCTTGGCAGTTTGCTGTTGTTTGCCGGATTGGACTTTTTTCTCGGGCGACAATTCACCTGCCGCTATGTCTGCCCCACTGGGCGGTTACTGGGCTGGATCGGCCAGCGTTCGGTGATCGCCATTGGGCGCGACGCCGACGCCTGTCTGGAGGACTGCAACCGTTGCGCGGAGGTTTGCCCGCAAGGCATCAGTCCGAGACTGGACCAGACCACCGATTGCTCCCTGTGCGGCGAATGCCTGATTGATTGTCCGGCCCAATGCCTTGGCCTGAAGTTGCGATTGCGCCCGAAACCCCGGGTCGCTCCCGTGCTGGCACTGTTGCTGTTGTTTTCTGCGAGCCCGCTTTTTGCGCATCATTTCAAGGGCCTACCCCACTACAATTATTTTGAAAACTATCCTCAAGTCCCTGAGGAGGAATTTCTGGGACAGGCGGGCAATTACGAGATGTCCCTGGTGATTTATGATTTTCAGGGTATCCAGCGTGAGCACGTCGAGGATCCTGAAAACGTGCGGCTCTTTCTGGTCATCTTCAATCTGCTCGATTCCAAGGCTTACCATGGGGAGCTGACCTTTGAGATTCTCGATGGGGACCAGACAATCCATTCCGAGCGATTTAGCCGGGCCGAGCAGGAAAACCTTTACTCCATCCAGAGGCAATTGCCTGACACGGGCAATTACTCGATCCGCCTGATCCTGCATGAGGCCGATAACCTGGAGTGTGTGATTCCCTTTGTGCTTTCAACGCAAAAAACACACTGGGGCCGCTGGATCGCCCTGGGACTGCTTGCCCTGGTAACCATCACAGCAATCGGCGCGCGCAAGGCCCGCCTGGCGATGGATCGCAAGGAAGCGCATCAACGTAATCTACAGTCCACCGAAACCGATTTATGAACCACCATGAGATGGGCCATTGCCACGGGAGCATGGAGGGCATCCCCTCGTGGATGGCCGCGGCGGGGGTGGTGGTGATTATCGTGGTCACGCACCTGTACCTCTTTTGGAAAACCCGCACTGCCCAATCCAAAACCCATCGCACCTTCAACCTGCTAGCATCCTCCGGTTTCAAGTGGCTGGTCATGCGCCCTTATTTCCCGTTGCTCATCCAGACCGGGACATTGCTGCTGCTGCTGTTGGTTATTGGCGCCGGCCTCTTTGGTGCCCCCAAGGGAAACATTGCGCCGGTACTGACCTGGACCTGGTGGTGGATTCTGCTGATCTTTTTCGTGCTGATCTTCGGTAAAATCTTTTGTGCGATGTGCCCGTGGGAAGCCGCCGCCTCTGCCATCACCTCGCTGTCACTCAAGTCGCGCCTCAAGCGGCTCACCCACGACAAGCCTTTCCCGGCTTGGGCCAAGAATATTTATCCCGCCATCTTCCTTTTTATCGCACTCACCTGGGCCGAGCTGGGTATGAATATTACCCATTCGGCACCCATGACCGCCGTGCTGGGCCTCCTCATGCTGGGTATCGCCGTGATGTTTGCCGTGGTGTATGAGAAACGCGCCTTTTGCCGATACAGTTGCCCCGTGGGCCGCATTAGCGGACTATACGCCCTGTTTAGCCCCGTGGAACTGCGCCCGGCGACCGCTGAAATCTGCCGCACCTGCCAGGACAAGGAGTGTTATCACGGCACCGACACCCACACCGGCTGCCCAACCGGCCTTTTCCCCGGTCACCTTACTGAAAACACCTACTGCACCCTCTGCACCGAGTGCGTACGCGCCTGCCCGCACGACAACCTCGCACTCAACCTGCGCCCGGCAGCCACCGATCTCCTGAAAAAAGACCGCTTCCAGTGGGACGAATCCATCCTCGCCATCGCGCTACTCGCACTCACCAGTTTTCACGGTCTTACCATGACGCCCGTGTGGCAGGACTGGAACGGCTTTCTGCGCGCCAAGATGAGCCTCGGGCCCAACGTGGTGTTCACTATGTTGATGCTCCTGATGCTCCTGATCCCCATGGCGCTCTTCTGGGCCGGGGCCTCAACCGCTTCTGCCCTGGTAAAAAAATCGGGCATCTCCACGAAGCGCATCTTCAAGGCATTCGCCTATGCCGTTATTCCCGTGGCATTATTTTATCACCTGGCCCACAACGCCATGCATTTCTTCATGGAAGCCGGCAGCTTGCTGCCCCTTTTGAGCGATCCCTTTGGCTTCGGCTGGGACCTCATCGGTACCGCCGGCAAAACCTACGGCCCGATGCTCTCACTGGGAACAATCTGGTGGTTACAGATTGGCTGCGTGGTTATCGGCCACATCTACGGTGTCGTGGTTGCCGATCGCGTGGCTCGAAAACTATTTGATAAGGATCAGCAGGCAAAACTCGCCCTGCTGCCGCTGCTACTGACGATGATACTATACTCCTGTTTCAGCGTGTGGCTCATCACCCAGCCCATGGACATGCGCACCAGCGGCATGTGACTCAAGAAAGAACGAAAGCCACGGCATACTGGGAGACAAGGAGCGCTTCATGAATGCCCCCTTGCCCTGACATGGGCCAATCGGTAGCCTCCCCGAACATGAAACAACTCCTCTTGATATGTGCGGTGGTGGCGTTGGTGGGGTGTGGGAAGAAGGAGGATGGCAATACAGGTGTGGTAAATCCTAATAAGCCTTCGCCTAAAGCCACTGTCGAAAAACTCATTATCGACCCCATTGTTGAGAAGGCGATTCGTGCATCAATCGACAAATTCACAGGCGAACTTACTCAAGCGGATTATGAGAAGGTGACGAAGCTGAATCTCAGGGTCCAACAACTGACCTCCGTGAAGGGTCTGGAGAAGCTCACGCAGTTAGAGTGGCTGTCTCTCGATTACAATCAACTGACCGATGTGAAGGGTCTGGAGAAGCTCACGCAGTTAAAGGAGCTGTATCTCGGTGGCAATCAACTGACCGACGTGAAGGAGCTGGAGAAGCTCACGCAGTTAGAGGAGTTGGGTCTCGGTGACAATCAACTGACCGAGGTTCCGAAGGGTCTGGAGAATCTCAAGCAGTTAGAGTGGCTGAATCTCTACAACAGTCAACTGACCGATGTGAAGGGACTGGAAAACCTCACGCAGTTAAAGTGGCTGAGTCTCGGTGGCAATCAACTGACCTCCGTGAAAGGTTTGGAGAAGCTCACGAAGTTAGAGTCGCTGTATCTCGCTGACAACCCCGCCCTCACCAAGGCTCAGATTGATGAACTGAAAAAGGCGTTGCCGAAGTGTGAAATCAAACACAACGCCAAGAAGTAACCGCCATCATTCCTCCCCGTGAAAGTCTTTGAGGGCTTTGGCGATCTTCACGCAAGTCCAGAAGAGGGTGGTTGCCAGCAACAGCACGGACTGAGCCAAATATCTTACACAGCTTTGGTGTGATTGTGCCTCGCTTGATCCAAAATTTGTCGCTATTTTACCTAGCGTGAGCGACGCGCAAAACTATTACAATCAATGTCTTGAACAAGGCCACACTCCTGACAAAGCAGACGAGTACACACGCCAATATTTTCCGGACTTCGCTAGAAGCACGGCCGTTTCCTCTCCACCACAAATACCACCCGCATTAAATGAAATTACAGAGAGCGATGGCGTTTGGACCATTCAAACTGCAAACAGCGGGCTCCTTTTCATAAA
>Ga0208411_1002690_pt1 | contig 10595 bp, 9 predicted proteins | sample ETN01SmetaG_4_FD_185793 | JGI IMG/M metagenome (GOLD analysis project Ga0208411, IMG submission 185793) | Marine microbial and viral communities from oxygen minimum zone, Eastern Pacific Ocean - ETNP2014F12-01SV261 (SPAdes) (version 2) | ecosystem: Environmental > Aquatic > Marine > Oceanic ...
CTTTAATTCCCTCTAACACTTCATTGAGACAGTCCTTTCGGTTGACGTGGTGGAATTTTTCAGGATCGAGTGCATCGAGGCTGATGTTGAGTCTTTGCAACCCGGCTTCCTTCAGAGTCTCAGCTTGTTCTTTGAGGAAAAACGCGTTGGTGGTCATGGCGATGTCTTCAATGCCTTCCACTTTGGCCAGCATACGGATGAGAACCGGTAGGTCCTTCCGCATGAGTGGTTCACCGCCGGTGAGCCTCAGCCGACAGATTCCCATTCCCGATGCGACCTGGGCAATGCGCGTGATTTCCTCGAAGGTGAGCAGTTTGTCGCGGCGCATGAATTCCACGTTGTCCGCGGGCATGCAATAGGTGCAGCGAAAATTACAGCGGTCGGTGACGGAAATACGCAGGTTTACGATGTTACGGGCCCTTCCGTCGACCAGTTTCGGCTGATTTTGTTCTTCCAAAGAAGCCACAGGGATTCACCTCAAGAGCACTTTAGCCGTTGGCCCGTCAGGGGCGGGAATGGCACAGACCCAAAACTGCGAAACAAACCTTTCCCCTATAAAATCCGTACCTTGATAGGGGTGATTATAGCCTTTTTGTTTGGATTATGCACATGAATAGTTTAAATTGCCCCCTGTCCCCTGTACTTCAATTTTCCAGCCTGTAAACGGAAAAATACCAAAAATAAATCCCTTGGGGTTGATTCTGCAAGGGCTTGGTCTTATTAAAATTTCAAGGACCCTTGAGAGTCAGGACGCATCTTATGAGTTGGTCAGTTGAGGATGCGGTCGTTTGAGTTTCATTGGGCGATAACCTATAATAAAACAAAGGTTTTTTGGATCTCTAATGTCTGTTGCGGAAGAAAAATTTTCGAAGAAATTTGACGAGGCATCGTCTCAGCCCAAGCACCGCGGTGCCTACGATCAGGATGATGCCCGCGGCAAGGGCATGACTCTGATGGAGGCCAAGTACAAGGACACCAAGGTATACTGGTTGGTTGACAGGGTGGAAGATCGTATCTATAGCGCCAAGTTTTTCGCTTATGGTGGGAAAGTTTCTGTGGCGATTGGCGAGACCCTGTGTTCCATGGTTAAAGGGCTTACGGTAGACGAAGCGTGTTCACTTCTGGGATCCGATGTGGAAGCACGGCTCCGCGACGATCCGGGGACCCCTGCGGTTCCGGAAGCGAAGCAGAAAATGTTTGCCAATGTTGAGGAACTTCTGAAAATAGTCCGGCGGGAATACCCGGTTGCAAAAGCAGTTGCCGAGGCAAGTGCTTCAGCTAATAAGGAAGATAAAAAAGCAACTTCCTTTTCTGAGTTGTCTATGAATGAGCAAGCTTGGTTGGGTCTGAACAAAAACGACCAGATTGCTCAGGTTAACTTGGTGCTCGACGAGAAGGTGCGCCCCGCCTTGATGGCTGATGGTGGGAATGTCCAAGTGCTTGACGTTGTCGATGGCGAGAAAGTCATGATCCAGTACCAGGGCGCCTGCGGAAATTGCGGGTCCTCTTTGGGAGCCACGCTTTCGTTTATGGAACAGGCTCTGCGTAAAGATATATACAATGAATTAATAGTCGTTCCTAACATGTAACCCCATCAGTACAGGGAATCTCACGTAATGGAAAACAAAGACAACCCCATATCCGGCGTTCTGGGTGATGAATATAAATACGGTTTCGTTACCGATATAGAATCCGATACCTTTGCTAAAGGGCTCAACGAGAATGTTGTGCGCGCCATCTCTAGAAAAAAAAATGAGCCCGAGTTTATGCTTAGCTTTCGGCTCAAGGCATATAAGAAATGGCTGACGATGAAACAACCCACTTGGCCCAATGTGCAGTATCCGGCCATTGACTTTCAGAACATCTCTTATTTCTCCGCGCCCAAGCCTAAAAAAAAGCTAGAAAGCCTCGGCGAAGTGGACCCTGAGGTGTTACGTACTTTCGAGAAGCTGGGGATTCCTCTCGATGAGCAGAAACGGCTGGCCAACGTAGCGGTAGATGCAGTATTTGACAGCGTGAGCGTTGCAACTACACATAAAAAGAAACTGATGGAGGTCGGTATTATTTTTTGCCCGCTCTCCGAGGCAGTTCAGGATTACCCTGAGTTGATTGAGGAATATTTGGGGACGGTGGTTCCGGTAGGTGATAATTTTTACGCTGCGCTGAATAGCGCCGTATTTACTGATGGGTCGTTTGTGTACATTCCACCCGATACCATCTCACCGATGGAGTTATCCACATATTTCCGCATCAATACCGAGGAGACGGGACAGTTCGAGCGCACGTTGATTATTTGCGCGGAAAACAGTTACGTATCCTATTTGGAAGGATGCACGGCGCCACAGTTCGATACCAACCAGCTACATGCTGCGGTGGTTGAGCTGGTGACTCAGGACAACGCAGAGATTAAGTACAGCACCGTGCAGAATTGGTATGCGGGTGATCCCGAAACGGGCAAGGGAGGCATCTACAACTTCGTGACCAAACGCGGCAAATGCCAGGGTGAAAAATCAAAAATTTCATGGACTCAGGTGGAAACGGGCTCGGCTATCACCTGGAAATACCCTAGCTGTATCCTACAAGGCGATGGTTCGGTCGGTGAGTTCTACTCCGTTGCCCTGACCAATGGGCACATGCAGGCTGACACCGGTACCAAGATGCTACACATCGGTAATGATACCCGGTCGAGTATTATTTCCAAGGGTATTTCCGCTGACCACTCAAGCAACAGTTACCGCGGGTTAGTCAGAGTCGGTAAAGGAGCGTCCAACGCGAGAAACTATACCCAGTGTGACAGCATGCTGGTTGGTGACAAATGCAGCGCTCATACGTTTCCCTATATTGAAACGGGAAACAATACTTTGCAAGTCGAGCACGAAGCATCCACTTCAAAGATCAGCGAGGAACAGTTGTTTTATTTCGAGCAACGTGGCATCTCTCGTGAGAATGCAATCACCGCGATCATCAATGGATTTTGCAAGGACGTCTTCAAACAGCTTCCCATGGAATTTGCCGTGGAGGCGCAAAAGCTCCTCACGCTTAAACTGGAAAACAGCGTTGGTTAACAAAAGTTGCAGGCCCACTAAGCTCGAGTAAAAACATTCAACGGATTATTACGAGGCAATGGAATTATCTATGTTAGAGATTAAGGATTTATGTGCTGGATTTGGTGAAACCGAGATACTTAAGGGAATCTCCCTTTCGGTCAAGAAAGGTGAGACTCACGCTATCATGGGTCCGAATGGGTCAGGCAAAAGCACGCTTGCCAAAATTCTTTCGGGCCACCCTTCTTATACGGTGACTTCGGGGGAGGTCCTTTTCGAAGGGAAAAACCTTCTCGACCTGAGTACCGAAGAACGCTCCCTAGCGGGCGTATTCATGGGATTTCAGTACCCGGTTGAGATTCCAGGTGTTAACAATGCTGAGTTTTTACGTATGGCCTACAATGCGCGGCGAGTCAGCGAGGGAAAGGATGAGGTCGACCCTCTTGATTTCGACGATATCCTTCAGGAGAAGATGGATCTGCTCAGCATGGAGAGCAAATACAAGGAGCGCAGTTGCAATGACGGTTTTTCCGGTGGCGAAAAAAAGAAAAATGAAATCCTGCAAATGGCGATCCTTAGACCATCGTTGAGTGTTCTCGATGAGACCGACTCGGGGCTGGATATCGATGCATTGCGTGTGGTGGCCGACGGAGTCAATAGGCTAAAAAATAAGGACAATGCGCTCATCCTTATTACTCATTACCAGCGGCTACTCGACCACATTGAACCCGACTTCGTTCATGTCCTTAGCAAAGGAATGTTCGTTAAGTCAGGCGGGAAAGATCTGGCGCATGACTTGGAAGCCCAAGGCTACGATTGGCTGACCCCGACTAATTAAGGAGACCCTATGTCGAGTGCGCTTGCAGAAAACAAAAACAGCGCTGAGTCGGCCTTCTTCAGCCTTCACAAGACATTTCTTGAAAAGGTGAAGCCGCACGCAGAATTGTTGCCGCTTAACCGGTCTGCTCTCGGCCGGTTTGAAACCCTCAGGTTCCCCGATCGCAAGCACGAGATGTTTACCTTCGTTAACACGAAGGATCTTGTGACGTCCTCTTTTTCCCTGCAAACGGAAAACCCGGTTCAATCTGAATTCGTGAGGCAACATATTTATGTTGGGTGCGAGCAAAGCCACCTGACGCTTGTGGATGGCATACTGCGTCCAGATCTTTCCGATGCGACGGCGCTGGGGACTTCAGTTAAAATCGAATCGTTGGCGGAAGCGGCGAAGAGCGAGTCGGTGCGGAGCTCGCTGAAGATATCAATCGAGCAGGAAAACGATGTGTTCGCTTCGATCAATAGTTCCTTTATGAAGCAGGGCGTCGGACTGCGGGTACTTCGAAACAGGCAGGTCGGAGTGCCTTTGCAGATTTTACACGTTTCAACTGGATCGGGTAACGGATCAGTGATGACGGTTCCCAGGGTTTTTGTTCATCTGGAACCACTCGCCGAACTAAAACTCATTACCAAATATGTCGGGATAAAAGGAAATTATTTCATCAACGCGGTGCAGGACTTTACCGTGGAAGATGATGCCGTCCTCACTTATACCCAGGTACAGGCTGACCCAGGCGATGCATGGCATTTTTCTAAGAATCGGATTCTTTTAAAACGCAATAGCCGGTTCCTCGGATGTCAGGCGAGCAATGGGACACGGTTGGTTCGTCATCACACCGAAGCACGACTGAGTGCGCCGGGAGGTGAGTTAGAACTCAACGGCGTAAGCGTGCTAGTGGCAGATGAACAGGCGCATAATTTTATCCGCATTCATCATGAGGCAGACCATTGTACCAGTAGCCAACATTTCAAGAACATCATCAATGACCGTGGCCGGGCAAGTTTTGACGGAACCGTCATTGTCGATAAAGGGGCGCAGTTGACCAACTCCGGTCAACTCATTGACAATCTCATGCTTTCTGACGATGGACGCGCCGACTGCAAACCCAACCTGATGATCTTCGCCGATGATGTGAAATGTGCGCATGGTGCGACCGTCGGGCAACTGGATGTCAACCAGCTTTTTTACCTGAAAACGCGGGGACTTTCCGAGTTGGTGGGCAAAAAACTTCTGACGCGAAGTTTTGCCGAAAGTATTATTCAGAAAATCCCATTTCCGCAGGTGGTGAAGGAACTCAACAATACCCTTCTCAAAAAGCTGGAAGCCGATCATGGATAACGCTGAAATTATGGAAAAATCTAGTATTGACGTGGAAAATATTCGTGCCGATTTCCCTGTACTGTCGAAACAGATTGGTGGCAGGCCCCTCATCTATCTAGATAACGGAGCGACCACCCAGAAACCGCAGGCGGTTATTGACAGGGTCAGCCAATTTGATTCTGAGGAATATGGAACCGTGCGCCGCGGTTCTTATCGACTGTGCGAGCGGTCGACCCAGCTTTATGAGGAAGTGCGGCAAAAGGTCGCCAATTTTCTGGGTGCGCCGACGAAACAGGAGGTTGTCTTCACCAGTGGCACCACCCAGTCGATCAATCTCGTGGCCCATGGTTTTGGGCGTAAATTTGTCAATGCCGGGGATGAGGTCATCATTTCTCATATCGAGCACCATGCCAATACGGTGCCGTGGCAGGTACTGTGCGAGGAGAAGGGTGCAAAGCTTAAGGTTATTCCTGTTAATGACGACGGCGAATTGATTATGGAGGAGTACGACCGCCTATTAACCGATAAAACCCGCATCGTTGCAGTCAATCATGTGTCCAATGCGCTCGGCACGATTAATCCGGTCAAAGAGATCACTGCAAAAGCGCACACAGCCGGAGCGAAGGTGCTCATCGACGGTGCGCAAAGCATGCCGCACATGAAAGTTGACGTTCAGGACATCGGATGCGATTTCTACACCTTTTCAGGACACAAAATGTATGCACCGAGCGGAGTCGGCGGCATGTTCGGAAGGATGGAGGTGATGGAAACGATGTCGCCCTACGTTACCGGTGGCGATATGATCCTGCAGGTCACCTTGGAAAAGACCACCTACGCCAAACCCCCAGCCCGGTTTGAGGCGGGAACTCCACCCATCACTCAGGTGATCGGACTCGGCGCGGCCATCGACTATCTAGATGCGATCGGAATGGACAGGATTTTCGAATATGAAAAGAGCCTGCTTGACTACGGCACCCGCCTGCTCCAAGAGATCGATGGTCTCCGCATTATCGGGAATGCAGCGGATAAGGCGGCCATTCTTTCCATTTACCTGGAGTCTGCACACCCTCACGATATCATTACCATGCTAGATCAGGACGGCATCGCCCTGAGGGGTGGACACCACTGTGCCCAACCGACGATGATTCGATTTGGCGTGCCCGCTACCGCGCGAGCCTCGATGGCATTTTACAATAAATTTGAAGAACTCGATGCCCTGGCCGAAAGCCTGCGCAAAATCATCAAGTTTTTTTCCTGACTTTTATTATTCTGCAGAATCTTCCCACCTTCCCGTCTGGTGTTCGGTTGCGGGTGGTGTATTATATTTACAATGGAATTGGTTTGATCCGCTGTTCCCGACTTGATGGTGTCGATAGACGTTGCACGAAAGGACAATTGGGAAAATGTCATATGACAACGAGCTTTACCAACAGGTGATTCTAGATCACAATCGCAAACCGAAAAATTTTCACGAGCTGAAAAACGCCACGCACAAGTGTCACGGAATAAATCCCTTGTGCGGCGATGACATTACGGTTTACCTGGATGTGGATGAGGCAACTGACGTGATCCAAGATATCAGTTTCACGGGTTCCGGATGCGCTATCTCAAAAGCCAGCACCTCGCTTATGACTACCTTCCTCAAGGGAAAAAAGGTAGACGACAGCCGCGTGGTTTTCGATGAATTCCACAAAATGGTTTTGGGCGAGTTTGATCCGGAAAAGCAGGAGCATCACCTGGGGAAACTCACCCTGTTCATGGGGATCAGGGAATATCCTTCGCGCACTAAATGTGCCAGCCTCGCTTGGCACACGATGATAGGTGCGCTAGACAAAAAAACCGATGAAGTGAGTACCGAGTAGTTTTTGGGGGCTTGCTACTCTTTCGGTTGGGGGTGACTTTAATGACAATAACCCTCAAACATGCCATCGACGACTTCACACGTCCCGGCGAGCTGGTCAAGCCGCTTTCCGCCGGTGTTCTCGTTTGCACCGCCTGCGGGCATTTGTGCAGGTTGAAGCCGGGTCAGCGCGGGGTTTGCAAGATCCGCCATAATAGTGAAGGAACACTGAGGGTTCCGTTCCACTATACCGCCGGGTTCCATAACGATCCTATCGAAAAAAAACCATTTTTCCATGCCTTGCCGGGAAGCTTTGCTATGAGCTTCGGCATGCTGGGTTGTGACTTTCACTGTGCCTACTGCCAAAACTGGTTTACTTCGCAAGCTCTGAGGGACGATAGAGCTACCACCAGTCCCACTCGTATGACCGCTGCTGGAATCTGCTCCCTCGCCAAGGATCATGGTTCGAAAACGGTGGTGTCGACTTATAACGAACCGCTGATCACGAGCGAGTGGGCGGTGGAGGTGTTCCAAGAGGCCCGGCAGGGCGGACTGCGCACAGCCTATGTTTCGAATGGACATGGCACACCGGAGGTCATCGACTATATCAAGCCGTGGGTGGACTTTTACAAGATTGACCTTAAAACTTTTTCTGAAAAGAACTACCGTCGGCTCGGTGGCAATCTGGAGGCGGTGCTTGATACAATCCGGCGTGTTTTTGATGCGGGGATGTGGACCGAAATCGTTACCCTCGTAGTTCCCGGCTACAATGACTCCGATGAAGAGCTCACCAAAATCGCAGAATTCATCGCTGAAATTTCCACTGACATTCCATGGCACGTGACGGCATTTCACCCTGATTATAAAATGCAGGACAAGAGACGGACTCCAGTATCTACTCTGTTGGAGGCTCGGAGCCTGGGGATGAGAGCCGGACTCAAATTCGTCTATTCCGGGAACATGCCCGGTCAGGTGGAAAATACAGAAAATACCTACTGCCCAAAATGCGACGATTTGCTGATCGAGCGGATCGGATTTCGCGTCCAGCAAAACCGCCTGCAAGAAGGCGCCTGCCCTGATTGCCGCGAGCCCATCGCTGGCTGTTGGTAAGCAGGGAGTGTTTTCCTCCGCCTTCAAATGGTGTACACTGCCGCGGTCAGTTCGCAGTCTGCCCAACTGCTTCCTCTGTAAGAGCTTCTATTTGACCCATTTTTAACGTTCGAGGACCATGCTAGATCAGAATCTACTCATCAATGACCACGAAGAAACCAAGCGACGCTTGGGCCGAAAGGGTGTTCCCGCGGAACAAGTCGAGGAACTCCGCGATGTGATCCAGCGCCGCAAGGCTTTAGTTGGTGAGGTTGACGGGTTACGTGCCGAGATTAACGAAAAATCCAAACAGGTGGGCGAACTTTTTCAGCGGGGCGAGAAGGAAGAGGCTAATGAACTCAAGAAAGCGGTTCCGGGACTTAAGAAGGAACTGGAGGTAAAAGAGGGGGAGTTTAAGGAAGTCGATGACCGGCGGATGTACTTGCTGTTGCGGGTCCCAAACTTGCCTGAAGATAACTGCCCGGACGGATTTTCCGATGATAGCAACGTGACACTCCGGATGGAAGGATATAACGAGTCCGACTACGAGGGAAAGGAATTCAAGCCACACTGGGAGATTGGGGAAGAGTTGGGAATTTTGGATGCGGAACGTGCGACCAAACTGAGCGGTTCAATGTTCGCGCTTCTGCGCGGAGATGGAGCGCGTCTTCACCGAGCTCTTATTCAGTTTGCCCTAGAATTGAACAAGGAACGGAACGAGGAAATTCTGCCCCCGCATTTTGTCCGGCCCGATATGATGCAGGGAACAGGAACGCTTCCGAAGTTCGAGGAAGATGCTTACCGATTCCGCGACGATGATTTATGGGCTATCCCCACTGGAGAGGTGCCGCTGACCAACCTGCATTCGGGGGAAATACTTTCCATTCAAGAGTTGCCGAAACGGTACATGGCCTACACAGTATGTTTTCGCCGTGAAGCCGGGTCGGCGGGTAAAGACACACGGGGAATGCAGAGGCTGCATGAATTTCACAAGGTCGAACTCGTCCGGTTATGCGCACCGGAGCAGGTGCAAGACGAATTCGAACTTCTTGTGCGTGACGCCGAGCGACCCTTGAAACAGCTCGGACTACCTTATCGGGTGCTAGACCTGTGTGGTGGAGACATCACGTTTTCCTCAGCGCGGGTTCACGATTTGGAGGTGTATTCTCCCGGAACTAAGAGTTGGCTTGAGGTTTCTTCTGTTGGCATCTTCACCGATTTTCAGACAAGGAGAGGCAACAGCCGATTTCGCCGTAGTGAAAAGGATAAACCGGAACTTCTCCACTCCCTCAACGGATCGGGCCTAGCCGCACCCAGAGTGTGGGCTGCTGTGGTCGAACACGGGTACCAGCCTGACGGCTCGATCCGTATTCCCGAACCTCTGGTTCCCTTTATGGGGGGGCAGACAGAGATCCGCCGTTCTTAGGCCCTTTAAAAAAGTTGATTCCAAAAAACCATGGACTTCACACACATTAAGTTTGGATTGGCCCTTGCCATGTTGGCAATTTTATTTGGCGGTTTGATGGGGCTGGGATTTGGCTGCTGTGAAGAGACCTTTAAAGGTACGTTCAAGAAGCAAGCGGCGTCCGTCTTGGAGGAAAAATATAAAGGCGATCAAAGCAAGGCAGATAACGTGTCCAAAAAGTCCTGGGCCTACATGAAAAGAGCCCACCTGCACTCGCAAACCATGGGTGTTATCAGTATTGTTCTCTCTTTGGTTGCTGCTGGGTTGGTATTTCCTCCCTTTCTGCAAACTGGTATTTCCTTACTGAGTGGGCTGGGTTCCATAGGTTACGGTCTGTTCTGGCTTCTGGCTGGTTTTCTGGCTCCCGGCATGGGGGGTACCGGCGTTGCCAAAGAAACTGTGGGTCTTGTAGCCCAGGTTTCAGCCGGGTCTTTTTTCATTGCCGGGGTCACCCTGTTCTGCGTGTTGGGGTACAAAGTGTTCACTCAAAAAAGAAACTCTGCCCGTAACGAGTAGCGTGCTCCACCGGAGGAAACAGGCTGTAAAAGGGGGTGACCCGCCCACGGCCTGCAAGGAGGACAAGCATCCGGGGGCGGGTCAAGTACTACAATCAAGGCAAGAGCTTATGAGAAGGTCCTGTTTATAAGATGCTCAACCCCAGTCATTTCTTCCATAGGAATACGCTGAATTTGCAATAGGGCAAAGGCTGAGCTTTTTGATTGGTCAATTTAATCAGCCCCATCCTCGTTAGAATTCCCGCTTTTCATGTTAATACTTGTGGTGTTAAGCGGACTTAGAAGTTCGTCACTTGGGCAAGTGGGGATGTGTGAGTTTTTTCGGTCTCCAGGAACTAAAATCCTTAATTTGGGTGTGAGTTATGCATGTCAACATTAAACCAGTGAGTGAATACCCCTGGTACCTTCGTCCGTTCTTTTGGAATCAAAAGCGCAAGTACGGTGCGGTTTTGGATGCTGGCCTTGTCTGGGGTCGTGTGCCAAAGGT
>Ga0208411_1002692_pt1 | contig 10594 bp, 8 predicted proteins | sample ETN01SmetaG_4_FD_185793 | JGI IMG/M metagenome (GOLD analysis project Ga0208411, IMG submission 185793) | Marine microbial and viral communities from oxygen minimum zone, Eastern Pacific Ocean - ETNP2014F12-01SV261 (SPAdes) (version 2) | ecosystem: Environmental > Aquatic > Marine > Oceanic ...
TCCGACCCAAGTTATAATTGCAGAACCAGTTACCGCCAAATCACCTGCAAAAGATGCAGTTGACACAAGAGCAGTTCCTAGTGCTGTAAGTCCAACTTTTTTTAATTTGTTCATATTAATTTCTCCTTATTGTTTATTGTTAATATCAATATTAAACGTTGAATTAATATCAATTTATAATAAAATTTTCCTTAAAATTGAGATTATTTGCTTTTTTATTTAGTATCTGTGGTATTTTTACATCACTATTAATGATTGAATTTATTGTGTTTTTTATCTTTTGTCATAGTTTAATAAGACTTAAATATAAAAAAATCAAATAAAACTATAATGTTAAAAAACTTACAAATTCTAATTTTTCTGATCATTTTTTTACCATTTTTAAATTCCTGTGGAACTGGCGCTGATGCAAAAAAATACCCTCCAGATCCAAAATTGAGAGTTAAAAAAAATCTTGAAGAAGGAAGGGGTTTTACAATGATGGGTGGTTTTAAAAAAAAAGGAGGCTCTGGCAATTTTGATTTTGCAAGTTCTAATGAACTTTGGAGAGCATCATTGGATACTATTGATTTTATGCCTCTTGCATCTGCTAACTATAGTGGCGGTATTATAATCACAGATTGGTATTCATCTGGTCAAAATACAAATGAGTCAATTAAAATTTCAATTCGTTTTCTAACAAATGAAGTTAGGTCTGATGCACTAGATATTAAAATTTTTTACAAAAAATGTGGACAAAACGATAATTGTCAAATTTCTGAAAAGAAAGGCTCTTTGGTTGTAGAGTTAAATAAAAAAATACTTTCAAGAGCCGCTGTTTATAAGAAACAATCGAAAGATAAATCCAAAAAAAAATATACAGGTCTCCAGAAGGCTGGGGATTAACTTTAATTACTTAAAGTGAATTCACATAATAGATATAATTTCAAAAAAGTTGAAGAGAAGTGGCAAAAACTTTGGGAGAAAAATAAAACTTTTTCAACAAAAATAGATAAAAATAAAAAAAAGTTTTATTGTCTTGAGATGTTTCCATACCCATCGGGAAATATTCATATGGGCCATGTAAGAAATTATACAATTGGAGATGTTCTATCTAGATACAAAATAACAAAAGGTTTTAATGTCTTGCATCCAATGGGGTGGGATTCATTTGGTTTGCCTGCAGAAAATGCTGCAAAACAAAATAATTTAGATCCAAAAAAATGGACTGAAAAAAATATTTCAGTTATGAAAAGTCAATTAAAAAAACTTGGATTATCAATTGACTGGGGTAGAGAAATATCTACTTGCTCAGAAGAATATTATAAGCATCAACAATTATTTTTCTTAGAACTCTATGAGAAAGGTTTGGTTTATAGAAAAGAAAATTTTGTAAATTGGGATCCTATAGACGAAACTGTTTTAGCCAATGAACAAGTAATTGATGGCAAAGGCTGGAGATCAAGAGCAATAGTTGAAAGAAAAAAATTAAACCAATGGTTTTTTAACATTTCTAAATTTGCTGATGAACTTTTAGAAGGTTTGGATGAACTTAAAAACTGGCCTAATAAAGTTAAAATCATGCAAAAAAACTGGATAGGAAAATCATTCGGTTGTGAAATAGATTTTAAGATTGAGGGTAATTCATCAATAAATAATATTAAATGTTTTACTACTAGACCAGATACTTTATTTGGTTTTTCTTTTTTGGCACTTTCTCCTGATCACCCAATAGCTAAGAATTTTGAAAATAATAAGGAATTCCAAAATTTTAAGAAAGAGTGTTCAAAAACTGGTACTACTGAAGAATCTTTGGCAATGGCAGAAAAAATAGGTTTTAAAACTAATTTATTTGCAATTAACCCTTTAAATCAAAAAGAAAAAGTCCCAGTATATTTTGCAAATTTTGTTTTGATGGATTATGGATTCGGAGCAATTTTTGGTTGTCCAGGACACGATCAAAGAGATCTTGATTTTGCTATTAAATATAATCTTTCCGTCAAAACTGTAGTTAAACCTGATAATGTTGATGAATTTAAAGTAGAAAAAGAAGCTTATACTGGATCAGGAATTATAATTAATTCTGATTTTTTAAATGGATTAAAAGCTCCCGAAGAGTCCATTATAAAAACAATCGAAATATTAGAGAAAGATAAAATAGGAATAAGAAGAATAAATTTTCGTTTAAAAGACTGGGGAGTATCTAGACAAAGATATTGGGGATGTCCTATTCCAATTGCTTATGATGAAAAAGGAGAAATTATAACAATACCAAAAAAAGAGCTTCCGGTAAAATTGCCCAATAATATTGACTTAAATACCAAAGGAAACCCTTTGGATAGTCATAACAAATGGAAAAAAATAAAAATTAATGGAAAAAATTGTATAAGAGAAACTGACACTTTAGATACATTTGTTGATTCGTCTTGGTATTTTTTAAGATTTTGCTCTCCTAATAATGATAATTACGGTTTTGATATATACGATATAAATTATTGGATGCCAGTTGATCAGTATATAGGTGGTGTTGAACACGCAATATTACATTTATTATACTCAAGATTTTTTATGAGATCTATTAATTATAAAAACAAAAATTTCAAAATTAAAGAACCATTCGATGGTTTATTTACTCAAGGAATGGTTTGTCATGAAACATATAAAGATCAAAATAATAATTGGCTTAGTCCAGAAGAAATAGAAATAAAAGATAAAAAATATTATAAAAAAAGTGATCCAAATTCTAAGATAATTGTAGGACCATCTGAGTCCATGTCTAAATCAAAAAAAAATGTAATTGACCCTGAAAGTATAATTAATAATTATGGAGCAGATTCTGTTAGATTATTTATACTTTCTGATAGTCCTCCAGAAAAAGATGTGCAATGGTCCGAGCAAGGCATGATTTCATCATACAAATTTATTCAAAAATTATGGATTTTGCATTTAAAAATAAAAAATAAATTATCTAAAGAAAAAAATGAAATAACAAATGATTTAGAATTAAATAAATTTACCAATCAATTAATTCATAAAATTACAAATAATTTAGAAAGTTTTAGTTATAATGTTATTGTTGCTAGTATGTATGAAGCGTATAATTTTTTAATTAAACATATTGAAAAAAATATTAATCAAAAAGACTTGTTAGAAAATTATAAAAAAATTTTAACATCTTTTTCACCTATTATTCCGCATTTAACAAGTGAATGTTTGATAGATATAGGTTGTGATAAAAAATTAAATTGGCCATTGATAAATAAAGATTATCTTAAAAATGAAAATATAGATTATGTTGTACAAATTAATGGGAAAAAAAGAACAATAATTAATGCTGAAATAAATTTAAAAGAAGATAAAATTTTAGATATTGCTAAAAATGAAAAATTGTTAGATAAATATTTAAATAACAAATCAATTAAAAAAGTTATTTTTGTCAAAAATAGATTAATAAATATTTTAGTTAATGAATAAAATTATAAATTACACATTATTATTTTTTTTATTTTTATTATCAAGCTGTGCGTATGAACCTATTTTAAATAATAAACATCATAATTTTTCAATAAACGTAGACAAAATAAATGGAGATCAGAAAATAAATTCTATAATTGTTAATAATTTTTATAATTTAAAAGGGAAAGAAAAAAAATATAATTTAACCATATCATCAACTAAAGTAAAAAATATAATATCGAAAGATTCTAAAGGAGACCCTTCAATTTTTGAATTATTGATTAATGTAAATTATAGCGTGAAAAAAGACGGAAATATTTTAGTTACAAATAATATAAATAAAAAAGTTACATACAATAATATTGCTGATAAATTTGAATTAGAAAATTATGAAAAGATCATTATTAATAATATATCTACAAACATATCAGATAAAATTATAAATTCTATTTCTGAAATAAATGAATGATAATAAAATCTTTCGAAATAGAAAAAATAAAATCAAAAAAAAATAATTTAACTCTCATTTATGGCACGAACCAAGGTTATAAAAACCAAGTAATTAAAGAATTATTTAAAGAATTATTTGAGGGTGAAACTTTAAGATTTGATGAAAATGATATCTTAAACAATCATGAAGAAATTATTTCAAATTTAATGAATAAGTCGCTTTTTGATGAAGGCAAATTAATAATAGTTTCAAGAGCAAGTGATAAAATTCTTAAGTTTATAAATGAAATTTTAGAAAGAAAGATTGAAAATATAAAAATTATTATTAATTCTGATAATCTAGAAAAAAAATCAAAATTGAGAAGTTTATTTGAAAAGGAAAAAGAACTCATATGTATACCTTTTTATGAAGATAACGATAAAAGTTTAAGTTCAATGGCTCAAAATTTTTTTAGACAAAAAAAAATTAAAGTTTCTCAAGAAATTATAAATATACTAATTGGAAGGTCAAGAGGAGATAGAGGAAATTTAATTAACGAACTAAATAAAATTGAAAACTTATCAATGACAAAAAAAAACATTGATATAGAAGATATATTAAAATTAACAAATTTATCTGAAAATTATAGTATTTTTGAACTTGCAGAAAGCTATTTGACAAAAAATAAAAAACAAGTTTCCAAAATATTAAATGAAAACAATTTTGCAAATGATGAATGCGTTTTGATATTAAGAACAATATTAAATAGATCAAAAAGATTGCTTAAACTCAAAGAAAATCAAAACCAAACTGGAAATATTGATTTGACCATATCTTCTTTTAAACCACCAATATTTTGGAAAGAGAAAGATATAGTGAAAAAACAAATACAATCGTGGTCAGATGATGAAGTAAAAAATATGATTTATAAAATAAATGAACTTGAAATTCTAGTAAAGAAAAATTCAAACAATTCCTTAAATTTTGTTTCTGATTTTGTAAGTAATTACTAATAATTATTTTTTATAACTTGAATTAATCTTTCCATCTGATCTGATCCTTTGTACTCAAAAGTTAAAGTGCCAGAATTATTTTTTTTGTTATTTACATGAACTTTCATTCCAATTTTTTCTGTTAATTGATTTTCAATATCCAAAATATTTGAGTCTTTATTTCTCTTAATTACTGATTTGTTTCCTTTTGTAATTTTAGCAAGAGCTTCGGTTTGTCTTACAGATAATTTTTTAGAAATTATCTTTTCAGCTAATAATTGAGCATTATCTAGGCCCACTAAAATCTTTGCATGCCCTTGTGATATTTTTTCATCAATTATGTGTTGAATTATTTTTTGAGGTAGCATCAATAATCTTAAACAGTTGGTTATGTGAGACCGACTTTTGCCTATAAATTTTGCTACTTTTTCTTGATCATATTGAAAATCATCAATTAATCTTTTATAACCTTCCGCTTCTTCTATTGGATTCAAATCTTTTCTTTGAACATTTTCAACAATAGCAAATTCAAGTGATTTTAGATTATCTGCTTTAATAATTACTGCGGGAACTTCGTGTAGACCTGCATTTTGTGCAGCTTGCCATCTTCTTTCTCCAGCAACTATTTCAAACTTATCATCTTGATCATCAAATTTTCTTACTATTATTGGCTGTATAATTCCTCTTTCCTTAATAGAACCTGTTAATTCTTCTAAACTTTCTTTTTCAAATTTTTTTCTTGGTTGATATTTGCTTCTTACAATGGAGCTAATAGAAATTGTACTATTGCTATCTTTAACTTCGCTGTCACCTATTAAAGATGATAGGCCTCTGCCTAGGCCTTTTTTTGGTTTAAAAGGATTGATCATGCTGCACTCTCCACTGGTTTGTCTTGGTTTAAAAACTCATCTGTAAATCTAAAATATGACTTGCTTCCAGAGCATGACTTATCATAAATTAGAACTGGTACACCGTGAGATGGTGCTTCGGACAATCTTACATTACGGGGCACTACCGTTTGATAAACTTTTTCCTTAAAATAATTTCTAGCTTCATTTTCTACTTCGCTAGAGAGTTTGTTTCTTCTATCATACATAGTGAGAAGTATACCTCTGATAGATAATTCAGGGTTGAGATTATTTTTTATCCTCTGGATAGTTTTCATAAGTTGCGTCAAACCCTCCAGAGCAAAAAATTCAGTTTGCAAAGGTACCACAAGAGCATCAGATGCTACCAATGCCATAATTGTGAGTAGACTTAGTGATGGAGGGCAGTCAATCAGTATATAATCATATGAGGTTCCAGAATCATTTAAAATAGGGGCTAATTCATCTTTCAGTTTGAAGGCTCTACGACTATCTCCGGCCGTCTCAACCTCGAGACCAGATAAATCAACATTTGAAGTTATCAAATTTAAATTTTCAAAGTTTGTACTTTGAATTACTTCCGAAATTTTTTTTTTTCCATTGAGCACATTGTAAATTGTTTGTTCCGTGTTCTCCGTATTCGATAATCCAAAACCTGTTGTGGCATTGCCTTGTGGATCAAGATCTATAACTAAAATTTTTTTTCCTTTTGCGGACAATCCTGCTGCTAAATTGATCACAGTGGTGGTCTTCCCTACTCCTCCCTTTTGGTTAATCACTGCAATAATTTTATCCATTTTTTTTTTGTAAGTTTGAAATTTTTATCACTAATGAATCTTCATTAGTTAAACTTTTCTTCTCTTCATAATCAAATTTCCAATTCCTCAATGTATCTTTCAAAATTTCTTTTCCACTTTTACCTAAAAACAAAATTATATATTTAAAATTTTTAAAATTTGTTGAAGCAATTTCTAAAAGTACTGGCAAAGGTTTGAATCCTCTGGATATTATAACGTCGGTGTTCAAATTTTTTTCTTCAAAAATATTTTTTTGATGAATTTCTGTGTTCAATTTAAATTTTTTTGACATCTCTTTTAAGAAATTACTCTTATGAAAACTTTTTTCGTAAAAAATCACCTTAAATTGAGGTTTTTTGTGTTTCATCAAAATTGCTAAAACTATACCAGGAAGCCCAGCGCCAGAACCCAGATCAGTACATATTTTTATATTTTTTTTATCAATAAAGTCAACGGTTTGCGCACTATCTTCTATATGTCTTGTATTTATTGACTTTTCTGTGGATTTACTTATTAAATTTATTTCTTTATTTCTAGAAATTATTGATGAACTATAATCCTCAAGCTCTCTTAATGTTTCACGTGAAACATTTAAAGCATCAAGTTTTGTATTTTTTATAAAATTTGAATCAATCAAGCTATATGCTTAATAGACTTTCTTTTAAGATGAGACAACAAAATATATACTGCAGCAGGCGTAATTCCATCAATTCTTAGTGCTTGCCCCATTGTTTTTGGTTTAATTTGCTTAAATTTTGATTTTACTTCATTGGAAAGTCCAGAAAATTGATCATAGTTCAAATTTTTAGGAATTATTAGATTTTCATCTCTTTTAAAGGCTATTATATCAGCATTTTGCTTTTTAAGATATCCTTTATAATGGGAATTTATCTCTATTTGTTCGTCTATTTCACGTGAAACATGTTTTAATACAGGCCATATTTCCCTAATTTTATCCATATTTACAGATTTTTGGCTCAATATTTGAATGGCATTTCTTTTTACTCCATCTTTAGCTATTTTTATTCCATAATTAGAAACTTTTGATGGAGATATCATTAATTTTTCCATTATTATTTGGGTTTTTTTAAGATGCTTGAACTTATCCTTGAATATGTATTTTCTTTCTTTTGATACTAATCCTATATCAATGCCTTTTTGAGTAAGTCTAATATCTGCATTATCAGATCTCAAAGATAGCCTATATTCAGCTCTTGATGTAAACATTCTATAAGGTTCTGCAACTCCCTTGGTTACGAGATCGTCGATCATCACTCCTATATATGCCTCTGATCTATCCAAGATAAATGGTTCTTGTCTCTTAACTGAGATTGCAGCATTTATACCTGCTATAAGACCTTGGGCAGCCGCTTCTTCATATCCTGTAGTTCCATTAATTTGACCTGCAAGGTAGAGATTTTTGATTTTTTTTGTCTCCAAGGTTAAAAATAGCTCCCTAGGGTCAACAAAATCATATTCTATTGCATATCCAGGCCTTAATATTTTAACACTCTCTAAACCATTGATATTATTACATATTTCTTGTTGTATATCCGCTGGGAGTGAGGTTGAGATACCATTTGGATATATTGTATAATCATTTAAACCTTCGGGTTCTAAAAAAATTTGATGTTTTTTTTTATCAGCAAACTTCACAATCTTATCTTCTATGGATGGACAATATCTTGGACCAGCTCCCTTGATGCTTCCTGAGTATATAGCACTTCGTTTTATATTTTTAGAAATTATTTTATGAACAGCTTCGTTCGTATAAGTCATCCTACAAGAAATTTGTTTATTTATATTTTTTTTAGTTAAGAAAGAAAAAAAATATGGATCGTCATCTGCATGTTGTTCTTCGAGAATTTCAAAATTTATTGTTCGAGAATCTAATCTTGGGGGCGTTCCTGTCTTAAGCCTACCAATTTTAAAATTGTATTTTTTTAGTTGTTCACTCAAACCCGTTGATGGTTTTTCATTATATCTCCCGGCAGGAGTCTTCTCTTCACCTATATGTATCAAACCATTCAAAAAAGTTCCGGTTGTTAGAATTATCTTTGATGATTTGATTTCTTTACCTGATTTAGTTGTAAACCCGTTTATAGAATTATTTTTAAAATTGAACTTAATTACTGGATCTGAATAAATGCTTAAATTACAATAGTTTACAATTTTTTTTTGTATATATTTCTTATATAACGATCTATCACTTTGTGTTCGTGGTCCTCGTACCGCAGGTCCTCTACTTTTATTTAATAGTCGAAATTGTATACCCGATTTATCTGCAACATCTCCCATTATACCATCTAGTGCATCTATCTCTCTAACAAGATGGCCTTTGCCCAAACCACCTATAGCAGGGTTGCAAGACATTTCTCCAATTGTCTCAAACTTATGTGTGAATAATGCTGTGTTAACACCTAATCTCGCAGCGGCCGCTGCAGCTTCACAGCCAGCATGGCCTCCGCCTATTACAACTACATCAAATGATAAATCATTTTTCATAGTCATAATTTATTATTGATATATAATTTTACAAGAAAACACTTAAAAAGTGCTTAAAAACAATGAAAAATTAGCCTTTATTTACCTATACAAAAATCACTAAAAATTGACCCTAAAATCTCCTCAACATCAACTTTCCCAACTATGACTCCTAAATGTCTTGTTGCTAATCTTATATCTTCAGCTGCTTTATCAAAATCTTTTTGTTCATTTTTTTCTTCAAATTTTTTTAAGTGAAATAAACATTGCTCAAGATTTTCTCTATGTCTTTCTCTAGTTATCAAAGTATCTTCAGATGCTATAAACTTATTTTTTAATTTTTCTTTTATTAAATAAATTAATTTATCAAGATTTTTTTCTTCTTTGATAGATATAATAATAGGATCATATTTTTTTATTTTCTCATCTAATTTTTCTATCCCTAAATCAGATTTATTTACTACAATTATTCCTTTTTCATCTACCAAATCATTCCAAAAGTTAGTAAAATCAACACTTTTTGGCTCTAATATAATTATATTTAAATCTGCATCTTCGGCTCTTTTTAGAGCTAATTTAATTCCCTTTTCTTCTATTTCGTTTTTGGAATCTCTTATGCCCGCTGTATCAGAAACAACTACCGGATATCCATCTATATTTAAATGAGCTTCGATTACATCTCGGGTTGTTCCAGCTATTTCTGAAACTATAGCCACATCTCTTTTTGAAAGATAATTTAATAATGATGATTTTCCAACATTTGCCGGGCCAACTATTGCAATCTTAAAACCTTCTCGTATACGTTCTCCCACTTTTTGATCATTTAGTATTTTTTGAATTTTTTCTACAATTGTTTTTGAATCATTCTTAATATTTTCAATTACATCTTTAGGTAAATCATCTTCTGGGAAATCAATTTTTGCTTCAACATTTGATAAAATTTGTAATAATTTTTTTCTTAATAAATTAAATTCATCCGAACTTTTACCAGACATAATTTTAATTGCCTGTTGCCTTTGAATTTCAGTTTCTGAAGAAATTAAATCTGAGATGCTTTCGGCTTTAAGTAAGTTTATTTTTTCATTCTGGAAAGCAATTTTAGTAAACTCTCCAGGTTCGGCTAATCTACAATTTTCAATTTTTGAAATTGAAGTATGTATCGCTTCTATTACAGCTCTACTACCATGAACATGGAATTCTGCCATATCCTCACCAGTGTAGCTCTGAGGTCCAGGAAACCATAATAAAATCCCTTCATCGATAAGCTCATTTGTGTTGATTTTATTGAATTTTTTTATTGTAGCTAATCTCGGCTTGGGTAAGTTTGAACTTGTTAATTTTTTAATTACATCTTTAGTATCAGGACCGGAAATTCTTATTATAGCAACTCCAGAAATACCCGAACCCGTGGAAAGAGCATAAATTGTCATCAAGAAAGTATATCAGGAATTTATTAAAAGAAATTATTAAGATGGCTTATTCATTGAATTGAAAAATTCAGCATTATTCTTGGTAGTTTTTAATTTTGAATTAATAAATTCAATTGCATCCATCGCTCCCATTGGGGCTATGATTCTTCTTAACACATTC
>Ga0208411_1002702_pt1 | contig 10571 bp, 12 predicted proteins | sample ETN01SmetaG_4_FD_185793 | JGI IMG/M metagenome (GOLD analysis project Ga0208411, IMG submission 185793) | Marine microbial and viral communities from oxygen minimum zone, Eastern Pacific Ocean - ETNP2014F12-01SV261 (SPAdes) (version 2) | ecosystem: Environmental > Aquatic > Marine > Oceanic ...
ACGACTGGTGTAGAACCTATGTTTTCTATTGTGCAATACAAAACACTTGCCGGGGGAGGAACTCTAAGAATACCTGCTACAGGACTAAAGTCTGGTCTGACTAATCTTGGATACAATAAGACTGAAGTCAAAGATATGATTAATTATGTAATGGGCACTGGATCATTTTCTGGTTGCCCAAGTATCAATACAGGCTCATTAATTGAAAAGGGATTCACTGAATCTGAATTCGCAAAAATGGATGATTCTTTTGGTGATGTATTTGATGTAAGAAGCCTAACATCACCTAATGTATTAGGTGAAGATTTCTGTATGGAAACACTTGGATTAAGTGACAACGATTTAGCAGATCCATTTGTCGATGTACTTGGTCTACTTGGTTATTCTGCTGAGGATATTCAAATTGCTAATGATTACTTATTTGGAAAGGCAACTATTGAGGGGGCACCGCACATAAAAGATGAACATCTAGCAGTGTTTGACTGTGCTCAGCCATGTGGTGCTTATGGTACCCGTTCGATTCGTTGGGAAGCTCATGTTGACATGATGGCTGCTGCTCAACCATTCATCTCTGGAGCGATTTCAAAAACAATCAATATGCCTAGTGATGTAACTATTGAAGATGTGAAAGAAGCTTATGTTCGAAGTTGGGAAACTGGAAACAAAGCGTGCGCATTATACAGAGATGGTAGTAAACTATCACAACCATTGATGTCATCACTTGTACCGCCATCAATTATTATTGAAGAGGATGATGAAGAAGAAGGAATTGATATTGTTATCAAAAAGGTAGTTGAACGATTACCAATCCCTAAACCACAAGCAGAAGTTGTTGCTCAAGTAATGGCTCAAAATTATGTTGCTACACGGCGACCACTACCAGATAGCCGTGGTTCAAATACAATGAAAGCAAGAGTTGGCGGACATACTGTTTACCTGACATCTAGCACTTATGGTGATGGAAAAGTTGGAGAGATTATGATTACAACATCAAAAGAAGGAGCTGCTTGGCGATCTATGTTGAATCAATTTGCTATTGCTGTATCTATTGGTTTACAGTATGGTGTGCCCCTAGAGGCATTTGTGAAATCATTTACATTCCAGAAATTCGAACCAAGTGGAATGGTGCAGGGTGGTAGTAATCGAGTGAAAATGGCAACTAGTATTGTTGATTATTTGTTCCGTGAATTGGCAATTCAATATCTTGAACGTGATGACTTGGCTCAAGTTTCATTAGAAGATTTAGATGCTATGTCAATCAGTAGGCCAGAATCTACTCCTGATGGAGTAGTTAGGTATGAAGGCGATAAGAGGGATATTCAACTTACATTAGATGTCACTGAAAGCGGTGAGCAAAAAAGAATGAGGCTAGCACGTGAACAGGGATTTACAGGAGACATCTGCGGTAATTGTGGTGGTAGTAAAATGCAAAGAAGTGGGACCTGTTTAAAATGTGCTGAATGTGGCTCAACAACTGGATGTTCATGAATTTGAACATCAGTATTTATTGTATTAGTGGAACTAATACTTTGGCAGGATGAGATTCAATCCACCTTAGTGTCAATTTTCTAAGTTGATCCGACTCGAATGAATGCCGTCGGTTGAGGCCATTACCCTTTGCATCCCCGAATATTCCTTCTTTCATATTTGCACTGTTCTTTGCTAACCTTGTAAGAGCTATTTTTGCAGCACGTATTACATTAGCAGCATAACTTCTACTGGCTTCATCTTCGAATTGAATACCAAGATTACGCGCTAAATCTCCTTGTGTGACTCCTTCTTTTTCTTGAACAATCATCCCTAGTATGATGAACTGGTCTCTCACATGTCGTGGCCATCTACGAAATGTGCCTGAATGTTCATCGGCTCCTGCATGAAATTTATCTTCAAGCGTATCTAGCCAAATCCTATTAATTCCTTTGAAGCGATTAATATTAAAATTATCAGAATTGTTGTTATCTGATTTAATTTCATGATTGAACTCTAATAAACCTTCAAATCTTTCACTTTTCCATTCATCAAGCAACCAATATTCCAACCTACGTGTGGCTTTTGGATCATGGCCTGTTGCTCTATTAACTCCTTGACGTAATAAATCAGGAGCGACTTCGCGGAATGAATTAGGATCTTCCTTTGCCCATACTAAAAAAGCATCTGTTAATCTCTTGACTCTCTTTTTTTCAAGTGAATCTTCTTTTGATACTTGCTTGCTACCACTCATACAAACACCTACATTGCTATGATATGATAAAACGTGGCACTATATCAATGACTCTATTATTAGTACATGAAATGTTCATGTTTAAAAAAAAGTAATATTAAGACATTTCCTGGCGCCATGCCCATAATTTTTCAATTTCTTCTTTCAAATCAAATGGTTCCTCATTAGTGCCTGCTCTTTCAAGCCTAGATTTTAGAATCTCTACAAACTCCAAATCTACTGGTTCACCCACAACTCGTTCAGCGAAATCTGCAATCGTAATCCCAGCTCCTTGAGCAATAGCTTGCTCTACTCGCCTGCGCTCATCATCATCTGATGGTGTTCTTACAAAGCCACTCATGCATCCACCTCTTGAATCCAAGGTGATGACCCACATTCTGTTTTTGCTACTGGCTCATTGCTCCAACAAGATAAGGGGCCATCCAATGTAATAGGGATTTCAGCACCCTGCTCAACCCATTCTGCTATTTTCATCTCACCCTTACCAAGAACTATTGCTTTACTGAGTATCTTTGCTACGCTTGTAATTGCTAGAGTGCTCTTATCAGTTACACTCCAATACGCAAATCCGTTAGGGTGTGTGTGTGTCCATACTTGGAATGGTATAGTTGCTCCTTCAGGTGGATTTAATCCCACGCGAGATACTGTACCCCAATCAACATAACAAAGCCCTGTTGCATCAATCAACATACTAGCTTCCATACTCATGGTCTCACTGATAGAGTAAAACCATGGCCAAAGATCGTTCGCGCCAAAGTAAGCCATAGTTTCCCTAACTTCATCACACCATACATCTCCCCTATTTAATGCGGATTCGACTGCATCTAATGGGTGGAGTTTCGGTTCCACTGGTGGTTTTGCTTCCATCAGTCATCACCCCCCATCGGTTCAATTCGAATCGCTCCTCTTTTGTACAAGAGCATAATTCTTGAACGAATGCTACCCTCACTTCTTCTAAGGCATAGCATAATTTGAGACATCCCTCTTCCTCTACTCAAGAAGTTAATCAACGCAGTATCTTCAGAAGGATACCATCGCTGATATGCGCGTGTTGGCTCATAGTGAAACATCACTCATCACCCCCTACTGTGATTGTTTGAATTTCGGGGAAGCCCAGTTCTCCGTAAGTTAGTGAAAACATTCTTGCGGGTGTAGGTCTTGATGGCTCTCCTATTGATACCCTCATCTTCTGGATTAACCACTGTGCGCCGTGTGCTGCTGCTGCCGCGTAGCCAAACTGAACATTACCTGATTCAACTGCTCCTGGGTATTGACAAGAGGCGGGTTCTTGGTCAAGAGGTGTCATATGAGTCACTAATTCGGGCTCAAGTTCGTAGTCCATCGCCATGTAGCCATCACCACTGCACCTTAGGTCTAGCCATTGCTCTGCGTGTGCATGCACGAGAGCGCGTGCCGCTGGGCGATCAACTGCCACTACAATCAGATCGTAACCATCTAGTTGTGAGGCTACGAGTAACTTCTCAGGCATTGGTGTTAAGGATAAACTTGTAGACAAATAAGGCGCGAGACGCTCTGCTAGAGAATCAACTTTGAGGCGTCCTACCATTCTAGGTTCATGCCTTTGGTGCGCTAAATTAGCCACTTCGACTCTATCATCATCCATAATGTCAATTTGAACACCACCCATTCTTTCTACCATATCTCCTGCAGTTAATGCAGGAATTAGCAAATCAAGTAATTGGCTACCAATACCGCCTGCGCCTATGAGTAAGCATTTCATTTTCTGTTGTTTCATTGTTCCACCTCTTCATTAAATAGTTCCTTAAGTGCTGCTTTTTGAATCTCGTGAAATTCCTCCTTGCTCTGTGCATCTTGTATATCATGTATGATGTTGATAAATTTAGAGACTTCTGCAAGGGTAGTATTTGGTGATGTTTGATTAGCACACCAAGCAACGGGGTAGGAATCTAATAATTCACGGCGTAATGTATTCTGTTTTGGTTCAAGAGAACTGCGCAAATCATCAGCTAGTGTATGCATCAAAGATACAAGCATGTCCACTGGCCAGCATTTACCAACATCTTCTGAGCGGCCATGGATGCAAAAACTCTCCCAATCCCCATCGCGTGTGTCATACCAATGTGTCTCGAATTTTAGCATATTTCTAAATGCTTGAAGCAATGTACTAATTTCTGACTCCTCTTCTAATTCATCAAAACGCTCAGCCATTAAACGTGCATGGCGCTGACGGTAATGTACTGATATTCTGTACAACACACCAGACTTACCATATAGGCGGATTGCAAAAGAATCTGCAGAATAATCACGATTTTCCCCGCCGAAAATAACCTCCGCATCAAGTTCTTCGATTACCTCGGTGAGCCATTTGATTGACACATTATGTGGGCCGAGTCCTTCACAAGATAGCAGTTTTATCACTCTATCAATTTCTTTGTTTTTTCCTATTACTAATTTTTCTATATTTTTCATATTACTACTCTCCTTTGTCTATTGCCGTGGCCTGACATCCAACCTTGTATATTGACCTCTATTAAATGAAGCAACATTAACGCCACCCCGGTTCAAGGAATTCATCAACTACGCGGGCCAGTTGCTCTATTTCTCTGGCTGTTTTTACGTCATTAACTAAACCTAAAGCTAGTGCTGCTATTCGATCACCCAGTGGTAATTTACATCCACGTTCCATATGGATACACACGCTCCTATCTACAAAACCACTGATCCCAGTGACTTTAGGTAAGTTTAGAACTATAGTCGTTGGAACACCTTCATGGAATTGTTGGCCTTTCAATAAGTACTTAGCACCACTTTCCCCTTGTATAACTAAGCCCTTTGAAGTTGGTTTAATTTCTGAATTATCTTGAACAATCTGACGAAGGAATTGAAAACTCTTCTTTCGTGGTTCTTCCCAACTTTCAGTAGATAAGTAATTTCTCCAGTATACGGTGTCATTGATTACCCCCGCCCTCAATCGCCATAACGGCTCTTGACCGTGATAGCCCATCAATACCTCGGCTAATACTTCCCTTAAGATTAAACATTCAGGCAAGATACTGCCCCATCTACGAGAATTAACATCATACGAACCGCTGTCTATCAGAAATGTCTGGTGGTTTAGTACTCTATTGCATAGATTCCTAATCTGCGACACTCTCTTGATTGGGTCATTGGTGGTGGCGCCTGAAATATTCTCCACTAGTGCTTTGGATAAGTATTCATCAGAAGTAGATGGATGCTTGTCATCTTCATTTTCTAACTCATATTTCCATTCGTTAAATTGTTGTGGTATGTAGTCATCATCGTCGGCATCAGGATTTTCCGTTGAATAAAATATAGTTCCACCATCACCCTCTATCTCTACTCGCTCGACTGTGAGAGTTGGATAATTTCTTGCAGCCTCAACTGCCACCTCAAGTGATAAATTTCTGCTAAAGCCATACCCGGGAGGTATTATTTGCTGGAGTAACTCAAGCCAGCCTGCATCGCTTGTTGGTGGCCTTAGGGGTTCTACATCATCAAGGATGTCACGCTCTTGTACAATCATAGTGCGCGCCCATGGCACTAAGTATGCAATGTTGTAGACTGCTCTGTATGAATATGGGCTGCAAACCGCACAATATCCACTTTCTGTCAAAACACCGGGGAGTTCACAAGATTTGCACAAATGTTTGTCCTTTTCTTTCATTGAACCCCTCCTACTAATCCTGGTGTTAGTTGCACCTTAGTTTCATTCTCTGCCATGTCTGACCAATTTGCATCAACTAAGGTGGCCACGCTTACGAGTTGTCCACTCATGAAAATCCAGTGGTCTGAATTACGCTCGATCAGTTTGATCGCCTCAGGTTTAGTCATCATCATCACATCGTGTCCATTCTCGTTGGCCAGTTCGACCTGCACTTTCGGTTCTTTTTCTTCATTCATTTTTTCGTTTTTCATTTTTTCATCTCCTTTTTCTTTTCCTTTTTTATGGTCTCTCAACCTCTTTGTGCTTCATGTACGCGCCAGCATGGCGACTTGTTGGTCTGATTTGTTGGCGGCGCGTAAAAATACGCGAGCCGCGTGAGTTTGTTGTCATCAAAGTAGTACTTGTTGCCTGTACTATCTCTCTCTCCTCCTATCTACGATAGGAGAGAGAGATAGAATTTTAGATAACTACTAGATGCCTTCAATTAAGTGGCTTTACCACATTGGCTCTCTACAAATACAGGTTGGTATAATACTATATTAACAGTTTGACATATCGTGTCATGTTAAGCAAAAATAGCATCTAGCCCGGAACATATGAGAACATTCTCGGTTTCCGCAATAATGTGCCCGAAAAAGCAATCCAAACTTTTGAGGAAATCGGGCGCGTTCCTGGGCGGGTTCTCAAGTATCTACTTTCAGATCATAGTTTAGATGTCATAGATGATGATACACCATTTGAAGAAAGATTGCGTTTGATTAAACGTGAAGAAAAAATGATTTGCATTCGTGCTGCATTGTATGGTGTTCTGAGTGGACTAGGGATTGTGGGGGCGACATATCTTGCCACCCCTCTAGAACCGGATAATAGCTCTGAATTATATCAACGGGCCCTATACTATGCCTTGGTAATCTCCATAGGTGTTCTATTAACTATGATTGAATTGGTTTTCATCTACATTGATACCATACATACTGCTCGGAACATTGCTATAATTTCAGGAATTAGGCCTACAATTATTGGAGATGATGAGGCTACTGATGAATTAATTATCTCGCTGATGTATGCTGGCCTTAAGGCACCTAATTCGCATGTACCGATGTATGGGATTGACCCTCGAGAATATACCAATAAGGCAGTCCTGGTTTTTGGTATAGCAGCGCACAAATCAAAAATTGCTATTACGCGGATAATTCTCAAAGCACTATACCGCAGAATACTAGTACGAGTAGGAGGGAGAACTGCATCTAGAGCAGTTATAGAAACTGCATCAATTCCTGTGTTCGCAATATGGAATTTTATTGTTGTAAAACAAGTGATGAAAGAAATTAGAATTCGCACAACGGTGCCTATTTTGTTGGATGATTTGGTAAATGAAATTTATCCAAACGGGTTTGATGCACTAACTATTACTCAACAAAAAGCATGCATGCTTGCAATAAAATCACAAGTAACTGGTGTTGCAGATTTCCATCCAAATGTCAATATGTTTTTTGAAAAAATAATGGGCTCAGAATTAGATGAAAATGCGAAAATTATTGGGGATGATTTTACTAGATTAGAAGATATATTGTCATCAATGAATGAAGTAGATAGAAAGGTCGTATTACATACATTTGGAATTGTTTGTGGTATTGATGGGAGAATAAAAAGAAGAATCCGGGCGGAATCAAAACGGATTGCTCTTATTTGTCCTGAATATGATCCGGCGTCGATTATCGATTGGAAAAAATATTTCTTACATGGCGGGGAAATGCCAAAGTGATTTATTATTCTATAATTGAATAAAATGTTGAAAATATGCATCCTGTCAATATAAAAAGAAAATGACGCAGGCCTAACTGTTGGTGTGAGGTATGACGTCTCTCTTCGCAGCAGTAAATGAATTTCTTGAAGATGATGGTTGGAAATTTGAGGCCTTTCCCGACGATGGTGTATTGCGCGCAATATTTTCAAGCGGTAAACAAGAGTGGGAGTTGCTTACTCTTGTGCGCGAGGAATTAGAGCAGATTGTTTTCTATTCACATATTACTGAATCAAAGACGCCGGAAAAAAGAATGCGGGAAATGTGTGATTTACTCAACAGATTGAATAGTCGAACAATCTATGGGGCCTTTGAGATGGATATCGAAACTGGCGAGGCTATGTTTAGGACTGCACTTGATGTTCAAGATGTTGTGCCATCTCCTGAACTAATCCGAAATTCGCTTTACACTAATCTTGGAACAATGGAACGTTACCACGGAGCCATGGTTGCTTTGATGGATAACGAAAATGTGACTGCTGATCTAGCCGTTGCTATTGCTTCTAATGATGAGTCTGAATGATTTATTGTGCGATGTGATTTAAAAATAGGCTCACATTGATGGGTCATTATGATGGTGGATTACCTCGTCTGCGATTTATGGGGAGTTGGGTTCTGCGCTGCGAAGGCCCGACAGCAAATTTGGATTCTACATATTTTGATGCACGGTTTAGAGTTTTGAGAGAGCCTCTTGGTTTCTTGCCTAGTGCTGCAAGGCTACCCGATGATGGGGATGCAATTCATGCCTGGATTGAATTTGAAAGAAAAAATGTTGTAGCTGTTGGAAGAATACATAAAATTCCAACAGATTCTTTCGGTGCCTGCGCTGACACTGTAGAAGAAGATGCCACTCATTGTCCTGATTTTTCACCTCTTGCAAAGGATGGGATGAGAGATGCCGCAGGTAATCCCTTCCCCAACTTAAATGACATACGCCCAGCGGTCCAAATTAGACAAATGGGGACTCTTGAAGGGCATCAAAGACAAGGTCATGCTTCTACCGTTCTTATGGCACTTGAAAGTGCAGCAGTGAAGCAATGGGGTGATTGTACAGGATTTTTACAAGCAAGAGTTGCAGCAATACCATTCTATGAATCACAGGGTTGGGTCTGCTTTGAAGGTGAATACATAGTAGATGGAATCGGATTACATTGCTCCATGTGGAAATTATTGAATAATTCTCAAACGGGTGGTGAGTAAATAGAACAAGAAGGACGTGGTGAATGGTTGCAACGTGTTCTTGTTGAAGAAATCGATGTCAGACCAAGGAAATCTAATGTCAATAAAGAAGAAAGTTATCTTCAACAATGTGCTCATGTTACTTTGTATGGAGAAAAAAGGCCGGCGGGTCATTGTGAGTTGAGGCGTTGCGGTGGTGCACTCGAGTTATGCACAGTAATTGTTGATTCAGAAAAAAGAGGAATCGGATTATCACATGAATTAGTTCGTCAAGCCTTAGCTCGTGCGGCCCAAGATCCAATTGTTTCTGGTCTGCCATTAGGAGGGCATGAACCCCCACTAATTTTCGCCTTCACTAGGTCTGCAGCATTAGCAACAACACTAACAAAAGCGGGATTCAAAATCCAACCAGCGAAACGAAGAATGAGTAGATTATTTCTTTGGAAAAGCGCTTCAGCAAATCTACCCGTCCGCGTACAATTTGGATTGCTTCGAGAGCGTCTCGGGCGTTCTATCACCATGTTTTCCAGTGATAGGAAAAAAGCAAAACAGCAGATAAGTAATGTTGGTAAATATCATCTTTTTACTCGGATTGCTGGGCCGCTGCAACCCCAAGATGAGCCAATGACAACTGATGGAATATTCGCTCTTGGAATGAATGTCGTTAGAGTGACTGACAAAGATTTGAATGAACAAAATAACGCTTCAAGTGAACAAACCCAAGCTTGGGATGAAGGTGAATAATCATCAGATGTGGGTGAATTCAAAACGCTTTACTACTGCTCTGTATTCAATTATTTTCGCTTTAATTTCTATGTCTTGGCCTACTTTAGCGCTACTGGCAGTATTCGGCATTCGGACTCCAACTTCAATCCCATCTGTTAACCCAATAATTGTCTCACCACCGCGAATCTCGTCACTAAGACCTATGCCAATTGTTTTCTCTATTTTATCAATATGTAATATAAAATCAAACATTTTGTTTTGTTGATTTTCAATAAATCTGCGCTTTTCTCCAAAAAGTTTCAATGAATCTAGGTGTTCAACTATTTCAGCAAGGTTTCTAACAACTGGTTCCAATTCTGGCTCAGGTTCGGGTTCGGGTTCAGGTTCAGGTTTAGGTTCTGGTTCAGGTTCTGGTTCCAGCTCTGGTTCAGGTTCGGAAATAGAAAAAGAGAAAGATGCAAGTAATTCGTGATTATTGTCTTTGAATAGACGAGCTTCATAGTCTCCAATATCCCACCCCTCGGAAAATGTAACAGAACCGGATACTTTTCCTTCCCCTGCTGTTTGTGAACCACTGACATATAACCAATTACTACCATGTTCACCGTGCGGTGCACCTGCCTCGAATATTCCAATCCAAGAACTACTATTTCCTGAACCGCCAGCGAAAAATACTGTTATTGGAGAATTAGGTTGGGGTATTGTTGGTTCAACCATTACGGCAGCACCTGCTGTAGTAGATAGTTGATCCATGACATTGTTTGCACTATCTTTAGCAGCATCCTCGATTTTCTGTGCCTGTGATGCAACTTCAGCCGCTCTATCTTTAGCGATGGTTTCTATTTTATCCAATTCAGTATATGCTCTTTCTCTTGCAACTTTTTGAGCAACCATAGGTAAGTGGCCAATTAATTCATCTAAATGCCGCTCAATATGGGGTCTGACTTCATCAATTTGTGCGTCTGGGTTGGCCA
>Ga0208411_1002709_pt1 | contig 10558 bp, 11 predicted proteins | sample ETN01SmetaG_4_FD_185793 | JGI IMG/M metagenome (GOLD analysis project Ga0208411, IMG submission 185793) | Marine microbial and viral communities from oxygen minimum zone, Eastern Pacific Ocean - ETNP2014F12-01SV261 (SPAdes) (version 2) | ecosystem: Environmental > Aquatic > Marine > Oceanic ...
TATGAAATTTACCAGCAGTTTAATTAAAGGCAAATTTATCAAGAGATATAAAAGATTTTTTGTAGATATAGAAGTAAATAATAAAACAGTAATCGCTCACTGTCCAAACACTGGCTCGATGATGGGTTTATTGGATAAAGGCAATGAAGTCTGGATAACCAAACATAATGATTCTAAACGAAAATTAAAATTTACTTTGGAAATGATCAAATCAAAAAAAAAAATTATTGGTGTAAATACTCATCGTGCGAACAGAATAGTAGAACATGCTTTAGAAAATAATTTAATAGATGAATTTAAATCGACTAAAATAGTTAAACCAGAATTTAAATACTCTGAAGATACAAGATTCGATTTTCTATGTGATAAGAAAATATTAGAAGTAAAAAATGTTACTTTAACAAGAGAAGAGGATATTGCTGAATTTCCTGATGCCGTAACAACAAGGGGTTCGAAACATTTAAAAAAATTAATTGATTCAATCAAAAAAGGATATAAACCATATGTCTTATTTTTAACTCAAATTCAGGGTATAAATAATTTTAGAATAGCTAAAGATATAGATGTTAATTATTTAAAAAATTATATCGAAGCAAAAAAAGCTGGTGTAAATTTTCTTGCATACAGATGCTTGTTAAATTCTAAAGAAATAAAAATTGAAAAAAAAATAAAAATTATAAATGTCTAACGATTTTTCAGAAAAATTTGAAAAGATGAGAATTGCAGGAAAACTTGCATCCAAGACTTTAGATGTGCTGACTGATTTTATTAAACCAGGTATATCTACAGATGAAATTGATAAGCTTAGTTATGAGTTTATTAAAGATAATGGTGGTTACTCTGCTCCACTTTATTATAGAGGTTTTAATAAATCTTTATGCACATCTTTAAATCGTGTTGTTTGTCATGGAATTCCTTCTGACAGAATATTAACTGAAAGTGATGTGGTCAATGTTGATATAACTACTATTGTTAATGATTACTATGGCGATACAAGCCGAATGTTCTCATTTGGAGATGTTTCAGTTAAAGCAAAAAATTTAATTGATACAACTTATGAATCGATGATGAGGGGAATAAAGATTTTAAAACCCGGAATTAGGCTTGGAGACATAGGATTTGAAATAGAATCTTTTGTGGAAGAAAAAGGTTTTTCAGTTGTAAGAGATTTTTGTGGTCATGGAATAAGCAATGCTTTTCATGAACCTCCCAATATTCTTCATTATGGGGAAAAAAATAATGGACTTGAATTAAGTCCTGGTATGACTTTTACAATTGAACCTATGATAAATGAAGGAAAATATGATGTAAAAGTTTTAAATGATGGCTGGACTGCTGTTACAAAAGATAAATCTTTATCAGCACAATTTGAACATACCATAGGAATTACAGAAGATTCTTATGAAATTTTTACAGAATCTGTTAAAGGTTATAGAAAGCCCCCGTATAATTAATGATATCTCGTTATTCTAGAAAGCAACTTGTTCAAATTTGGTCAGAAGAAAATAAATATAAAATTTGGTTAGATGTTGAAATTGCTGCAGCAGAAGCAATGGAAAAATATAAAATTATTCCAAAAGGAGTTTCTTCCAGAATAAGAAAAAAAGGGAGAATTAAAGTTAAAAGAATTCATGATATTGAAGCTAAGGTAAAACACGATGTTATTGCTTTCCTGACCTCAATTACCGAACAGACAGGAATTAAAGCTAGATATTTGCATCAAGGAATGACCTCTTCGGATATATTAGATACAAGTTTGAATATTCAATTAGTTCAATCAGGAAATGTATTACTTAAAGACATAGACAAAATTTTATCAGTTTTAAAAAGACAGGCTAAAAAATATAAATTAACTCCTTGCATAGGCAGAAGTCACGGTATTCATGCTGAACCTTTAACTTTTGGATTAAAACTAGCTTCATTTTATGAAGAATTTAAAAGAAATAAAAAGAGACTTAAGGATGCAATAGATAACGTATCAACTTGTGCAATTTCTGGAGCTGTTGGAACTTTTGCTAATATAAATCCTAAAATTGAAGTTTATGTAGCAAAAAAACTAAAATTAAAACCTGAACCAATTTCAACACAGATTATTCCAAGAGATAGACACGCACACTATTTCTCTATATTGGGCATTATTGCTGGATCGGTTGAAAGAGTAGCAACAGAAATCAGACATCTTCAAAGATCAGAAGTTAATGAATTGCAAGAATATTTTTCTAAGTATCAAAAGGGATCTTCTGCAATGCCACACAAAAAAAATCCAATTTTAAGTGAAAATCTAACTGGACTTGCAAGAATGGTTAGAAGCTATGTGATTCCTGCCTTAGAAAATATTGCCTTATGGCATGAAAGAGACATTTCTCACTCTAGCGTTGAAAGAAACATTGGACCTGATGCAAATATTACTTTGGATTTTGCTTTAATAAGATTAGCAAGCATATTGGACAAAATGATTATCTACCCAAAAAGAATGATGAAAAATTTAAATATCACTAAAGGATTGGTATTTTCTCAGGAAATGATGTTGGAACTAACAAAAACTGGTATTTCAAGAGAAAAGGCATATAAAATTCTTCAATTACATACTAAAGAAAGTTATGCAAAAAATATTGATTTAATAAATTTGATAAAAAAAGATAAATTTATAACAAACAAAATTTCATTAAAAAAAATTGATAGCATTTTTAAATACTCTAAACACTTTAAAAATGTAAACTACATATTTAAAAGAGTATTTAATTAATGAAAAAGGGTAAAAAAATATACGAGGGAAAAGCAAAAATCATTTTTGCAACTGAAGATAAAAATTTAGCAATCCAACATTTTAAAGATGATGCTACAGCTTACAATAATCAGAAAAAAGATATTATTGAAGGAAAAGGAATATTAAATAACAGAATATCTGAACACATTCTTTCAAATTTGAAACAAATAGGAATTAAAAATCATCTCGTAAAAAGAATTAACATGAGAGAACAATTAGTTAAACTAGTTGAAATTATTCCAATTGAATTTGTTGTAAGAAATATAGCTTCAGGCTCATTAACTAAAAGACTTGGTATAGAAGATGGTACTGTTTTAGAATACCCATTAATTGAATACTGTTTAAAAAATGATGAGTTAGGAGATCCGATAGTTAGCCGAGAACATATATTGGCTTTTAAATGGATGAATATTTTAGAACTAGATTGGATTAATGAAGAAGTTAAAAGAATAAATGACTTTTTACAAGGAATGTTTAGAGGTGTCGGTATAAAATTAGTAGATTTTAAAGTGGAATTTGGAAGAACACAAATCAATGAAAAAAATGAAATTATTTTAGCTGACGAAATAAGTCCAGATACTTGTAGATTGTGGGATGCTAACACTGATAAAAAGTTGGATAAAGATAGATTTAGAAAAGATCTTGGAAATTTAATTGAAGCTTATCAGGAAATTGCTAGAAGGTTGGATATTCTTCATGAGCAAACTAATATTAGACCTTTAAAATTTACAAAACCAAAAGCAGTAAAAATCAAAAAAAAATAATGAAAGTAAAAGTAATAGTTACTTTAAAAAATGGCGTTTTGGATCCACAAGGTAAAGCTATACAACAAACTCTAAATGGGATGAATTATTGTAATATTGATAAAGTAAGACAAGGAAAATATTTTGATATTGAAATTAACGAGATAGATGAAAATAAAGCAAAATCTCAAGTTGAAGAAATGTGTAAAAAACTTTTAGCTAATTTAGTTATAGAAGACTACAAAATTATTTAATTTAATCAATGAAATCAACTGTCATAATTTTTCCTGGATCTAATTGTGATAGAGATGTGGATGTTGCTCTAAAAAAATTTGGTTTTAAAAATCAAATGGTTTGGCACAATGATTGTTCGATTCCAAAAAGTGATTTAATAGTTCTGCCTGGTGGATTTTCATATGGTGATTATCTTAGATGTGGAAGTATAGCAGGAAAATCAAAAATTATTAATTCGGTAATTGATTTTGCTAATTCAGGTGGTTTGATATTAGGGATTTGTAATGGTTTTCAAATTCTTACAGAAACAAATTTATTACCAGGTATACTTCAGCATAATAAATACTTAAATTTTATATGCAAAAATGTTTTTGTTAAAATTAATAATAAAGAAAACAAGTTTTTTAAAAATATTAAAAAAAATATCTTAGAGTTTCATATAGCGCATAATGAAGGAAATTATTTTTGTTCTGAGAATGAATTAAAGTCAATTGAAGATAATAATCAAATAGCTGTTACTTATTGTAATCGTGAAGGGTCTGAAAATGATGAATGTAATCCAAATGGTTCAGTTAAAAACATTGCAGGAATTTTTAACATAAAGAAAAATATTTTAGGAATGATGCCTCATCCAGAGAGAATGATCGAATCGCATCTTTCAGGTGAAGATGGTTCTTTGTTCTTTGAAAATTTATTAGAAAATTTTTAATAATGGAAGTTAATGAAATAATTGCAATAGAACATGGCCTCAAAAAAGATGAATTTAAAAAAATATGCGATCTATTAAAAAGAGTTCCAAATATTATAGAATTGGCAATTTTTTCGGCAATGTGGAACGAACATTGTTCATATAAATCATCAAAAAAACATTTAAAAAAACTTAACACTAAAGGGAAAAATGTAATTCAAGGACCAGGTGAAAACGCAGGTGTTATTGATATTGGTGATAACGATGCGATAGTATTTAAAATAGAAAGTCATAACCATCCTTCTTTTATTGAACCTTATCAAGGTGCAGCAACTGGTGTTGGAGGTATCTTGCGTGATATATTTACTATGGGTGCTCGACCTATAGCAAATTTAAATTCAATTCATTTTGGTTCACCCCAACATAAGAAAACAAAAAATTTATTAAGAGGTGTTGTCAAGGGTATTGGTGGTTATGGAAATTGTATTGGAGTGCCAACAATTGCAGGACAAACTACTTTCGATGAATCGTATAATGGTAACATTTTGGTTAATGCGATGACACTGGGTTTGGTAAATAAAAACAAAATATTTTATTCAAAAGCTGCTGGATTAGATAAGCCTGTCATTTATGTTGGCTCAAAAACTGGAAGAGATGGAATTCATGGAGCTAGTATGGCCTCTGCAATATTCGATGATAGAATCGAAGAAAAAAAACCAACGGTTCAAGTTGGTGATCCATTTACAGAAAAATTATTACTTGAAGCTTGTTTAGAATTAATGGCTGACAGATCAATTATAGCTATTCAGGATATGGGTGCTGCAGGACTAACCTCTTCAAGTGTTGAAATGGCATCAAAAGGTAAGTTAGGTATTGAACTGAATCTTAGTAAAATACCATGTAGAGAAGAAAAAATGACACCATATGAAATTATGCTTTCCGAAAGTCAAGAACGTATGCTTATTGTTTTAGAAAGTGGTAAAGAAAAAAAAGCAAAAAAAATATTCGATAAATGGAATTTAGATTTTGCTGTTATTGGTAAAACTACAAATACACAAAAAATAGAGTTGTTTTTTGAAAATAAAAAAGTAGCAGAAATTCCAATCAACCTACTTGCTGAAAATGCTCCTATTTATGATAGAAAATGGAAAAAAACTAAACTTCCACAAAAATTAAAATTAGAAAAAAAATTATTCAAGTCGTTAAATTTAACTGATTGTTTGAAAAAAATTCTAGCTAGTCCAAACATTTCGGATAAACAATGGATATGGGATCAATATGATCATACCGTAATGGGAGATACTATTCAAAAACCTGGAGGTGATGCAGGTGTAGTAAGAGTTCATGGAAGTAAAAAAGCAGTTGCCACTACAGTAGATTCATCAGCTTCATATTGTTATACACATCCTTTAACAGGTGGAAAACAAGTTGTGTGTGAAAGCTGGAGAAACTTAATCTCTGTTGGAGCAAAACCTGCTGCTATAACTAATTGTCTTAATTTTGGTAACCCTGAAAATGAAAAAAATATGGGTGAATTTGTAGAGTGCGTTGAAGGTATTACTGAAGCCAGTAAATTTTTAAATTTTCCTGTCGTTTCTGGGAATGTATCATTTTATAATGAAACAAAAGGCAAAGGAATAAAACCAACTCCAGTAATTGGTGGTGTGGGAGTATTAAGTGACTACAAACAAATTTTATCTATGAATTTAAAAAATATAGGAAATTTAGTTTTAGTTATAGGTAAAACAGGAGGACACCTTGAGCAAAGTATTTTTGCTAAAGAAATACTTTCTGAAAAAAAAGGTCCTCCACCAGAAATTAATTTTTTTAATGAAAAAAACAATGGTGAAACTATTTTAAAATTAATTGAAAAAAATTTAATTGTATCTTGTCACGATATATCTTTGGGAGGAATTCTCACTTCTGTCTCTAAAATGTGCATTAAAGGCAATAAGGGAATTAGAATTAATCCCTTAAAAAGTTTAATTAATAAATTTCAATATTTTTTTGGAGAAGATCAAGGACGTTATATAATTGAATTAAATAAAAAAAATCTTGATTCGGTAAAAAAAATACTTGATCAAAATTCAGTTTATTTTGATTATTTAGGCATAGTAAATGATAATAAAATTATATTTAATAATGATATAAATTTATCTGTTGACGAACTTAAAAATGTAAATAAAACATGGCTTAAAAGGTATATGGATCTCTAATGGCAATGAACTTAAAAGAAATTGAGACTTTAATTAAAGAAACTTTACCAGATGCTAGTGTGGAAATTCAAGACCTAGCAGGAGATGGTAATCATTATTCTGCAACTGTAATTTCTTCAATGTTTTCTGGAAAAAGTAAAATAGAACAACACAAAATGGTATATAAATCGCTAAAGGGTAAAATGGGAAACGAATTACATGCCCTTGCAATAAAAACTAAGGAGAGAGATGGATCAACTAACTAACGATTTAATTAAAAGTGAAATTGAAAATAATGAAATATGCTTATTTATGAAAGGCACGCCTGATGCACCTCAATGTGGTTTCTCTATGGCAGTAGCGAACATTCTAAAAATTATGGAAGTAAAATTCAAAGGAGTAAATATTTTAGAAAATCAAAGTTTAAGAGAAGGAATAAAAGTTTTTAGTGACTGGCCAACAATTCCGCAACTTTATATTAATCAAGAGTTTATTGGCGGTTGCGATATAGTTAAAGAAATTTACGAAAATGGTGAACTAAAAAAATTATTAGATGCCAAAAACATCAGTTACAAGAAATAGGATTTATTTAGAAAAAAATTTTCTTATTTTTTTAGAGAAATATTTTTTTAATAACTTTAAATGTGAAATCTTTTCCGAATTATGAAATATATTATCCTCTATAATATAATTTATTGATTCTTCCCAAAATAATTCAAAAACTAAACTTTCTCTAAAAAATTTATTTAATAATTTAATTGAAGATACTGTCAATATGGGTTCAAAAATTTGTAATCTATTTGATATAATTAATTTATTTTCCACATCATCAAACTCAAAGTGCCATTTGTGATCATTCTTATTTTCAAATACTAGATTATCCTCAAGTTTTGTTGGAACCTCAATATAACCCTTTGAGGATATTCTCTCCAATTCGTTTATAAAATAAGAAATATCTTCAACATGTTCTAAAACATGAGAAGAAATTACAAAATCAAATTCTTTATCTTTGAATGGAAGATTTTTATCAGTTATTTTTATAAAATTTTTTCCTGAGTAGTATTCAGATAAATCTTTTATATCGCTAATTACTGAAGCTTTGCTATTAGCATTAAAACCACAACCTATATCAAGAATTTTCCAGTTAGGATGGTCAGATAAGAGTTTGTTAATATAATTTATTGATGTTCTTTTTATCAAAAATTTTATCTAGAATAGTGTTCAATTACAAGATTTGGTTCCATAACAACCGGATAAGGAACTTCCTCAAATTTTGGAACTCTTACAAATATAACTTTTTTATTTTTTTCGTCTAGTTGCAAATATTCCGGAACTTCTCTTTCTTTATTGGCAAGGGCGATATCTATCAACGCTAATTGCTTAGACTTGTCTCTAATTTCGATAACATCTTCTTCTTTAACTTGGTAGCTGGCAATATTAACTTTTTTACCATTAACTCTAACATGGCCATGATTGATTAATTGTCTAGAAGAAAATATTGTGTTTGATAATTTTGATCTATAGATTATAGCATCTAATCTTCTTTCTAATAAGCCAATAAGATTTTCAGCACTATCACCTTTTTTCATAATTGCTTTTTTATAGATGTTTCTAAATTGTTTCTCATTCATGTTTCCATAATAAGATTTAAGTTTTTGCTTTGCTTGAAGTTGAATTCCATAATTTGAAAGTTTGGTATTTTTTGTTTGTCCGTGTTGTCCTGGAGGATAAGCTCTAGTATTAAAAGGACTCTTAGGTTTTCCCCATAAGTTTATTCTTAATCTTCTATCTATTTTATGTTTAGAGTTTAATCGTTTTGTCATTATTTAATATTGGGCTTTATAAACTTAAGAATTATTTTGTCAATCAACCTTTTTTGTTAAACTCGCAAATACACTCGATAATATACGTGTTTCTTTTTCAGAAAGTTCTGTTTTGTAAAAAATACTTCTTAGATTTTCTAACATAATTGGTTTTTTTTCATGATGTTTAAAGAAATTTCGTTTCTCAAGATTTTTTATGCAAAAATCTAACATATTTTTAATTTGCTTTTTAGTAGCATGTTTAATTTTTTTTGATTTTTTAAATTTTGCCTTTTTTATAGAAATAAAACCAGATACTACTTGTGCTATTATAATCAAACTATGAGATAAATTAAGAGATTTAAATTTTTTATTGCTAGGAATTTGCAAAGTATAATCTGCATAGCTAACCTCATTATTAGACAAACCAGAGGCTTCTGAACCAAATAAAAATCCAATTTTTTTAGAAAAATCTATTTTATCCAAATCATATAAAGAAATATGTTTTATATTTTTGTTTCTAAATCTTACTGATGTTGCAATCAAAATATCTATTTTGTTTAAAGATTGTTCTAAATTAGAAAATATTTTTGCATTTTTAATAATATCTTTCGCTCCCACGGAAGTAGCTAAGATTTTATCATTAGGAAAAATTGGTTTGGGATTTACTAGTAATAGCTTATTGAAATTAAAGTTTTTTATAGCTCTTGCGCATGCTCCAATATTTTCTGATAATTGAGGTTTATGTAAAATAAAAGAAATATTATTAAACATTAAAGACTTGCGGGTGCTTTATCTTTGAATAGTTTGTAATCTAAACTATCAACAAGTGCTTTAAATGATGCATCAATAATGTTTGAAGATACTCCAATTGTAAACCAATTTTTGCCTTTTGAGTCAGTACTTTCAATTGAAACTCTTGTTACTGCTTCTGTTCCTGTATTAAGTATTCTAACTTTATAATCTACCAATTTTAAATCTTTTAAATACTGAGAATATTTGGCAAGTTTATCTACATTTTTTCTAATTGCGTTATCTAGCGCATGTACGGGACCATTGCCTTCTCCTTCACAAAGAATTAATTTTTTATCGACTTCTAATAGAGCTTTGGCTAAAGAAACAATTTCTCCAGAACTATTCTTTTTTACACTAACATCGTATTCTTTAATTGAAATATATCTTGGAATTTCCCCTATTATTCTTCGTGCTAGTAATTCAAAAGATGCATCTGCACCATCATAACTGTATCCAATGAATTCTCTGTCTTTGACTTCTTCCAAAAGTTTTTTAATTTTTGGATCATCTTGTTTAAAATTAACTCCTATAGATTTTAATCTTGAAACTATATTTGATTTTCCAGATTGATCTGAAACAAGAATGTTTCTTACATTTCCTACATCTTCAGGATTTATATGTTCGTATGTTTTTGGATCCTTTTGTACAGCAGATACATGTAGGCCTCCTTTATGTGAAAAGGCAGCAGCTCCAACATAAGGTAAATGTTGATTAGGTTTCCTATTTAATATCTCATCAAGGAGTCTTGAGCATTGAGTTAATTTACTAATATTTTCCTTTTTAATATTTGTTTCATAATTTTTTGAGTAAGTTGCTTTTAAATGCAATGTTGGAATTACTGACATTAAATTTGCATTTCCACACCTTTCACCTAATCCGTTAATTGTTCCTTGTATTTGTCTAACTCCAGATAAAACAGCAGCTAAAGAGTTTGCAACTGCATTTCCAGTGTCATTGTGCGCATGAATTCCAAGATTTTTTCCTGGGACAAGCTTACTTACTTCATTTACAATTTCAGAAACTTCATTAGGCAATGTTCCTCCATTTGTATCGCAAAGTACAACCCATCTCGCACCATTGTCGTATGCTGATTTAATGCATGAAAGTGCATATTCTTTATTATTTTTAAAACCATCAAAAAAATGTTCAGCATCAAAAATAAATTCTTTTTTTTCTTTAACAAAAAGTTTTGCACTTTCAGAAATGTTATCTAAATTTTCTTTATTTGATATTTCTAACGCTACATCAACATGGAAATCCCAAGTTTTACCAACCAAACATACTGCTTGTGTATTACTATTTAGTATAGATGAAAGTCCTGGGTCATTATCGGC
>Ga0208411_1002720_pt1 | contig 10539 bp, 9 predicted proteins | sample ETN01SmetaG_4_FD_185793 | JGI IMG/M metagenome (GOLD analysis project Ga0208411, IMG submission 185793) | Marine microbial and viral communities from oxygen minimum zone, Eastern Pacific Ocean - ETNP2014F12-01SV261 (SPAdes) (version 2) | ecosystem: Environmental > Aquatic > Marine > Oceanic ...
CTTATTTGAGGTTGCTCCAGACTTGTCCTGAGCCTGTCGAAGGATGGCTGGGGGAGAAGGATTCGAACCTTCACTAAGCGGGTCAGAGCCGCTCGTCCTACCATTAGACCATCCCCCAACTCAATTGAAGACATCTGTATTGCAAATCTGTAAAATTGTGTTTTTTTAGTCGCAGTTTGGTTTTCCCTTTTACTGCGACTTATGCAACGCTTAGCACAATTTTTTATTAGCAGATTTGGCGGCAGCCCATTTGAATTCGGCCATCCAGTGCCTCAACCCTTCGGGCGGCTTTCCTTCGGAAACCTTCCAATTCGGTTTTCCTTGCCGAATTGTGGTTGTAGCCCCGCCACTTCGTGAAAAACAGCTATATGCCACACTAAGCCTGCCGAAATGTTACATAGAAAAAAATAGAATATCTCCCTTCGGCAAGCTCAAGACGACATCCAAAATACGCATTATAAAATGAGATACTTACGTTGTCAATTATGTTAAAATTGCTTTTATGCATATCCGCTATCTCCAATGCGTAGAATGTAAAGAAAAATACTCAAAAAAAGAGATAAGGTACCGGTGCTCCTGTGGACAAAGCCTTGAAGTTATTTTTAACTTTAATGAAATAAGAAACATTATCTCCTGGAACAAACTGAGAAAAAGGCCATTCAGACATTGGAGATATAGAGAGTTCTTTCCTCTCGTCAAATCAGAAAACAGTGTTACTTTAATGGAGGGCGGAACACCTCTTCTTAAATCAAGAAATATTTCCCGTGAACTCGGCTTTGATAATCTTTTCTTTAAATGCGAAAGTGAAAACCCCACCGGATCATTCAAGGACAGGGGAACTACCGTTGAGATATCCAAGGCCTTAGAGTTTGGATCAAATGAAATCGTGTGCGCGTCCACAGGCAATATGGGCGCCTCTGTATCCGCTTATGCCGCAGCTGCAAACATTAAAGCGCATATCATCCTGCCCTCCGACACTCCTGATATAAAGACCGCGCAAATCAAAAGTTACGGAGCTAAAATCCATAGAGTCAATGGAGATTATAATACAGCAGAGGCAGAAGCATTTAAACTGTTCAGGACGAAAGGGTGGTACCTGATGGGAGACTACCCATACAGAGGAGAGGGGGAAAAATCAGTCGGGTTTGAAATCGCGGATGAAATTGAAGCCGACTATATAATATCTCCTATAGGTAACGGCACATTGATTCATGGAATATGGAAAGGGCTGAAAGAATTTAAACATGTAAAGCTCACAAGAAAACTCCCGAAACTGATCGGGATTCAAGCAACAGGCTGTAATACAGTTGTGAAGGCTTTTAAAAATGAAAGTGATTTGATAAAACCGGTAAAACCAAAAACCATTGCCGGGGCTATCGCCTGCGGCAATCCTCTTGATGGATTAGAGGCTATTCAAGTTCTCAGAGATTCTAACGGAATAGCGGAAACAGTAACAGACAGGGAAATCTTAAAGGCAAAAGACTATCTCGCGAAAAAAGAAGGGGTTTTTGCCGAACCTGCCGGCGCTGTAACTTTAGCGGGGCTCATAAAATTGAAAGGGCAGTTGGAAAAGAACGCTCGAATTGTTCTTATTGTATCAGGTAACGGGCTCAAAACAGCGATGCTTGGTATTTAGTCATTGCTTATCTATCTTCAATCGGCAAATATTCCCTTTTTTTCTCGCCTGTATATTCCGCCCTGGGTCTTATGAGCCTGTTATCGCTATACTGCTCCATCACGTGCGCTATCCAACCCGATACTCTTGAGGCAACAAATATCGGTGTATAAAGAGGAATAGGAATCCCTAAGAGATAATAGGAGGAAGAGGCATAGAAATCCAAATTTGGATGAAGTCCTTTTTCCCGATCAATAATCTTTTCTACTATTTCTGAAATTTCAAACCACTTGTTGACACCCTGCCTTTCGCCTAATTCCTTTGACATCTTTTTTATAACCGGATTTCTCGGGTCCATCTTTTTATAAACTCTGTGGCCAAATCCCATGATCTTTTTTTTCTGTGAGATTGCGTTTTTAATCCAGGACTCCGCTTTTTCAGGTTCTCCTATGTCAAGGAGCATTTCCATAGCCCTTTCATTGGCGCCGCCATGCAAAGGCCCTTTTAACGCGCCAATAGCCGCTATGATACCGGAATGCATGTCCGAAAGTGTGGAGACTACCACTCTTGCGGCAAAAGTCGAAGCATTCAGTTCATGCTCCGCGTAAAGGATTAATGATTTATCAAGAGCGTCCGATTCAAAAGCTTCCGGCTCTTTACCCTTTAACATATAGAGAAAGTTTGCGGCAAGGGAAAGATGGGGATTGGGTTTAACAGGCTCATTTCCATGAGAGAAATGATATTGGTCTGCAATAAGTGTTGGAATTTTAGCTAAAAGCCTTATTGCTTTCCTCATATTGGCTTCTTCTTCATTAGAAGACGCATCCGGGTCTACGGTATGAAGAATCCCTACAGCGATCTTTAAAACATCCATCGGATCGGTTTTCGCTGGAAGCCCTTTGAGAACCTCATCTACTTCCTGAGGAATTTCTCTTTCTATGGATAACTGTTCGCGAAACTCATCAAAATCTTTTTTGCCGGGTAGTTCACCTTTGAGCAAAAGGTACGCGACTTCCTCAAAGTTAGAGTGTTCCGCAAGGTCCAAGATGGAATATCCCCTGTAATAGAGCTCGCAATTTTCTTCATCTACCTCGCAGATGGAACTCTTACCGGTGATTATTCCTTCAAGCCCGGTAGCAATTTTTTGTTCAGCGCTCATTTTTTAAATTCCTTTTAACAAACTTGGACAAAGTTTTATTTTTTAATTTTATCGCTTATTTTTTTATCAATCCCTTCATATTCATTATAATCGATAAGTTCATACAATTCTTTTCTGGTGAGCATCTTTTCAATCAAGTCTTTCTGGGTTCCTTCGGCTTTCAGCTTTCCCAGAGCATCTTGAACGGCCTTAATCATCACTCTGAAAGTGGTTAGAGGGAAGATGACAATACTGTAACCGATATCTTCAAACTCACTAACAGTTATGAGCGGCGTCTTACCGAATTCTGTCATGTTGGCTAAAAGCGGGGCGTTGACTTCTTTTTTAAAAGTAACAAATTCTTCCTTTGATTCCAGGGCTTCAGGAAAAATAACATCTGCCCCGGCTTCCAAATAGATGTTTGCTCTTTCTATAGCGTTTTTAATATCTTCAACCCCTCTCGCGTCTGTTCTCGCGATAATAATGAAGTCCGGGTCTTTCCTTGCTTCTACAGCGGAAGCAATCTTCTCTGCCATAGCCTGAGGAGACACAAGTTTTTTACCGGACAGGTGTCCGCATTTCTTGGGCAGTTCCTGATCTTCAATATGGACTCCGGCTGCTCCTATGCCTTCCAGCCCTTTAACCATTCTCATCACATTTACAGTTTCTCCGAATCCTGTATCTCCATCCACAATGCAGGGTATATTAACGGCATTGACGATATAACTAGCCTGCGTCTGAACTTCGGACATGGTAAGCAGTCCTACATCCGGCATGGCTGCCACGCCATTAACGAGTCCTGCTCCCGAGATGTAAAAGGCTTTAAAACCGGCTTTTTCAACCAGCTTAGCTGAGATACCGTTAAACGCCCCCGGCAAAACAACAATACCTTCTCCCATCAGTTCTTTTATTTTCATAATTGATTACTCTGATTATTAAAATCGATTACACTGATTAAATAATCTGTGTAATCATATGGAAATCATCTTTAATCAATTTACAAATCTATTTACCTGACAGCTTTTGTTACCAAAAATAATTAATAATCCTACTTTCAAATCTGAAACTTTTAAATAAGATAGAAGTTGGTATTTAAAAACTGCAGGGACTTTACCTGTCAATGCTTTGATTTCAATTATAACTTTGCTTTCAACAATAAGATCAACTATAAGTTTTCCAACTTTTTTACTATTGTAACAAATTCCAAACTGTTTTTCTGTCTCATAATTTAACTCTTCTTGATGAAACTCTAATTTCAAAGCATTATGATATACTTTTTCCTTAAATCCCGGTCCTAATTCTGAATGAACTTTATAACAGCAAGCGATTATTCTTTCTGTAAGAGGATCATTTTCTGTCATGATTGTATTTATATTTACACAATTTTTTAATCAGTGTAATCAACATTTAATCAGCGTAATCAAATCTTTCATGTTTTTCAGATTCTCCAAATCCCAAGACCGCTTCATTAAATCTTTTACTTTCTCACTTTTTATACAATCATTGTTTAAATCTTTAAACTTATCTTCCACTTCCCTGTCACTCAGGGGATTATCAGGATGGCCTTTTGGGTAATCAACTGTTTCAGAAAAAATATCGCCTGCGTTACTCTTGATCTCTATAAAACAGGGGAAGGATTGAGGGTATTGTTTGCTATGTTCCTCGTTTCTTTTTACTTTAATTTTACTTAAAAATTTCTGGAGCTCGGTGTCCTGAATCCTTTGTTCCAAGAATTGCTCCAAACCGACCTTTCCATCAAAAAGAGCGACTGCAACACAATAAGGGAGACTGTGATCTGCTGTCTCCCTGGTTTGGGGAGACCACTTTTCCTTTTCTCCGGCAATTATATCCACACACGCGTCATAAGTTTCAATATTTACTTTCTCAATATTATCGACTTTGATTCTATCTCTAAGTTTTAAAGCGGCTTCCACTCCTGCCTGAGAATGATATTCAGAAGGGTAGTATTTTATATAAGTATCAAGAATTTTAAAATTTTTGCCACTTTTACCGAAGGCATCCACTTCCAAATCAAAAGGACCTGTAACTTGATTAAAAAAACCTTTTTCACCTTCAAAAATTTCTGATGGCCCTGTCATTCCTTCTTTAGCAAGGTAGGCAGCAAAGACACCGTTTCTCGCTGCATTGGCAGCAGCACACCCTTTCCACATGGACAACTCCCCTACCCTGGTCTGTCGTAAAGTTGTGTTAGGCGTAATACTCAAGGCAAGAGCATTTTCTATCCTGTCCTGATCTAAATTCATGAGCTTTGACGCAAGAAGCGCGCTTGCTATAGAGACATAGCTCACGTGATCCCATCCCCTTGCCCTGAGAGAGGCGGCGTCACAAAGTCTACACTGGATTTCATATGCTAATGCTATAGAAGTAATGAGAGCCTTACCATCAGCCTTTTCCGCTTCCGCGACAGCAAGGGCGGATGATATATTATCACTTGGGTGGGCCGGTTCTTTAGACAAATATGTATCGTTAAAATCCAGATAACGAACAAGAATTCCATTAGCAAACGCGGCCAAATCAGGCGTCGTTTGAACAGAGGTTCCAAAAAGTGTCGCCCCTTGAGATATTTGAGATTTCTGTCCTATTCCCCTTGCAACTTTCGCAGGCTGACTTTCAAAAGCCCCAAGTGCACATCCGAAGCTATCTATTAAACGTCTTTTAACTTCATGTATAACTTCCTGGGAAAGATCTTTATATTCTAGGAAGGACGCATACTCGGCAAGTTTTCGGGATATACTTTTCGGCTTTTTGTTCATAATAAAAAAACCTCCAAATTTGATTATCAGCCATCAATAGGCTCAACCCTTCGGGCGGCTTTCCTTCGGAAACCGTCCAATTCGGTTTTCCTTACCGAATTGTGTTGCGGCAACTTTCCGCTTTATTTTTCAAACTTCAAGAAGTTCGCTAACTGTAAATTTATAAGTTAGTGTATTACTTTTGTTACTATCCTTATCCAGTACAAACAGATGAAACTCATGAACGCCTTTTGCGGCGGTTTTTGGAACTATTGTCTCTGCATAAAAAATGTTATCGTTGGCTAATGTATCACCATGAGTCCCGTCATCATAAAGCAGCAACACAATAGGCTCTATTCCTTCACGTATTTGATATAGCTCTTTCTGTATATTTTCTAGACCTTGTAGATCATGTATCTCGAGGGTTATGTTGATAACTGTCCCATGTCCACCGGATAATGGTTCTACCTTTAAATTCGATATTTCAGGAGATTTTTTTTTGACTGTATTGCCATTGTTGTCGTTATCGGAAAACCCTGATTCCGCAACAACCCCGGAGAAAACTAAAAACAACAAAAAACAAAGAATTCTTTTTTTCATAATTAGCAGTTTTATATTTAAGAATTTGTAAGTCTTTTTAATAGGATATCTTCGATATTTTGGCGAGAATCAAGCACTGATAAAACATATACGGCTTTTTCTGACACCCTGTATATAATTCTCCAGGGAGGGATGATTAATTCACGATAGAGTAAGATGCCCTGATCTTGTAATTCCGGCACAATACGACCTCGTTTTGGCGAGAGATAAAGATTCGAAGCTTTTTCTTTTATTTTCCTTAATATCTTTAATGCGTTATGAGGGCTGTCAACAGCGATATATTCAATAATGTGTGTGAAGTCTTTTTCGGCTATATCAGACCATATGACTTCATACCTTTTCTTCATTTACCTTTTACTTTAAGCATATTTTCAATATCTTCAAACACTTTATCTTGAGTTTTTGTTCTTTTGTTTTTTATATCTTCTTCCCCCTGAGAAATTAGTTTTAAAATTCCTATGGCATTACGCATGCTTTGATAACTCTCAGGATCTTGCAATACAGCTTTAGGCTCCCCATTTTGAGTTATTATAACAGGACGATGTGTTTCATTGATTTGCTTTAATAAATCTGCCGCTCGTGATTTAAGAAAAGTCACAGGTTTTATATCGGTAGAAATGTTCATGATTATACCCTCCAGTCTTTTTATGGTATCAAATTAAGACCGGTTGTCAAATTCAATGTTAAGCATCAAACTGCTTAATATTGTATATAAAAAATTTATACAATTACAATATTGTCGGCAATTATTGGGCTATAAATTAAAGCTTCTTTTGATGGCAGATTGTATTTCTTCGTAGACTTTTTGTGTTGGACTCTGAAAGGTACCCCTTGTGGCTGCTCCAGGGATAATCGTTTAATCTAACAACCAATCCTACTCTTAATGGATTGCGGTGAATACAACCTAAGAGACAACAAAGATAATTATCACCATCTACTAAAATAGATTTGTACCGTCCTCGGAATAACTGCCTGTCTTGCCTATGTCTACGGTTATGACATTGCGTGAAAACTCCATTTATATGCCTCATACTTCTGGAAAGATTTCATTCAGGAGTCTGAAGTAAAATGTGATAATGGTTGGGCATTAAACAGTAAGCAGTTATATTTATATTCCATATCGATACCGCTTCTTTTAGGACTTTCTCAAAAGCAATATAGTCCTCTTTTGTTGAAAAAACGTTTTCCCCTCGTCTCCCCCGGTTAATCACATGATACCAGGCTCCTGTATTGTATTCTAAGTGGTCTTGTAATAAAACAAAGATATCATCCCTATGCTTATGAGTCAAGAGCAGACTTGATCCCTTTACTAGCGGCGGACTTGTGGTGAAGGCCATATCAAAAATAAGGGGGCCTATCGTATTTCAACTAAGGTAGGGATGGTCTCCATGGCCCCACCATTACAGTATCTAACACATTTTGCATGTAAGTGTCGATTGGGTTGCTTGAGGTAGGTGTTGGCGATCTATTAGAAGAAGCTTCTTGCTCAGACGGTGGTCTAATATTGGTATGTGATGCTGGATCATTGATCGAGGGTCTAGTGCTACCTTGTGATGAATTCTCATCGTCTCTCTCAGGAAGAAGAAGATTCATTTCAATGTCATTATCATTGTTATCATTATCTCGGCCGCCTATGCCCCTGGGAAACCAAAGCCTACGTTGTTCGCCAGTCATATTAGCCATCTCAGCAAATGTGGCGTGATATGCTGACACATACCCCGCAAATTGAAAAGCTGCTGCGGCAAACCCTATTCCTTGAGAAATTTTGGCCCATTTTTCACTGTTGTGTTTCATGGCAATAAGACTAAATGAATTTGCAGCAGTGCCGACAAAACCACCTGTTACGCCAATCCCGGCAGCAACCTTACCAAATGTTGTTGTAACATTTATTCCGGCATAAGTGGCTACGCCTATGTCCAACACAGAAGCGCCTATGCCAGTGCCCAAAGACGCATAGTTGAGTTTTTGGGCTAATCCTTTATTCCCTTTTTCAGCTTCAGCCGTGGCAGCAATTCCTGTTGATGCTGATGCTAAGCCAGAAGCAGAACCAACACCAGCTACCGCTGTGCTAGCTATTGCGCCAGCTGTTGCGGTGACATCGGCACCTATTAATCCGGCAGTAGCGCCTACTGTGGCAACAGTTGCCGCAATTGAAGCCACAAGGCCTATACCACCTAGAAGGTAAGATGCCCATTCAGGGAAATGTCCAGAGGTGTCAACGAATATCATTGAATTGGCTCTAGCATAGGCATAGGGGTCATAGGTATGATGTTTGCTAAACGGATTCATACTGTCATGTTGAATAAAGCGGCCAAGGTTTGGATCATAGTTTCTAATATCTCCTAACATCATATAACGCGTGCTTGAGTCTCGCTGTTGGCCGGTATAGCTAAAGCTATTATTGACGATATCCAATACCTTACGGTTGTTTTCAATCTGATAATGATCTTGTTGTTTAGCATTAATAGGTTCAAATACATCGCTTTGTATACCGTACGGCGTATAGTTGTATTGGTGCGTGATCTGATGAATATGATTGATATCACGACTGGTTGCGACAATACTGCCCTGCGCTGCTCCATAAAGATGTTCGACAACACTAGTATTATTACTATTGATAATATTGGCGATACCTGCTAAGTAGTAGCCATGGTTATCGCCTTGTGATTGGGCTACAAGTTTACTATGATCATAGTAATAATCGACGGGTATACCATTTATCGAGTTGTGTACACCCGCTAATGTTGACGTCTCTCTTGCGACTAATCCGTGAGCATTGTAATCATAATTTACGGTGACGGGTTTAGCGCGCGTTAAACTCGATTGATATTGAATTAATTGATTAGCATTATTATAGGTATATTTGCCCCCCTGTGTATCTGTTTTAATCTGACCATTTTTATAATAACTAAACGGGTTTTGATACAAATGTTGTAGTTCTTGTTCATAGTGGTAATTACCTTTATGAGTTACATTGACTAATCTTTCCGGATAATTACTATCATATTGGTAGGTCGCAAAATCATAAGGGGCCTCGTCTTTCGGACCACAGGGCGACACAGGTATTAATTTCTCACTTTTCTTACAGAACAAGGTTTTGACAGTCTTGATGTTATCATTCATGCCATAACTGTATTTTTGCCCTATAATCGCCGTACCGAAGGCATTCTTAGGATACAACGCCATAGTACTGGCTTTAATAGTAAATCCTGTAAGCTGGTTTTTATTATTATAATGATATCGATAAGTGGCATTACCATGCGATTTGGCGATATAGAATTCAGCATTAATCTCCATTGGATTACCTGTTGCTGTATAGCGATATTGATAAGTTAATAATGGCTGTGCTTTGTCTGGGCCAATGCTAATCTCTGCAGTAAGACCATAAGGACTATAACGATAATACGTGTTATAGCCGGCATTGCGTGTCACTGCCTCTAGTTGGCCAAGGGCATTGTAGTGCTTCTGAAGAGTCAATATAGGTGTAGTACTTCGGTTATAATATTCGATTTGAGCTAGGCCATATTGACTATCCCAATAGCGTAAATACCCATTGTTATCAGCTACCTTCGTGGTTTTGGCAGTAGAAGGGTCATATTGGTATTTTAAGCTATAGGTTGTCTCAGTATGCGGGTTTAAGTAATCAACTTTTTTCGTATGACCACCAGTATAGTAAGCATAACTGGTTTTATACTGACCTTGTGTTGTCGATTGTAGGCGATTAGTGGCATCATCGTACTGATACAGCCAAGGCTTAGTTGTAGCAAAGCTTTGCGCATCGGGTTCTATACTACCTACAATACTGGTTTGTGATAATAATCCTTTTACATTGTATTGCGCATGGGTTTGTTGACCCATCACATCAATATTCACTTTAGGACTACCGTCAATATCATAGGTATTGGCACTAACTCGCTCACCGGCACCATTATGTAAGGCAATCATATCGCCTGCGGCATCAAAGCTTTGCGTACCTAATAATAACGCTTCACCTAGTCCGTTACCATCACCTTTTTGTGAAGGATTACAAGCATTGATGCCATCACCTTCTTGCATCGCCATACAGATGCGTTGACCCAATACGTTATAACGTGTATGGATTGTGCGATTATCTACTTGGCCTTTCTCACTGGCAGGCCCGGTATGGGCAATATGGTCCCCTAAAGCATTATAAGTATAATGCGTGCTGATTAAGTTATTTTCATCATAACTTGGCGCATTCGGAGCAATAGAAGTATGTTTCACCTGTTTATCTAATTCATTATATGTGTAAGTGGTTTTACGGTAGAAGACATTGTTTGCTATTAATGCTTTTAAGCACTTTGTGGTAATACCGGTAGCTGGTGGGCAATAGCTGGCGACGTTCCTTGTCAAACTATCGCCCATTGGGTCAGGATAAGGTACTACATAGACTGCTAGCTTATGGCCTGTTT
>Ga0208411_1002727_pt1 | contig 10515 bp, 8 predicted proteins | sample ETN01SmetaG_4_FD_185793 | JGI IMG/M metagenome (GOLD analysis project Ga0208411, IMG submission 185793) | Marine microbial and viral communities from oxygen minimum zone, Eastern Pacific Ocean - ETNP2014F12-01SV261 (SPAdes) (version 2) | ecosystem: Environmental > Aquatic > Marine > Oceanic ...
TACTGTCCGATTATTCCAGTTAGAGAACGCACAAAAGAAGCTTTCACAAATGCAATTGAGCCTTGGCTAAAAAATCCTGAAGCTTTGCGCCTTCAAGGTCTAAAGTCAAGAAAATGGGTGTCTCTTGTTCATGATGAAAATGTTGTTGGAAAGAAATGGGTTCATCTTTATCGTAATCTCTTCAATCCAATTTCTAGATTTTACCAACTTTTTCGGAAAAAATCCGGAAATTATTATTTGCCTAGAATAATAGATAAAGAATAAAAAAGAAAAATTGTCCCTGATAACGAAAATACTTATGAAACAGGCCCCTAACCGTTATTGTGCAGATTACATGTATTGTAGGAGCTCGCCCTCAATTTATCAAATTATCTCCTTTTCTTAAGGCTGCTGAAGCTGCTAATCACAATGTAAGAATTATTCATACAGGACAACATTATGATGATGAAATGTCTGATGCTTTTTTCAGAGATTTGGAGATTAAAAGTCCAGATTTAAACCTAAATATTGGTTCAAACAGCCAAGCTGTTCAAACTGCTCAAATGTTAGAAGGCATCGAAATTGATTTATTAAAAAATAAACCTGACTGGGTTGTTGTTTTTGGAGATACGAACTCTACTCTTGCTGGATCTCTAGCTGCTGCTAAAATAAATATTCCTACAGCACATATTGAAGCGGGATTAAGATCGTTTAATCGAGAAATGCCAGAAGAAATTAATCGAATTGTAACCGATCATCTTTCCGATTTGCTATTCGTTCCTTCGGATGAAGGGATGATTAATCTGGAAAAAGAAGGGCTTGCCGAAAGATCTATTCGAACAGGTGATTTAATGGCCGATATTTTAGAAACATTTAGAAATAAAATTGAAGAGAATATATTGGATAAGTTTGGTGTCAAAAAAGGAACATATTGCCTTTTGACTTTGCATAGGCCTGCGTCTGTAGATAATCATGATATGCTATGCTGGATGATTGATCAGGTCTCTCAAACAGATAAAACAATCCTATTTCCAGCTCATCCACGTACTCGTCATGCCATCAAAAGTAATAATATAAAAATTCCTAATTCCATAAAATTAATACCTCCTTTAGGTTATCTAGAATTTCAAACTCTTCAAGCTAAAGCTTTTGCAATTTTGACTGATTCGGGAGGTGTGCAAAAAGAAGCATACTTGTGGAAAGTACCGTGCTTTACACTAAGAACTGAAACGGAATGGACAGAAACGATAGATTCGGGATGGAATACAATTGTATTCCCTGGAAAAGGTAATTTGAAAAAAGCTATCAAAGACTGGGAAAAACCGAATACACATCCTAACCTATATGGAGATGGAAAAGCCTCAGAGGCAATGGTCAATGAATTGTATAGAAAATCAAACCCATAAGCTATATATGCCATTATTCTAAATTCTAAATATGGATACGAAATATCTTGTAGCTTTACTTTTAGTCGCTGGTCTTGTTGGTGGTGTTTCTAATAATTATATTGGCGATTATTACTCAAATTCTTCCGAAGAAAAGGATAATAGTGAAACAGTAGAGACTGTTGAAGTTGGAAATCAAGCACCTGATTTTACAATCACTAATATAGATGGAAATGACTTCAATCTTTCCGATTTTAAAGGTAAAAAAGTTATTGTTTTAGAGTTTATGAATCTTGGGTGTGGAACTTGTCACAACTTTGAAAAAAATATATTAAAAAGTTATTACAATAATACTACTAGGCCTTCAGATGTCGAAATTATCTCAGTAACTCAAGGAAATGAGGATCGTGATGATGTCGCAGATAGAGTTCAAGGAAATTGGATTTATGCGATTGGTAATGATGAAATGACTGATGTTTTTGAAGCTGAAAGAAGTCCGACTATTGTTATCATAAATAAAGAAGGAATTGTTTCCTTTTCAAAACAAGGAACACTATCTGAAGAAGATTTAGAAAATCACGTTAATTCTGCTTTAGCTTAGAATTCTTCTAAGAAATTTTCAATACGCTGCTTAATTTCATCCCGAGCATCTCTATATTCTTGGTCAGATTTAGGATCATTTATTGGCCAATGTTTTCGTTTGCAGGTTTCCGGCCAATCCATCATTACGCATGTTTCATTAGCTGAATCACAAAGAGTTATTGCATAATCTGCTTTAGTCCATTCAACATTATCTAAATGCTTAGAGCTTTGATTAGAGATATTTAGCCCCATTTCTTTCATAACTTTTACGGCTTGGGGACTCAATCCGTCTGGTTTAGTACCGGCACTTAGAACTGCAAACTCTGATTTTAAGTTTTTCAACCAACCTTCGGCCATTTGAGACCTAGCTGCATTTCCAGTACAAACGAACAATACAACAACCATCAAAACCTACTGACATCGTCTATTAAATAAGTTTATAGAGGCGTATCAATTTATCGTGTCCCACTATTAGTATTTTCTGAAATATCGTAGAACAACTATGTTTTTTGTGAGGGGCACTCTTGTCAATAAACTTTAAAAGGTGGAACCAATAGCCATAGTCCGTATGGTGTATCTAACAAAGAAGACTACACGAGGGCAGAATTACTACTACCTCGTTAAATCTTTCAAATACGATGGACGCGTGGAAAAGGTACAGCAGTATCTAGGTTCTGATGAACCTGACGAGTCTGAACTAGAACACTTAAAACAAAAATACACTATTGATTTAGAATTGGCTGCAATTGAAAGAATGGCAATTATGTCTTCTGAAACATATCGAACGCCTTATCTTGACAAAGATGCATTATTAGGCTTAGAACGAATGAAGTTTCTAAATCGAGCATTGCATCGAATTGAAAGTATTGAACAACGAACTTCCGAAAGTATGCATAATCTTATTTCTACGATCAATGGAAATATGTCACTTTCGTCAGCTCCACTATCAATTGATAATATAGAAGCTATTTTTGAACATGATCGAGCACCCACTGGTGTTCCGCTATCTAAAGTTCTCGAAGTATTAGCTTTGAGAAGATTGAGTGATGAAGTACCAGAAAGAATAGCAAGAATTGATAAAAGAAACATTCTAAAATTACATCAAGATTTATTAGAAGGTACTGGAAGAGGAGGAGTTTTAAGAGAAACTTCAGCAAGTCTGCCTGGTTCTGCATTTATGCCACCACCTGCAGTTTTGATTGAAGATGAACTAGAGGGATTACTACAATGGTGGCACGATCCTTCACCTTTACACCCTTTTGAAAGAGCAATATTATTCCACCACCGATTTCAACAAGTCAGGCCGTTTGAATCGGGCAATGGTTTAGTTGGAAGATTAATATTAGATGGAATGCTAGTAAGATCTGGGTTATCTACTACAAGATGGCAAAAAGAAGACCGTTCTATTTATTTATCCGGTTTGGTAGCAGGTGACCGTGGAGATAGAACCAAGCTCATCAAAATATTTTGGGAGGCTTACCGAAATCAGCACCGACCTAGTGTTGAAGGTGGTAGGGATTCTATGCGGCTTTCCCCTCGACAAGCTCAGTTGGAGGCCTTCTGATTGAGGCTTCTCGAACTTGAGTTCGAGAATTTTAAATCTTTCAAAGGCCACGTTACCGTCCCTCTCGGACCCGGGTTTACATGCATAACTGGACCTAATGGTTCTGGCAAATCAAACATAACTGACGCAATTCTATTCATTCTTGGTTCTAGATCAACTAAATTACTTAGAGCTAGAAAACTAAAACAATTAATTTATGGTTTTCAAGAAGGAACTAAAAAGAAGACGGGGCCAAAAGCTTGTAAAGTTTCAATGGTCTTTGACAATAGTGATCGATTTTTAGCAATAGAAAAAGACCAAGTTACTTTCACAAAAGGAATACGCCTAAGAGGCGATAACACAACTACTTATTATCAATTAGATGGCATTAAATCATCAGCTAGTGAATTTGAAGCTCTATTCTCAAGAGCTGGACTTTATGCAACGGGATATAATATAATTCAACAAGGAGACGTAATACAAACCTCTCTTATGTCTGGTACTGAAAGAAGAAGAAAAATTGAAGATGTTGCTGGAATTACTGCTTACGATAACCGACTTAGAAGTACAAGAAGTGCCCGTAATTCAGTTGATGCTGATTTAACATTACTAAACGATAGAGCTAAGGAAGCAAAGAGAACACTTAAACAATTAGAGAGAGAAAAAGAAGATGCTGAAAAATTAGAAGAAATTCTTGACAAAATAAAAGAAAACGAATTGTTACTTAAGTTTCGAAATGTATTTGATTTTGAAGCTGAGATTGAATCTAGAAGAGAAGTTGTTGAAAAGTATACTGAAGAATTATCTGAATTAGAAAAAGAACAAAACAAAAGAAAAGACGATATTGAAAGTAAGCAAAAACAATTTGAAGGTGTTGAGAAAAATATTGCTGTTTCTGGCGGAAATAAAGCTCGTGAACTACAAGAAGAATTGGATAAAGCTCGCGTTGCTCATGCTTTATCTGAAAGAAATGTAGATGGGGCAAGAAATAGGCTGCAGGAATTGGAAATTAGTCGAAAGGTATTGAATGGTGAACACAAAATAGCTTTGAAGGAATTAAAAAATTTAAATCAAGATTTAACAAGAATATCTAAAGAAGTTTCAAAAATAGAGAATAAAATAGCTGCTAAAGTTTCAAAATTAAGTGAATTAGAAGGTGCTGCAGCAAATAATTCTGAAGCAGTTAGTACTCAACGTGATGAACTGGAAGTCTTGAGAAAAAATGCCGGCGAATTGGAAATGCAAAGGCATCGCCTTGATGGTGAAAAAGAGCAAATTGAAATTCAACTGACGAATGCAAAAGAACAAGTTATAAGATCTAAAAAATGGCTAGAATCTATTGAAACCGATGTAAAAGAAGCCGATTACCAATTGAAAGATTTAGAAGTTGGAAGGAAGTCTACTACTCAGAATTTAGACAAAGTTAAGACTAAACACAATAACATTCTTAAAACTATAGAAACTCATCAAGATAAGTTAGGAATTATAGAAGCTAAACTTAGAGCGTTATCTATGAAATTAGCTTCTAAAGAAGCTGCTCAACGTGCTAGAGAAGAATTTGGAGGTTATACTAAAGGAGTTCAAGCGCTTTTAGAATGTCGTGATAAAGGTGAATTGAGAGGCATTATTGGAACGATTGCTGAATTAGGAAGAGTAGATGAAAAATATGCTACTGCTTTGGAAGTTGCGGCAGGTGCTAGACTGCAATCTATCGTAACTGAAGATGATTCGGCGGCGGCGGCTGCAATTGATTTTCTTAAACGTAACAATATTGGAAGAGTTCGCTTTTTACCACTCAACAAAGTTCATTCATACAAACCGAGTGCGCATGCACTTCTAATCTCGAAAAATGATGGGGCTCTTGGTTTTGCCCAAGATTTGGTTAAATTTGATTCCCGCTATAGTGATGTATTTGGTAATGTTTTTGGAGACACAGTCATTATGGATTCTTTGAATCTAGCTAGAAAATATCTTGGAAAAGGTCGAATGGTAACTCTTCAAGGAGAATTACTTGAAAGTGGCGGAGCTTTAGTAGGTGGGGCCGCACCAAGAACTGGGATTCATTTTGGAACTGCTGAACGTAAGGATATTGATGAACTATCAAATGATATTCGAAATTTAGAAGCTGAAAAATTGCAACTTTCTTCGGAATTAAGTGATATTATTAGAGAAGCAGGTCAATTAGCAACTACAAGGCAAGAATTGGAGAGTGAAAAAGCAGCCTTCCAAACTAGAGTTACAGATTATGATGGTAGAACTGGAGAAATTAAAAAGCGACTTCAAGAAGCTGATGACGCCGTTAAAATTCGTGAAGGTTTAGTTGAAGGTTTACAAGGTGAAATTATAGAAAGAACGGGGCTGTTAGAAGGTTTAGAAAAAGATATTCAAAAAGAAGCTACTAAAATTAGTAAAGCTACTGCTAATTTACAGGCCGTAGCTGGTGGAAAAACTTCTAAAGTCATTTCAGAATTACAAAATGGTCTTGATGAAGAAAGAGAAGAATTGTCTTCTGGGCAAGCTAATCTAGCCTCATTAACTGCAAAAACTGATTCTATGAAATCTGAAGTTGGTAGATTAAAAGGCGAATTAGAAATCAATAATACTGAGCAAAAAGAATTGCAAGAAACCCATAAACTCGAAAATAGAAAAGGTAAAGAATTAGAAAAATTATTAAAATCCCTTCGTAAAGAAGAAGAGGAAAAATTCAAGGAACTAAAAGGATTGAGAGATGAACGTGATGAGTTACACGACTTGCTAACTAATCTAAAAACTGAATTTTCAACTAAACAAGAATTACGCCGTAGTCGAAGACATGCTATGGATGATTTAACAATTGAAATTTCTACTAGAGAACCTAAATTAATTGAAGCAAGAAGCCGTATTCCAAAAGGAACAAAAACTCCACAAACTGTGCCTGGCAGAGAAACATTAGATACGGATAAAGAAAATCTAGAACGAAAAAGAAACCGTCTTGGAAATGTCAATATGTTGTCTTTAGAACACTACAGACAAGAATCTGAACGATTTAATGAAATCAAGAAACACCGAAAACAATTGAATGAGGAGGTTAGGCGCCTAGATACTCTTGAAAATAAAATTTCTGAGAAGAAAGAAGCAAAATTCATGGGTGTTTACAATAATATTAGTCAAAGTTTCAAAACTTCATTTAAGGAAATAACGGGAGGAGGAGAAGCTGGACTTGTTTTGGAAAATGAGAAATCTCCTTTTGAAGGGGGTGTGACGATAAAAGCTCGAATGCCGCGTAAAAAAATGTACCCTGTAGAAGCCTTATCTGGTGGAGAAAAATCATTAGTCTCAATGGCCTTCATATTTGCGATTCAAGGATATGATCCTAGTCCATTCTATCTATTAGATGAACCTGACCAAAATTTAGATGGAGTAAATACAGAACATATCGGTCGGGCTATTGCGTTACAATCTAGTGTTGCTCAATTCTTAGTTGTTAGTTTACATCATGCAGCTCTACGAGAATCAGACAATGTAATTGGAGTCTTTATGGGAGATGATGGAGTATCAAGATTGCATCAAATTAGAGATGTTGATACTTTCCTAGCTTCGTTGCCTGTAGAAGCGGAGGTAGGGGCTTGAGTTTAGTTGTTAATCACTTATTATTTCACAAGGCCATGATTGGCGTTAATTCTGAAAAAATAGACCAGTATATTGATATTGCATCTGGTGCAAATACTACTGCTGAAGTATCTACTATTGAAGATCCATTTACAAGGAGTGTAACACTTCTATTCATGTTGGTTAAAGAACACGGTCTTGATCCATGGTCTCTAGATCTAAAACATATGATTATAGAATATCAAAAGTATGCAGTTAAAAGCGATGATTTGGATTTACCATTGGCAGGTTCGGTTCTTGGTTGGGCCTGGGACGTTTTAAAATTAAGAGCAACAGGAGCAATTGAAGCCACGGAACCATTACCTGAACCTCAACCTGAATGGACTGATTTTGATTTTGGATGGGAACCAACCTACTCTGAACAATTAGAAGATTCAGCTGAGCCTCCAATAGAAGAAAGTCTCTTATTTCAAGGTGAAAGAAGAGTTACTCTAATGGAATTAGTTGGTGCACTTGAAGATGCCCGTAATATTGAAATGGAACGTAAAGAACGTTTAGAAAGAAGAAGGCAATTACGAAGTGCAAGACAATCAGTACTGAATGAAGTCGCTCAAAGACTTGGTGAAAAATTACATAATGATGATCCTAGCCGATACAAAGAAAAAGTATGGCAAAAAATTAATGAATTTAATGGTAAACCAATACCGCTAGGTGATCTTCTAGATAGGCCTGAAAAAGCAAGTGTGGTTCGAACATTTGTAGGGTCTTTATTCTTAGCAAGAGAAGGAAGAATTGATATAATTCAAAAAGACTTAGAAAAACATAATATTTATGTTAAAAATCTGGAGAGTGCTGGATGAAAGAAGTAATAGCTGTTGAAGCTGCTTTGTTTTCTGCTGGAAGAGCTTTAGATGCTACTGAAACTGCTGAAGCAACGGGCCTTTCAAGAAAAAAAGCTACTGATGCTTTAGACACTTTATTTGAAGTTTATAAAAAACGAGAAAGTGCCTTGGAAGTTGTTAGATTAGGGCACAAATATGCGTTACAATTGAAAACTGAGGCTGTGGAATATGGAAGAAGGTTAGCACCGCAAGAAATACCTTCATACCTTTTGAGAACTTTAGCTTTAATTGCGCACGAACAACCTATGCTCCAAACTGAATTGAAATATAAATTAGGAGATAAAGTTTATGAACATGTTGGCGAATTATTAGAACTTGGAATGGTTCAACGTGAAAGAAAAGGTAGAACATTTGAGCTGAGTGTAACACCGGCATTTATGGAATATTTTGGAATTAATGCAAATAATCAAAATGAATTAAAAGCTTACTTAGAACAAGCATTGACAGAATCATGAACAGTCCCGGTCTTCTAGAACTAGTTGTGATTATCTTTCTTTTATCTACTTTTTTAGGACCTGAAAAGATTAAAGAAAGTGCTCGTGCGATTGGAAAAGCTTACCGGGAATTTAGAGGCTATGCCAATCTAACTCCATTAGGCAAAAATGAAATTACAGACAAAGAAAATATACGGTCTTCAGCAGAAAAATTAGGGATTGATACGGCTGGAATGAACTCAAAAGAGGTTAAAGATGCGATTATTGATGAATTGTCAAACGAATGAACTAGAATAGATTAAAATAGAATCAAAACTTTGATATAGTTACTTTTGTCCGTGACTATCATGAAAGGACTAAAGGCTGGGGCTTTGGCCATCCTCTTTTTGCTATCTGCATTAGTTCCAGCAACCACTGTTGAAGCTGCTAATGATGCTCGAACGGATACTGATACTGGTTATTTGAGTGAAAAATGGCATGCTGGTTTGGGAACTGGTATTGGCGCTCTAAATTCAATAAAAAGTGGAGATATTGATCAAGATGGTGAAGATGAATTAATATTCGGAAATGCTAATGGTTATGTTCATATTTTAGATTGGAATGCAAGTGCTGGCGGATGGTATGAAGATTTTCAAACTGTCGATATGGGAGGGCCTGTTAAGGGAATGGAAATTGCTCAAATCGATGACGATCCTCAATTAGAAATTGCTATTGGTTACAATTGGAATTCTGATTCTGGAAAAGTTAAGATTATTGATGGTATTTCTTTATTGGCTGAAGCTAATTGGTCTTCTGGCGTTTCTTGGTCGCACACCCAATGGACGGAAGGTTGGCCATATGGTCTAGCCATGGGAGATTTGGATGGAGATGAAGAAGTTGAATTAGCAATGAGTGGCGATCGAGGCTTCTTATGGGTTGTAGATACTGAAACTCCTGAAATTTATGTTGGAAGAGATGTTACCTTTGATGAAGCTGAATGGTATGTTGATCTTGGAGCACAAACTAGTGGAGGCACTCTTGAAAATACATGGGGCCTTACTTTCGGTCAATTTGATGAAGATGAGGCGATGGAAGTAGCTGTTGGAAGTAAACAAGGATGGGTTGCTGTTTTTGACGGAGAAACTGAAGAATTACAATGGAAATATGACATGGATGGTAGCAGTGGAGCTGACAGTCTTTGTTATAGTCTATTATCTGCCGATTTGGACGGCGATGATATTGATGAATTGATTGTTCCTCAACAAAATAAATTAACTGTTTTTGTTGATGGTGATAGAGATGTACGATTAGAAGATAGTAGTATCAAAAGCGGTTATGGACTCGCTAATGCCGATCTATTTGGTAACACTAATGAAGAATTGGTAGTTATGGATGGAAGTGGAAATGTTAGAATTATGGGTATAGTTGGAGATTCTTTAACAACTTATCAAGAATGGAGTGGAGGATATCCTATGAACACAGGAGCTGGAGTTACAATTTCAATGAATGGACATGATAATCCTTGGATAGTTCATGGAAGTGACGCAGGAATGGTTGTAGCTTGGGAAATAACTTCACAATCAGCCCATGAATTAGCTTGGAACTCAGGTGCTGGAAATAATGCAAATCAACTTATTTATTCACTTGAAGGAGGAAGTAACTATGGCGTTGCTATGGGTAACATAGATGATGATGATAATTTAGAAATTTTAGTAGGATCTGCTTCAGGTAGAGTATATGCATTTGATGGGGAAACGTATGAAGCAGATTGGGTAAGTCCGGTATTAGAGAAAACTCCAATGGGAATTGCTGTTGATGATCTAAATAATAATGGTGACAATGAAATTGTAATTACAACGGGAATACCTAGTGAACCTGAAGGTGAAGATGGTAATGGAGGAGAAGGATTCCTCTATGTTTTTGAACAAAGTGGAAGTGATATTGTTCAAGCTTTCAAAAGTGATGATATTGATGCCTCGATGGGAGTAACGATTTCTGAGTTGGATGGTGGTACTTATCCTGAAATTGGAATAGCTACTGGATATCTAGAAATTGTTGATGCAACTAGCGGGTCTACGAACCTTCATGGAGCTGTCAAGGTTTGGGGATATGGTGGATCTAGT
>Ga0208411_1002733_pt1 | contig 10496 bp, 14 predicted proteins | sample ETN01SmetaG_4_FD_185793 | JGI IMG/M metagenome (GOLD analysis project Ga0208411, IMG submission 185793) | Marine microbial and viral communities from oxygen minimum zone, Eastern Pacific Ocean - ETNP2014F12-01SV261 (SPAdes) (version 2) | ecosystem: Environmental > Aquatic > Marine > Oceanic ...
CATGAGATCATCCATTGCCTTTTGAGCTTTTCCACCAGAACTATACGTACCAAGTATTTTACCTTTATTGTCTTTAATTGTATACTTACCTTTTTTCCATCCTTCTTCAACTTCTTCTGGCATATAAGAACCTTTCCACTTATCACCAATTTTTAAATCTTTTCTTGATTTCATAAGAACGTGATTGCTTGGAAAAGTTGGTTTTCTTATTTTTAATTTTAATTGTCTTTCAGTTCCAACGTGAGATACTTTACCTTTTTGGGTATTTCCTTTTATGATATACCAGTAAAATACTTCCTCATCAATCGCAACTTCTTCCTGCCCGGGTGTCATTTTCTTAGTATGCTTTTTATATTCGTCCGTTCCTTCTTCGTATCCTTCTCTCATTGGATTGGGGGAAACTTGGATTTCATCATGTGTAATTGGTGCTCCTATCTTTCGAATTATGCTTCTGACATCCTTTTCTATTCCCTTGTCAACATACAATACTTCATCTCTCCACTTGAATTTTCCAGAATACTTTTTCAATAGAGAATTGATCTTTTCCATATTTGCTCTATTGGGCATTTCATCAATAATGGTAAATTCTTTTTTAAGTCTAGAAAATGTCTTTTTATCCATATCTCCCTCGTAATTTTCCTTGAGAATTAATGCATCGTTTTTCCAATTAGTTTCCAGAAAAGACAAGAACGATTCTTGTAATTGTTCATCCGTCCCTTGAAATTTATTTTCCTTGATTAACCAAAGTGCTGCGGCATAAGATGCAAGGCGTGACTTCCCAAACGGAACCTTTTCCATTAATCTTTTGAGTTTCCATACCAATCGGTGCATCATAGTATAGGCTTCTTTTTCTTCTGCAGTTTTTAATGCCCTCTTCTTCTTGAGTATTTTTCCATTATCATCTACAATACCTAATTTAAATGCCTCAGACTTTTCCCAAGGTGTAGTAAGTATTCGCAAAAACTTATATATGAAATATAAGTTTAATCCTCCACCAATAAGTCCCTCTTTTAACTCTACCATTTAAACCTTTATTGTTCTTAATCTGGTAACTATTCCCTCATCCAATATAATATCGGTTGATTTTATTTCTTTTCCCCTAATCATTTCTATCTTATCCGGCATTCGGTCTAAAAAGATTAGGAAAGTTTTCAACATCGGCCAAAAATGTTCTTCAATTTTATAAAATAATATCCGTGTTCCTGCTTGCACAGGAAAAACGTTATACCATGTAATAAGATGGTTGAGAATTAATCTCTCTTTCAGTTGGCCATCATTCTTATAGATGTTGAAAAGTCTTTTGATATATTTAACCTTTTTTAAATCATCATAAAACTCTTCGACATCTGTACACTGCATATTATTATATTCCCTCATAGAGAACATAAGGAAATTCTCTTCTGTCAGATCACCAAACTTCATTTTTCTTCTTCGGGATCTACCTCTACTTCTGGATCAATCCTGTCCAAGAAACTACCTATCGTCTGCAATGCTCCCGCGACCATCGCTAATTGTCTTATGGTCGCTTCACGATCTGCATTAAGTGCCTGTAACCGTTCATTTAACATTGCCCGGTCTCTTTCCAATTTACTGCTTTCCTCGCGAAACTGGTCAGCATTAATAACATCACTCATATTATAAACTCCAATCAAAGAAAGAGTAGGCCAAAAAGACCCACTCTTTAGTTACAAAAAATTATGCAATAGTTGGACCTGCACCAGGTGTTCCTGGTCCCCATGCACCAATCACTTGCCATCCAGATGCACCAATCCAACACAGAATTGCTGAATCACCAGCATCTGCAAATGTAAGGGTTGTTCCATCGTTCATGGTTGCTGGAGTAAGTGTTGCGTCTCCACCATCAGTAATGAATACGATGATTTTGATTTGACCCTGAATACCATCAGCCAACGTTAAAGCAATTGCAGCACTAGAAGCAACAGTAGTAATAGAAGTTGTGATACTCACAGCTCCCGCAGCTGTCAAAGCTTGTGGTGTTCCAGCAAGACCAATCCATGACGGAATCTTGTTGAAAACGTTAGCATTTGTGATTTTCTTGTTAGTGGGACTTCCACTTGGATCATCGACAACGTGAAAAAGGTCATCTGTGCTCAATGCAGTTGAAGCATTGAGAGCGGTAATTTTCTTATCGGCCATATTTTATCTCCTACGGCTATGTGACGGGACTCGCCACCGTTAAGGAACATACGCTAAAACTCCGTATCTACGAAAGGGAATGTTCTAGACGTACTCCTGTTAAATTATTAGGAAATTTCTCCTAATAGTGTACCAAAGTTTTTGGATCTGACTAGTTCTCTAATCTCCTCATCACTAAGGTTTTTATCGTTAATTTCATCCCAAATAATTGCAGCATCTCTGCGTTGCATGCGAAGGTCTTCAAGATGTTTCTTAACCTTCGATTCTTTTGGAGCCTCCGGCTTTGGTGCCGGAGACTTCAAAACTTCTACTTTTTTGACGGCTTTCTTGACCGTTTTCTTCGCTTTCTTTGCCATTATTATTCCCAATCAATTAATTATTAAAATGTTACTGTATGTGTAACTGCTGTCAATCCTGAAAGTACTAATGATGCAGCTTGTGAAGTTCCACCACGTACTGTATCAGAAATTGTTCCACTATTAAGTGCTAGATTAGTTCCACCTATAGTCAGAACATCAGTATTACCCAAACCTCTGCTTGTAGCTACAAATCGTTTCCTGTTTGCAGTTGAACCAGTTGCGGTGTATGTAAGTGTATGATCACCATATCCACCACCCGACTGATTTCCATTATCAACCACAATTTGTGGTGATCCTGCGACAGTAACGGCCTCATCCCATGTGATTTCAACAAGTATCCGTTGTGTTCCATCACCAGCAGATCCATCGGTAGTTGCAGCTGTACCCCAAATAAATCTCATATTTGTGACAGTTGGTGCTCTCAAACCAGTAGTATCTGTTGATCCGGCGAGATCGCCGATTGCAACTAGAATTTCAGGATCAGCACTGGTATTTCCATTTCCGGTTGCTTTTGTTCCTGCTCTCATTGACCAACCACCCTGTGTTGCATAGCAATCCTGCTTGGTATAATCTGAGTCCTCATCGGTAGTCAAGAACTTGGGTTTGTTATTTGCTGCCGCATGAGCTGTTCCCCATAAAGACATGTTATTCTCCTTTTAAAAGTTGTAATTATATGTTATATTTAGTTTAAACCATGTTTCGCGAGTTCCGTAAGGTCATAATAATGCATGATTTCTTCTTCGCTTTCCTGTAGTGCAGATTTTGCACCTTGTAATTTCTGTTGAACTTCTGGTAGATCCTTGAATTTTTCTATTAACCCCTCAATCTGAGCCATTCGCTCTTTTACCAAATCTAATTTTGGTTCATAATTTTGGGTTGTCATCCGTTTGAACTCCCTGCATGAAAAATGAACCACGCGGTTTCTGGGAAGATATAGCCTTACCAACCAAATCGACTACCGGATTTACTTCTGGTTCTTCTGTTTCAGCAGTTTCAATCTGAACTTCCGGCTTTTCTTCATCGCCTTCAACTTCTTTTGATTTTGGATTCACAATATCATGAACCATATTTGCAACATTTCTCATTCTTTCTGAATCTGACCTATCGCCAAAATAATCTGTATTTTTTTCCATTATACCATTTCTCCGCCTTGAATTTCTATTTCTGCACGATATTCGTTTGCAAATTCATTAGCAACCGACATCCGCAGGTCTTTTGGAAACATATCTTTTACATTTCCCCCGAATTCTTTTACATATTTTTTAGCACCATTATCAATCAAATACATCCACAATTTAGGTGCTTTGGTGTGGTCATATTTGCCAGATTTCATTTTCCGTTGAACATTCTTAATAATAGGAACAATTTGTTGTCTGTATAAATCACTATCATTTTCAATGTACGTTTTCAATTCAACAGCCGCTACACGGTCAATACCTTCATTTAATCTATTTCGGATTCCCTTGATTTTATCAAATGCGGAAATCGTGAATTTTTCACCGATAACCTTTGGAACCTTTTTACCTTTAAAGGATTTCTTCAATGCTGCTTCGGCTTTCTTTACTTCCTTTTTCTTAACAGTAACTTCTTTATCTGTAATCTCAGTTGCAACAATATCCACATCATCCAGAGCCATTACAATTTGAAGTTCTACGGTTTCTCCGAGTTCAACTTCTTCATTTCTGATTTTGTCATAGTATGGCATGATATTCTTATACATCCAATCGTTGTCTTTTTGTGAAGTGGAACCTTGTTTTTCATTCCGTTTCATAATCTCTTTAACTTTCTTGACTTGGGTATTAGTTCCAAAATGCACCGCAAGAAGTAAATAATTTTCTGTGTGGTGATTTATGTCTTCATTATCTTCATATTCTTTTTTAATTTTCTTCGGGTCAGTATTGAAATTCCCGATTCCTTTTCCCTCATCAACAGGTTCAACTTCTTCAATATACATATTCAATTCATATCGTTTGTTGTCTAGATTTGTGACTTGAACATGAACATTTTTCTTCTTGTCTGTTCCCAAGATGTAACGATTTGTCTTACCACTTGATGGTTTCTTTGGCCCAGTTGCTACCTTATCATCAATCTCTTTAGGATCTACAACGAAACCTTTTTTCTTTGCATGATCATATGCGTGTTGCATTGCAGATGAGAAATCTTTGTGGTACAGTTCGTAACCAGTTCCAGATTTCGCTTCATCAATTTCTATTTTTTTTTTACTCTCTTCTAAAGTTTCGCTTGACCATCTTTCTTCACTTCTTCGAACTTCTTCAGCTTTTGCCTTATCGTGAAGTTTTCTCAATTTTTCGTAGGTTAAACGCCGGATAGCTTCTTTAAATCCTTTTCGTCTTCCATCAACCGAAACAGGTTCACGAGATTCTTCAATTTGCTCTTCACCTTCTGGTTCAAATGAACTTCTTATTCCTGGTTTCTTTGCAGATTTTTTCATTGCTTTTGCGAGTTGTTTATCTGGTTTGTAACCTGGTCTACTAGACTTCTTTAGATATTTCTTTATAGCCTTTTTTCCTGCAGGAGATCTTCGGTACAGTGCTGCTTTTTTCTTATCGGCTGTAGACATTTTCAGTTCATCTACTGCGACCATATTTACCAGAAATTCCTCAAAGTCTTCTAAGTTCTCTTCCACAGGACCTTCACCTTCTTTCCATCCTTTTTCCAAGGCATTGAAAAATTCTTTCTTCTTGTCATCATCCATTTCACCAGGACTTTTAACCCCAAATTTGGCTAACATTTTGTCATAAAATTCTTTGTATTTCTTTTGGAGTTCAGATTCTTCATCAGTCAATTTTCCGTCATCAATCTCAACTTTTTCATCAACCACTTTTTCTTCTCCAACGATTTTTGGAAGTTTTCTTATTTCACCAGAATTTTTAAGAGCTTTTTTCGCTCTTCCCTCTTGACCCTTCATTACTAAAAGTTTACCATCCTCAAAAAATGGTTCATACCCCAACGGTCCATCTATACCCTCATCATTAAGAATTTCAAGAACATGGGATTCATATCCTTCTGCCATTGGTGAGCCGGTTAATGATGCTCTAATTGCTTCTCTAAAATTCATTTTTCCCTCTTGTTTCATTGTTGGTTTGGTATTAATTTTTTCTTTTTTGCCGGAAAGTTTAACCTCTTGGTCTTTCTTGGCCTGATCTTCATCTTTTAGTTCTTTCTTGATGATAGCAGCTACCTGTGCAACTAAAGCGGGATCTGGACCAGTGATTTTATTATCTGGTTCCTCTCCACCTTCACCTTCTTTTGGTTTTTCTTCGGGTTCTTGCTCATCTTCTTCTGGCTCAGTAGCAGTATCTTTTCCTGCTGGAGTTGGATCACCTACCGGGTCTTCATCCTCGTCATCTTCCTCTTCACCATCTTTTTTTTCTTTTTCTGCTTTGAGTTTCGCCTTGACTTTCTGATCCGCTTCTTTAGCGATCCGGCCGTCACGTTTGACAAGACCAGCGATTACGTTTATTAGACTATCAGATGCCATACATCTCTCCCGAAAATTGTGTAAATGTTTTTTTAGGTTGCGCGTCTTCCGCTACTTCTACTTGAAGTTCATTTAAAAACGAATATTCAAAATCTATTCCTATTCGTTTTCCAACATTCTCCAATAGTTTGATTGCTTTGTTAGAAAATTCTATATAACTCTGTACGTCTTCTTTTTCTACTAATGATTTCGGCGTTGTAGCGATTGTAAGACATTTATCAACTAATATTAGTGATTCTTTCAAATAAGCTATTTCGGCCTTGGTAAACATACTCTCATGCATTGAATTGATGATTTCGTCATACATTTCATATGCTTCAACGCATGTAGACAGACTCAGGGTTTCATACCCCTTCCACGAAAATTCTTTTGTTTCTACTTGTTCTTTTTTCTCTACCATAATTGGATCTTGCATGCCTCTTCGGCGCTTCATTCCTTCACGAACTACATCTAATCTTAATCCTGCACGAACATCATTAAACATATTTTTTGCATCTTTATTCTTCATTACTATTGGTACTCCCAATTTAAAAGTATCAAAATCACCCTGAACCGCCGCTTCTCTCATCTTAGAAGCAGACATTCCAGAAACGCCTTCGGCATCTGGATCTCGTTCACCAGCACTAATTATCTCTATTTTATCAAATTCATAAAAACCGTGTCTTGATTTTACTCCATTATAAGTATTTAGTAATGAAGAAAAGTCTGCAACTCTATCACTACCCACAACCATCATTAATTTATCATACTTTTCATGTAGTTCAACAGCTACTTCAATAGCAGTCTTGGAATTTGACCTTGTTTGAAAGGATTTCTTCTCTTTCGGAAACGCCTTCTTCATGTACTTGAAAATTTGTGTTTTGGTAAGTGGATTTTTCTTCGCATCCTGTGTACTACTTGTATATACAAGAGCATCACCACCGACTCTTTGTGCTGTTGCAGTTAACGCATTGAGTAACTTTCCGTGTCCGATAGTAGGAGGATTAAACCTTCCAAATACAAATACTGCTGTTTTCATTAAACTTTACTCCTGTTCTTGGCAGCTTTAACAAGGGCAATTAGTTCTCTATCCATTGGTGCATTTATTGCTTTCTTATACAAACGTGCAAATGCTGGCTCTCCCATTCGTTTATCTTTCATCCTAAATCGTAATTCTTTTTTTCCAGTAACAGGATGTTGCGGAGAACGTACTGCACGCTTATGGTAATAACTTGTTGGGTCCATAAGATAATCATTAAATTTAACCACATCAGTAAACCACCCACCACCAGTATATTCTGGATGTTTTTCATAATAAGATACATGGACATCTTTATCAAAGCCAGATGCTGATTCTTTTAGATAGTTTTTTAGAGTTTTCATGCTAGCACACCGTCATGGTCTTTTGTTGTAAGTTTCAATTTCTTTTGAAGTTTCTTAGTTTTAGTTCCCCAAGAATCATCATCATATACAGCAGGTGGTGATAAAGTTGGAGTTTTCCCTTTTTTGTGCATCTTCATCCAGAGATCATTGTATTTCTCTTGTTCTTTTTTAGACCAACCACCTTTACCAGCGGCCTTCATACCAAGTTTTTCTAATTCTTTTTGATCTGGGTCTTCTTTTTCTTTTTTGCTAAACCAACCTTCGTGGTATTGTGTAAATGTCTTCATTTGATTATCTTCCCCAATTGTTTATAAAACGATGATACTGCCTTGAAATCTTCTTTTTTCATTGCGTTAATCAATTGGTCCATTACTCTTTTTGTGATATCTACAAGATTCGAAATCTCCTGGTATCCTTCTCCGACATCTTCGTTTTTCTTCTTTTTCCTCTTTGACTTTCGATATGCCATAATAGCGCGATTCATTTTATTATCTTCTTCATCATCAAATCTTTTGACACCCTTACCTCGTCCTCCATATGATCCACTTCCTTTTGTCGCAGGAGAGGGTGGCTGTTTATCAACTTTTCCGCCTTCTTTCTTCCATTTTGCAACAGCCATGGCCCGTTTTAATGCGTCCACTCTCGATTCACCTTCATTAACATCATTATATAATTTCATTCTATTTGCACGACTCATTCCAGCTTTTTTAGCTGCACGTTGCATTCCCGAATCTTTTTCTTTTCCTGGTTTGGGATCATAACATTGGGATTTGTGTAACTTTTTCATAGTGGGAGAACGCAATCTATCTATTGATATATCACATATATTTCCACCTTCTCCAATAAGTGCTTCGTCCTGAAGTTCCTCGTATGATTTTTTCATTAGTACCTTATTTGGTCTAAACTTTGAATTACTCTAATTTTACTACCTTTTCCTTGACCTTTAAAATCTCCCGTTAAGTCATAAGTAGGTGGCCACTTATCCCACCCCTTTTCACCTTTTCCTATTTGTTTCTTTTGAAATGATACATCTCCAAATTTCTTGATATAATCGATGGCATCTTTTTTATCATAAGTCACTAATCTTGCTGTTCCTGTCCAACCCATAACCGTTTGACCATCCGTGTTTACTCTATCATGTCCAACATGGAAAGAATTTTTAGGATATAAGAACTCACCACTTGAATCTTTAGTGATAGTCATGTATAGAGCAGTGCCCTCTTCTTTTCCCTTTGGTTGACCACTAGCGGCTTTGCCTTGTTCCGAATCATCCATCCATAAAAATTTTGAAAAAACTATATTTAGTTTTCCATCTTTACCATTATTACTTAAATCCTTAGAAGAATATTTGGTAATATCTTTTGATTCTTTTATATGTTGTTTAAATGTTTTCATTTGTCCCAATTCTTTGCTGCGTTAAAGTTTTGCATTGAAAATTCCATTCGGTCTACCAATTTAACAGCTCCTCCCTTGAGAGAATCTATAGCTACAAATCCTTCCGGTGCCGTAACCCGATATCCTGTAGATGTCTTTATAAATGTCTTTGTTAATCCTTGAATACTTTCCAACTTACGTACAATCAATAATTTAGCATCAATAAGTAAATTTTGCATAGCAAATATTTTAACAAACTCTGATGAATTCTTTCTCAGGAACCCCACATATTTGTCCATTACTTCTTTTTTGGCCTTCTTACTTTTCTCTTGTTTTACCTTATCAATATCTGCCTTCAATTTATCATATACATACGCAATCATTCCAGCCGTATGTTTCCTAACATTTTTAACCTTTTCACCTGACCTAACCTTCGTGTTATAATAGGTTTTCACCAGTGTCGATGTTTGCGGGTCATTTGCAATCATTCCCAGGATATTTGAATCTAATCTCTGGAATAAACTTCCTGCTTTTTTCAATATTGCAGTAACTTCTCCTGTTTCCCTCTTTGTCATTGTAGCAGTTCCCGACTGATCTTTGAACGATGCATCCGCCTGCCATACCGTATTTACCTCTCTAAATGAACCTGGATTTACACCAAAAGAGGCGGTCATGTCTTCCATCGTATCGCCACTATAAGTAGTATGCCATACGATCCCCATATTTGAAGACATCATTTTGGCCGCCAATTTGGATTTCACTGGTACTGCATAAACAATTGTATTCGGTTGAAAGGTAATATATTCTTCGTTATCTATTGTTTCTCTTTTTAAATCATCTGAAGTATACATCATATCACCCTGAAGAACACCCTTAATATTTACTCTGGATAATTCTGCAAGTGCGACTTTGAGTTTGTCTGCCAGTCCTCCGGCATGGTTGTCATCTATATCTGCTTCTGTGTAGTTTATCTTAGCGTTCTTAGCAAATACTCCTTTGGTCCCGACAAAAAATCGGTCATTCTCTGGATTATAGCCAGCGAACACGGCCGGTGCTCCGTCCCATTTTACGGTTACATCGACAGAAGCATTGGCGTGTCCAGCCAGCATATCTCTCAATCCTTGAAGGAAATTTATTGCTCCTCTTGTGCCATCTACTCCACCATTTAACACCTCATCTTCCAGGTGTTCCATGTGGAGGTTTTTTTGTTCTGTTAAAAATTCAGAGAATGCAAACATTATTCTACCTTCAAATGTGGAGCTGACCATTGAGATTCAGATTTTCCATACAATAACATACCTAATGCGATTTCATATAATTTTTCTACAGATTTCTTCTTTATGGCCACAAATAATGCTCCCAGTACAATAGTTTGAAATCTAGCAGAAACTCTTGTTTGCATTGATGTTTCGCTTATCTTTTTTTCTTTGCCAATTGCTGTGAGATAATCTAAAAATTCTTGATCTGGTGTATTTGCATTCAAAAGTTTAATATAAGTATTGGTATCTTTCACTCCATTAGAATTATATTGAAACATAGTTTGGTCACTACTTAAAATTCTCCACATCCGTTTTACTTTTTTTAATGCTTTTGCGCCTTTGCCTACCCATTCATAATTTCCGTCTTTATCTTGTTTAACAAGTATTCCTTTAACAGATTCTACAGATTTAACTCTTCCTCTTCCTACAAGATAGTCCATGTATTGTAAAAATACTTTACCATGCATCGCTAATGACTTCTTT
>Ga0208411_1002737_pt1 | contig 10484 bp, 9 predicted proteins | sample ETN01SmetaG_4_FD_185793 | JGI IMG/M metagenome (GOLD analysis project Ga0208411, IMG submission 185793) | Marine microbial and viral communities from oxygen minimum zone, Eastern Pacific Ocean - ETNP2014F12-01SV261 (SPAdes) (version 2) | ecosystem: Environmental > Aquatic > Marine > Oceanic ...
ATATCAATAAATTTTTTTGAATCTAGAGAAGCTCCACCAACCAAAAAACCATTTATAAAAGGTGTTTTGTTCAGTGATTCAATATTATCTGGATTTATGGACCCACCATACAGGATTGTTGGATTTTTAATTTTGTAATTCTTTATTATAAAATTTCTAATTACTTTAATTCGATTTTCCAAATCTTTTGATTTTGGAATTACACCAGTACCTATAGACCATAAAGGTTCATAGGCAAAAATTATTTTGTCAATATTTTTTATATTTTTTAAACCGTTTTTAATTTGACTGCTTAAAATAATAATTGTTTTTTTTTTCTTGTTTTCTCTCAAACTTTCACCAATACAAAATATTATATTTAATTTTTGTTTAATAGCTGATTTAATTTTTAAATTAATTAAAGAATTGGTATCGCCAGCTTGTCTACTTTCTGAATGTCCTATTATAACAAATTTCGAACCTGTATCTTTAATCATTTTGGTATTTATAGATCCTGTGTAAGCACCATAATTTTCATCATTATGACAATTTTGGGCACCAACAACTATTTTAGATTTTTTTGTTTTTTTTACAAATTGTTCTAACAATGTATATGGTGGACAATAAATAATATTTGCCATTTTATATTTAGAAATTTTTGATAGTTTGATTACGTTATTTAAGGTCATAATTGAACTTTTTTTTCCATACATTTTCCAATTTGCAATAAAATAGATTTTATTATTTGTCATTACTTAGAATTTAATTTATAGGTTTGTTTTTTATAGATCAATGAATTAAACATTTTTTATGTTAAATAAGCTAAGAAGATTTTCAAAAGGAAAAATTGCAACTGTTTTTGTTGGAATAATTGCTATACCTTTTATTTTTTGGGGAATGGGAGGTGTTTTTAGTAGTGGAAAAACAAATAGTGTTGCAAAAATAAATAATTTTAATATTTCTACAGAAAATTTTGTAACCTATATAAATAAATCTAAGATTAAAACAGAAATAATTAAAGAGAACATAGATGAAAATATACTAGAAGATTTATTAGCTCAATTGCTCTCTAATACTTTGATAGATTTAGAAATTGAAGATCAAAATATAAAGTTTTCAAATAATATTCTAGCCAAGAGAATAAAAAAAAGTAAAAATTTTCAAGATGAAAATAATATTTTTTCAAGAACTAAATATGAAAAATTTTTATTAGAAAATAACACTTCTGCAGCTGAGTTTGAAATAAAATTAAGAAATAAAGAATTAAAAACCAATTTTTTTGCTTATATAAGTGGTGGCGTTACTTCACCATATTTTTTTACTAATAATGTCTATAAAAAACAAACAAAAGAAGTGGAAATTTCTTATATAAATTTAAATTCTATATATAAAAAAAAAGAGCAATTTACAAAATCAGAAATAGATCAATTTATTAAAGACAATGATGATAAGTTCAAAAAAGAATTAATTGATTTTTCTTACGTTAAATTAACACCACAGAATTTAATTCAAGGAACTCAATTTGATGAAAACTTTTTTTCTAAAATTGATGAAATAGAAAATTTAATATCAAATAATTCTGGCATTAAGAATATTACAACTAATTTTTCTTTAAAACTAAAATTTGTTAAAGATTATATAGACAATAATGATGTAAAAGACGAAACATACAAAGAAATTTATTTAAATAGAAAAAATAATAAAATCCAATTAATAGATAAAAACGATTATTATTTGTTATTTAAAATTGAACAAATTAAAAAAATTTTACCCAGTCGAGATGATAATAATTTTATAAATTTAGTTAGAAATACTTTATTTGAAAAAAATAAATTTGATTATAATAAAAATTTATTAATAAAAATTCAAGAAAAAGATTTTAATGAAAGCGATTTTTTAAATTTAGTGAGTGATAAAAATATTATAAAAAAAGATAAAGTTAAATCAATTAAAGAAGATAATAAATTTTCAATTAACTCAATTAAATTACTTTACTCATTACCAAAAAATAGTTTTCTATTAATGAACGATGATGAAAAAAATATTTACGTAACAAAAATTGAAAATATATTTGCAAACAACATAAAAGAGAATTCAATTGATTTAAATACTTACTCTAAACAATCTACAATTAAATTAAGAGATAGCCTCTTTGGTTCATATGATTCTTTAATGAATAATAAATACAAAATTGAGATTAACCAAAAAACTCTTGAAAGAGTAAAAAACTATTTTAAATAATGTTAAATACAAATTTAGACCAATTTAAATTAATTCATCAAAAAAAACAAAATCAAATAATATATGTTTCACAAAGTTGCAAAGGTGGTGAAGAAATTTTAAATCTTATAGATAATTTTTTAATTGATAAAAATAGTTTTATTTTTGAGTCAGTGGAAAAAGGAATTATCAAAGGAAGATATACAATTTTTGGAAAAAATCCCGATAAAATATGGGAATTTAATAATAAAAATTCTTTTATATATACAAAAAAGAAGAATAAAAAAAAAATAAAAGGAATTCCAAAAAAGAATATTGAAAAAATTATTGAAAAATTTAACTTTAAAATCCCAAAAGAATTACCTCCAATTAGTTCAATTTTGTCAGGATATTTCTCATATGATATTATTAGATACATAGAAAATATTCCAAATAAATGTAAAGATGATTTAAAAATACCTGACGCAAGATTATTAAGACCAAGAACTCTAATTATTCATGATAATGTAAAAAAGAAAATTTTTTATATAATAAATTGTTTTGCAGATGAAAAAATAAGCAATTATGAAAGTAAATACAGATCAGTTAAAAAAGCAATTGAAAATTTAATATTTTTAACTAATTACAAATCAATTTCTAAAAACTCAAAAGAAACTTCAAAAGTTCAGATAAAATCAAATATTTCTAAAGAAAAATTTTTGCAAAACGTTAATAATGCAAAGAAATATATTAAAATTGGTGATATTTTTCAGGTCGTTTTGAGTCAAAGATTCGAAACAAAACTAACAAAAAGTCCAATTGAAATATACAAAAAACTTAGAATTAAAAATCCTTCCCCTTTTATGTATTTTTTTAATTTTGATGATTTTCAAATAATTGGCGCAAGTCCAGAAATACTAGTCAGATTAAGAGATAAAAAAATAACGATTAGACCAATTGCAGGAACAAGGCCTAGAGGAAAAAATAAAAAAGAAGATTTATTTTACCAAAAAGATTTAATTAAGGATAAAAAAGAATTAGCTGAACATTTAATGTTATTAGATTTAGGAAGAAATGATGCTGGAAAAGTATCAAAGATAAATACTGTAAAAGTTACTGAAGAATTTAAAATTGAAAAATACTCTCATGTAATGCATATAGTTTCAAATGTAGTTGGTGATTTTAATAATAAATTTAGCAAGTTAGATACATTATTATCAGGTTTTCCTGCAGGAACAGTTTCTGGTGCACCAAAAATTAGAGCAATGGAAATTATTGACGAGTTAGAAAATACAAAAAGGAAAGTTTATGCAGGTGGCATAGGATATTTTTCTTCAAATGGTGATTTTGATACCTGTATTGCACTAAGAACTGCGGTTTCAAAAAACAAAAAATTTTACGTTCAAGCTGGTGCAGGAATTGTGGCAGATAGCAATCCAGAAAATGAATATAAAGAAACTGTAAATAAAGCAAAAGCTTTATTAAAATCAATTGAATAAAATGAAAATAATATTAATCGACAATTATGACAGCTTTACATTTAATCTTTATCATGCTCTATCATCATCAAAAATATCAGTTGATGTAATAAGAAATGACCATATTACAGAAAAAGAAATTATAAAAAAAAAATATAATAAAATTGTGATTTCACCCGGTCCTGGTACTCCTAATCAATCCGGTAATTGCATAAAAATAGTAAAATCACTTTATGACAAAATTCCAATACTTGGTGTTTGTTTAGGTCATCAAATAATTGGACAAGTCTTTGGTTCAAAAATAATACAAGCAAAAAAGCTCATGCACGGAAAAACAAGCAAAATTAAATCAAAGAAAATTGGTATATTAAAAAATATTTCAAATAATTTTGAAGCAACAAGATACCATAGTTTAATTATTGATAAAAAAACTTTATCAAAAGATCTTGAAATAACAGCTGAAACAAAAGATGGTATTATTATGGGAATTAAACACAAACATTTTAATGTTCATGGTGTTCAGTTTCACCCCGAAAGTATTAAAACTCCAATAGGTTTTAAAATATTAAAAAATTTTATTAATTATCGAAACTAATGAAAAAATTCTTAGAAAAGCTAAAACGTAAACAAGATTTGTCATTTGATGAAAGTAAGGCTGCTTTTGAAATATTAATGGAGGGCAAAGCTTTAGAAGATGAAATTTTTGATTTTTTAACCCTTCTTTCAAAAAAAGGTGAAGTATCTGATGAGATTGCAGGTGGTGTTTATGTTCTTAGAGAAAAGTCTAAAAGAGTCAGTGTTCAAGATTGTATAGATACGTGTGGAACTGGTGGAGATGGAATGAATACACTAAATATATCAACAGCTTCTGCTCTATTATTGGCCAGTATGGGTGTTAAAGTTGCAAAACATGGAAATAAAGCTGTCTCATCAAAATGTGGATCGGGTGATGTTTTGGAAGCTTTAAATATAAAAATTAATTTAGAGCCAAAAGATATTGAGGATCAAATAAATAAAAATAATTTTGGTTTTATGTTTGCGCCTAATTATCATAGTGCAATGAGGTTTGTTGGACCAACTAGAAAAAAAATTGGTAAAAGAACGATATTTAATATGATTGGTCCTTTAAGCAGCCCTGCCCTAGTTGAAAGACAAATTGTAGGAGTATTTGATAAAAAACTTCTTAAAATTTTTGCAAATGCTTTAAATAATTTAAACATTAAATTAGCTTGGATTGTAAATAGTGAGGACGGATTAGATGAAATATCGCCTTATGCTAAAACTAAAGTTGTTCAATTAAAAGATAATAAAATTTCAGAAATAATTATTGATCCTATTGCATTAAATATCAATGCAGATAAATTTAATAATCTAGTTGGTGATGATGCAAAATTTAATGCAGATAAAATGATTAATATTTTTAAAGGCGAAGATAATGATTTTTCAAAGGCTGTCTGTTTGAACGCGGCTGCTGGCCTTATAGTTGCAGAAAAACATTCTAAATTTAATAATGCATATGAAGATGCAAGAAAACATATTTTAACTGGTAAAACTTTTAAACATTTAAATAAAATTCAAAATGTCTGAAAATATCTTAGATAAAATCATTAGAAATAAAATTAAAAAAATAGATATATTAAAAAAGTCTATATCAATGGAGTCTTTAAAAAATAAAATTAATGAAAATAAATCTTTTATTAATTTCAAAGAAAAAATAGAAAATAATATTAGTAATAATAAAATTTCAATTATTGCTGAAATTAAAAAAGCAAGTCCTTCTGCTGGCGTGATTATTGAAAATTACAATCCTATAAATATTGCTGAGATATATAATAATAACAATGCTACTTGTTTGTCGGTACTTACAGAAGAAGATTTTTTTTTAGGAAATTTGATTCATGTTAGTAAAATTAAACAAAAAGTTAATTTACCAATACTCTGCAAAGATTTTTTTATAGATAAATTCCAAGTGCCTCTCGCTAAAAGTTATGGAGCTGATGCAATTTTGATTATTCTAGCTTGTGTTAGTGATGATTTGGCCAATGATTTGTATGAAGAAGCTATAAAATTAGATATGTCAGTAATTGTTGAAGTCCATACAGTTGATGAAGCAAGGAAAGCTTTAAATTTTAAAGAAGCATTAATCGGTATCAATAATAGAAATCTCAAAACCCTAAAAACAGAAATCAATAAAACTTATGATATTTTTAATACCTTGCTAAATCATTCAGGACCATTAATTTCTGAAAGTGGAATAAAAACAAAAGAAGAACTTTTAGAAATAAATAAAAAAACTCAAATAAAAACTTTTTTAATTGGTGAATCACTTTTAAAAAATCTAAACAATAATTCCATTTTTTCTGTACTTTAGTTAAATTAACCCTTCTATTATTAAGTTTTAAGCTATTGTTAAATTAGGAGAACTTTTATAGAACATCTTTGTACTTAATTTGTTCTATGCTTACAAAAAAACAAAAAAACTTACTTTTATTTATCAACAAGAAGTTGAGATCTTCTGGTGTATCTCCTTCATATGAAGAAATGAAAGAATCACTAAATTTAAAATCAAAATCTGGTATCCACAGGTTAATAACTGCTTTAGAAGAAAGAGGCTTTATTAGAAGATTACCTCATAAAGCAAGAGCTCTTGAAGTTGTTAAATTACCTGAAACAGCTTCAGCCAATGATATTTATAATAGCTTTTCACCAAGTGTAATTAAAGGTGGATTAGATGAAACTAGCTCAAAAGATAACAAATCTGAAATTTCAGTTTTAGGTAGTATAGCTGCAGGCACACCCATTGAAGCAATTCAAAACGAAGTTACAAGAATTTCGATTCCAAGTAATATAGAAAATAATGGCGAATTTTTTGGATTAAAAATTCAAGGAGATTCTATGATTGATGCAGGTATTAATGATGGAGATACCGTAATTATAAAAAAAACTGACATAGCTGATAATGGTAAAATTGTTGTAGCTTTGATAGATGATCATGAGGCAATGCTAAAAAGAATTAGAAGAAAAGGTAAAACTGTAGCTTTAGAAAGCGCAAACAAAAACTACGAAACAAAAATATTTGGCCCTAATAGAGTTAAAGTTCAAGGTATTCTAGTATCTTTATATAGAAACTTTCACTAAAATAGTCTAAACATCTTTAATGTCAAAAGTAGCAACTAGATTTGCTCCTTCTCCTACTGGCCCTCTCCATATAGGCGGAGTAAGAACAGCTTTGTTTAATTGGTTATATTCTAAAAGCCAAAAAGGAACTTTTCATTTAAGAATTGAAGATACAGATAAAGAACGATCTAAAGATGAGTTCAAAAATCAAATTATTAAATCTTTAAAATGGATTGGTATTGAACATGATGGAAATGAATATATTCAATCGACAAAAATTAAAGATCACATAAATATTGCAAATGAACTACTTAAAAATAATCATGCTTATAAATGTTATTGTTCTAATGAAGAAATAGAAAAACAAAAAAAAAGAGCAAAACAAAAAAAACTTCCTTATACGTATAATAGAAACTGTAGAGATTTAAGTGAAAATGATGCTCCAAATAATATTAAACCGGTTATAAGATTCAAAAGTAAAATAGAAGGTACTTCTATATTAAAAGACTTAGTTCAAGGAGATGTGGAAATTGAAAATATTACTATTGAAGATTTTGTAATTTTAAGAAATGATGGAACCCCAACATATAATCTTTCTGCTGCTGTTGATGATCACAAAATGAGCATGACTCACATAATTAGAGGAGATGATCATAAAATAAATACATTCAAACAAATTCAAATTTATTTGGCCATGAAATGGAATCTTCCTTCTTTTGCTCACATACCTCTCATTCACACTATTGAAGGTAAAAAACTGTCTAAAAGAGATAATGCATCAACATTAGATGATTATTCAAAAGTCGGAATAATGCCAGTTGCCTTAAGAAATTACTTATTAAGACTAGGATGGTCATTTAAAGACAAAGAAATATTTACATTAGAAGAGAGTATTAAGCATTTTAATTTAGAAGGTATTGGTAAATCTCCATCTAAACTTGATATGAGTCGAATTTTATCGATGAATGAACATTACATTAAAAATATTGATGAAAATGAACTTTTTAATCAATTAACTAAATACTGTGAAATTTATAAAGAAAAAATACCTAATGAAAAAGGAGAAAAAATTAAGTCCTCATTAGCATTTCTTAAAAACAAAGCTAAAACTTTGGAAGATATATACAATAATTCTAAATATATAATTCAAGATAAAGTTACTATTAATCAAGATGATTTAAAATTATTAGATGATATGGCTAAAAAAATTATATCTGAATTCTCAAATAGCATTTCAAAAATAGATAAATTAAATAAAGAAAGCTTAGAACCAATTATTAATAAACTTATAAAATCAAATGAAACTAATTTTAAAGGAGTTGGTCAACCATTAAGAATTATTTTAACAGGATCAAAATTTGGACCAGGAATTTATGATATTATAGGTTCTCTTGGCAAAAATGAGGTATTAAAAAGATTAGGAAACAAGGTAACTTGATAAAACAGAGGTAGCTTCTTCAGCAGATGAAGTTTTTGACCTAATTTCATTTAATGTATTACTAAAGTCACTAATTTGTTTATCCATAAGACTTGGGTTTTTTAAGAAATAAACAACTGATTTAAAAATTTCTTTAGGGTTACATTCATCTTGAATAAGTTCTGGAATTACTTCTTTGTTATTAATTATATTAATTATATTTGCATACTTAATTTTTACTAAAAATTTAACAATCATAAAATTCAAGAAATTCATTTTATAAATAATAATTGATGGAACATTAGCGTTGCAAATTTCTAATGAAACAGTACCAGATTTAGAGACAGCAAATACAGAATTAGATAAAATTTGAGATTTAATATTTTCATCAGAAATAACTTCAATATTGTCTAGGTTGGTGCTTTTTATATTGTCATTTATATAATTTTTATTCTCTTCAGTTGCATGAAATACAAAAAGATAATCATTATATTTATCATTCATTAGTTTTATAAAATCTATTAAAATTGGTAAAAGTATACTTGTTTCAGATGATCTACTTCCTGCAAACAAAGATATAATCTTTTTTTCCTTTTTGATTAAATTTGATAAATCAGTTTTTGCTCTATTGGTTTTTTCAAGTAATGGATGTCCAACAAATGTATTATTAATATTTTCTTTATCAAAATATTTTTTTTCAAAATTAAATAATAAAAGAATATGATCTAAAAATTTTTTAAATTTCTTTACTCTACCCTCTCTCCATATCCAAACTTGAGGAGCTACATAATGAACAGTTTTTATATTTGGGTTAATTTTTTTAACTTTTTCAGCTACTCTTAATGTAAAATCAGGGCTATCTACACTAAATAGAACATCAGGCTTAAATTCTATTATTTTATCTACAGTTTCATTAATTTTTTTTTTAATTTTAAATAAATTCAAAAAAACACTTGTAAAACCAATATAAGTAACTTCTTTAAGATTATAAATTGATTTTATACCTAAAGAATTTAAATGTGCTCCACCAACACAAGAATATTCAATATCTGAATTATTTTGTTTTAGTTTAGAAATAACAGTTGAAGCTAATTTGTCTCCCGATGGTTCACCTGTTAATACAAATATTTTTTTCATTTAACAGTAATAAACATTTTGTTTTTATTAGCAAAATTAATACATTTGCTTTTATCTAGAAATATATTCTGTTTACTCTTTAGGACAATTCCCTTTAACCCTGCAGTTTTGCACTGTTTTAAAGTTTTTAATCCTACTGTAGGCAAATCAACTCTAAGATCTTGTTTTTTTTTAGGAAATTTAACTAAGACCCCGTTATTTTTAAATTTTTTATTTTTACATTTTTTGAGCATTTTTTCTGTTCCACCCTTGCCTTCAATTGCGATAACTTTTTCATTTCTAACAACAGTACCTTGGCTAAAGTTGTATTTACCCTGTTTATTTAAAATATTGATTGCTTTATCAATATCAAATTTATCATCTGTGTTAGGTTTTAATTTTGTATAGTTTCCTTTTTTAAGTGATAATTCAGGATTATAATTAAGTGAATTTATAGCCTTTATTCCTTGTTGATTTAATATATTTATAATTTCTTTTAATATAGCTGCATCACCAAGTTTTGAGGCTTTAATTATTCTAGGCATATAATAAATGCCTTTTAAATCTAATTTAAGTTTGTAAAAATTTGGTTTTGATACTTTCCCAGCAAATAGCACTTTTTTGCAGTTATTATCATTTAAAATATTAATAATTTTACCAAACTGTCCAATTGAAACAGAATAGGATTTTTTATCTTTTTTAAAATTTTTTGATTTAGATAAATCAATTATTAAATATTTTAATTTATTTTTTTTTATTTTTTTTAGAATTTTAATTGGAAAACTTGTATCTCCAAATATTAAGCCAATCATCTTACTCCTTAGAAAAAGGTGTGCAAATAGATCTCTTTTTATCCTTTGTTATAAATTCAATAACGTTTTTAACTAACGGGTTTGCTTTAAAATCTCCATTTAATTTGTTTAGATTATCCGTAAGATTTTTTGTAGCAAAAATTTCCTTATATGCCTCTGTAAGACCTAAAATATCTTTGTTTTCAAAATTAGCTCTTCTTAAGCCAATTAAATTAAGACCTTGTAAGTAGTTTCTATTACCTATTGAAAGACCGTATGGAATAACATCGTGCAGAACGCCAGTCATTCCACCTATCATTGCCATTTGACCAATCCTTGTAAATTGTTGAACCGCTGAGTTTCCACCTATTACTACATTATTTTCAA
>Ga0208411_1002740_pt1 | contig 10479 bp, 8 predicted proteins | sample ETN01SmetaG_4_FD_185793 | JGI IMG/M metagenome (GOLD analysis project Ga0208411, IMG submission 185793) | Marine microbial and viral communities from oxygen minimum zone, Eastern Pacific Ocean - ETNP2014F12-01SV261 (SPAdes) (version 2) | ecosystem: Environmental > Aquatic > Marine > Oceanic ...
AAATAGGTTGAATTTCTGAATTATAATCTACCAGACCAAAGCCAAGGCCAAATAAACAGACCGACAGAAAATATTTTATTAAACCCCTCATCATTTCTACTCCATTTTTATAAAAGATAATTTGCAGAAATTTACTGAATATTAGTCTAGTGAAATAAATATATTCTGTAACAGAATGTAAATTTCTAGACCACGTTCTTGGTTCGATTTCATATTTATCCCTAAATTGACCACCTGTGAAGGTCATAATCCAGCATGTTTTTATGGGGCTTTTATCCATTTCTTTCTGTCAAGAGAGTACTTGGGAAAAGTCATCCACTTCAATGGTTTGGAATTCTCTTTCTCACAGAATGACATTCCGAGATCCAATAGTTTTTACTCCTTTCGAAGTAAAAACAGGTTATTTAAATTATGGCGGCAAAGATTATTGGTCAGGTTCAATATTTAATAAAACACCAATTACGGTTTCCGATTTACCTGTACTTTTAGATTCAACTCAATATCAGTTTAATATTCTGGATGCATTATCAAATCGGAGGGGTACTTTTATTGAAGTCGATTTTCTACGCACTAACCTTCCCCATTTTTTCATTCATCAAAATTATTTTGATTTGCAATTTGGGTTGGGATTTCAATACACTGATTTCTTATCTAATCCATCCCTGCCATCTGAAACGGGAAAAGAATGGATTAAGACTGCTGCCAAAGGAGATTATCATTTTCACCCCCGCTCTCTTGGGCTAAATACAAACACAAGCCTGAGCTGGCAATTATCACGAAATCGTGCAACCTATATTTATCATTCTTTTGGGGTTAACTCAATCTCCCTATATGAGTCTGAAGGTGGTGACAAAGATTTGACGGGTATGGGTTTAAGTGAAAGCTTCGGGATTGGAACCAAATATATTTTTAATCAATCCAGGGGTGATTTCAACTATACCATTGGAGTTGAAGCAAAATGGAGTCGATTATATATGACTTCCGTAAATGCCGCAGAGGATTTGTCACCCATAAATGGCGTTGATCTGCGGGCTTCTGGAATATTTCTTACCACCGGCATCCAGTTTGGTGGTAAACACACCGATGGAGATATTGCATATTCCTATATGATTAATAATGATTTTATCTCTGCGGCAGAAGGTTTTGAAAATTTTCTCGCCAAGAAGAGAAGACATGGAAAAAGGGGCAAGTCCCAGGCAATGCTGGAATACTGTCAATCTCAAATTCCTTACCAACAAGTTAATTATGGTGTTGAAGCTTTTATTAAATCGGAATTTACTGATGCACTTGAATGGTTTAATGCAGCTGAGAAGGAGGCTAAAGATGACCTTAAAATTGAAATTCAACAACATCGGAGAAATATTGCGGCTGAACTGCTGGACAGTGTAAAAAATTATAAAAATCAAATGTCGATCGCTGAGGCAGAAAAACTGATTTTAATGGCCCAGAATATATATCCAGAACTCACACAGGTGAATGAAACCCTGGCAGGTTTATATCTTGACAAAGGAAAATTAAATACTGAAATTGGAAATTATTCAGCAGCAATACAAAATTATTTGGATGCGATTCAATTATATCCTACCATTGAATCCCTGGTGATACCAAAATTAAAACAAATTACTAATTCCATCATGAAAGATGCATTCTTTGCTATGAATGATGATGAGCTTTACTTAGTAATTAATTATCTGGAATCCATTATTGAATTAAACCCCGAAATGGAAAATGAATTGGATAGCTACATTGTTAAACTTGAGCTGCAATTGGAAAATCAAAGGTCAAAAAGTGAAAACCAATATGCTCAGGATTATATTATTCAAAGAAAGAAGGAAACAATGCCTGAAATTCTGCAGTTAGGAATGACCTATGAAGAGGTTAAACAAATTAAGGGACTTCCTAAACATATTGGTACAATGAATGAACCCCGCCGGCAATTTGAAATGTGGACATATCCAACTGATTCAATCACATCCCGCCTCTATTTTGAAAATAATATGTTAGTGAGGATTGAAGAGTAGATTTTTATTATCAAATAAAATAATTTACAACGTTAACTCAAATGATTTCAGTAAAATACCTGGACAGGAAACCCCACCTAATTCTCTACCGTCATAGGTTTCAACTGTTGGATGCAGATGTGCTTTGTCCGTAACTGCTTCTAGATTTTCACCAAAGAAATTATAAATACTGTCATCAAATCGCATATTTTCAATTGGCGCTACCACCTCTCCGTTTTCTACCCAAAAACAGGCATAGCGAGTCATGCCGGTAATACGTCCACCAGGGCGGTCACTCCAATTAAGGTAATGCAGATTGGAGAGGTAAATTCCATTATCAATTTTTTTCACCACTTCGTCTTCGTTTAATTCTCCAGGAGATAAAACAGGTGAACGCAAAGATTCCCCTTCACCAGCATAATTTGACTGCACACCATATTCCTTTGCTGTACGGCTGCTCACCAAAGTATTTTTTAAACTTCCGGCAAGAATAAGGTCTAATTTTTCCGGAGCCAATTCGCCATTACTGTTAAAGCGAGGTACAATTCCTGAAGTAAAATCTTCGCTCAGCGTGAAACAGGGGGACATTTTTATTCCATTTTGACGCATCTTACAGAGTGAACTATCTCCTTGTTGAATGGATGCCTCACCAACCCCACCCCAGGAAAACATGCCCACAATATCAGCCACACCAGCTGGAGCAATATAGGTGCGGTAGGCTCCCGGTTTTATCTTTTTACCTGGTTTTTCCATCATCCGCAATTTGGCAATGGATTTTGCCATGTTCTTTTCATATTCTGATTGATCCCAATGGCTGCCGGCATAGGTACCTTTTACCATCCGTTCATCTGGGGTGATGAGGGAATAATCTAATGAGAAGGTGTCTGTGGCAAACCAATGCTTCTGTCCGGCGGAATTGGCATTACCGCTGAATATTCTGCCAGATGCCCAAATGCCTGCCAGGTCAACACCTTGCATTGCAGGGCTCAGCGCAGATACCGCCTTTTCATCATTTAACAGACTGCCATTATGCTCTTCCTGGCTGGAGCCGGTATCTTCGGGCATGACCACAAAAGGGTCTTTGGGCAGTGTGCCCACTTCAGCCCGTAAACGATTGAGCTCTATCATTGCTGTTGTTTCATCTTTTTGAATATTTCCTGTTAAGGTGAAACTGCCGCTGCAGGTATGCCCATCTTTGATGAGTACAATACTTAAGCTGGCATCATCAATCAATCCCGACTGGCGTACTTTAGATTGGCTGAAGCGTACAAATTGGCTATTTTCACCTCCGATGGCAACTTTTAGGTGTTCACCAGTATTGAGATCGTTTAATATTGTTTCTGATAATTGATTGAATAGTTGTTCCATTGCTTTCTCCTTATTATACGCCGCCAAAGACTTCTACATTTTCAAATAGACAGACTGGGGAGGCATGCCCCACCCGGATAGCCTGATTGGGTTCACCCTTACCACAATAGGGGGTGCCATATACTTCAAAGGTATCTTGATTGCCCAGCATTTTCAGGCTATTCCAAAACGGATTTGAAATGGCTCGGTAATTGGGGTTTTTCAGAGTTTTGGTGAGTTTTCCATTTTCAATGAGTTTGCCGTATTCACAACCAAATTGAAACTTGTTGCGGTAATCATCAATAGACCACGAGCGGTTAGTCTCCATATAAACCCCATGATCAACTGCAGCTATTATTTCATCAAAGGTAGAATCCCCCGGTTCCAGGTTTAAGTTTGCCATGCGGTCAATAGGGGCACGGTTCCATGAGGATGCTCTGAAGTTAGCTACACCGGGAACCCCTGAGCGAAGCTGACTTTCTTTTCCGCCCAATCCTTTTACTAACAGTCCATCTTTGATGATGAAATCACGTTCAGCTTTTAAACCCCCATCATCATAGCCATAGCAGGCAAACTGATTGTCTACTGTGGGGTCGAAAGTGATATTCATAATTTTTGAGCCGTACTGTAATTTGCCAAAATCGGCTTCACGCACAAATGACCAGCCAGCATAATTGCGCTCATCACCTAAAATTCTATCCACTTCTAAGGCGTGACCTACCGATTCATGAATCTGCAACATCATTTGATCAGGAGCCAACACAAGGTTGGTGGTCTCAGTGGGGCAGTCGTCTGCATCCAAAAGTTCTAACGCTTGTTCGCCAACTCTTTGTGCCCTCGCCATAATTAAATCTTCATCAAATTCTTCCATGCCAATCTGCAGACAATGATTCTCCGTTCGGCGCTGATAGACATTTTCCTTATTTGCCATAGCAGAATAGTCAGATTGAACCATTAAAAAATTCTGCTCAACATCACTGCCGTTTGAACTCACAAAATTGCTCTCGGTTTCAATAATCATTGCCATAGCATGAGCGCTTACAATTTGGTCATTCACCTTTAATTGATTATAGGCTTTCAACATAATTTCATTTAGTCTTCCGGCAGAGAGTGCTTCTGCAGATTGTTGGAAAGGTGATTGAAATTTGCCTTTTGTTACAGGGCGGGCTTCGGCTGTAAACTCAAAAAGGGGATTTTTTGCTGCGGCCTTTGCTTGCTGCAAAGCCTTTTCTGCGGCCTTTGCAATACTGCCATGGTCTAAGTTATTACAACCATAATAACCAAACTGACCGTCTGCTAGTACTTCAACCATAACCCCATGGTCAGCACCTTTGGAATTTGCTTGCGGGTTACCATCCCGAATTACTCGATAGGTGGTAGATTCCTTTACTTCTCGCAGGCCAACCCAGTCTGCTTGTATATCTATGGCAGATAATGCGTCCTGTAAATTGAGCTTTGACATAATTCTCCCTAAATTCTATTAGTTTTTGATTATATGGAAAGGATGTAAATTTACGCCCTTTATCAAGGACAGAACAAAAAAGAATGAAAATATAATATAAATTATAGAAGGATAAATTATGGTCATACTTTTCACATTTTGGTATATCTTGGGCTGGCAATTCCCCACTTGGTTGTGGGTGCTTTCAGGGATATTCTTTACCTTCAAATTGAGAAGGTCTGTAAATCGTATCATCTCAGGCATTCGGGGTGAATCGGTTAAAAGTAGAAAATCATCCTATCCAGATATGTCCATAGGGTTGCCACTTACCCTAGCTCTTGGTTTAGTATATGGAGCGCTCCCTAATGGGAGTTCAATAATAGCTGATGGTCAGGGGTGGACCATACTTTTTATTATTATTGGTTCTGGAATATTGGCTGGAGGAGTCACTTTTGATTCTTCCTCAAAAACAAAAAAGAAATCCTCAGAAAATGTAAAATCAGTTGAAGTATCTGAAGAAACGCCAACTGACACTGAAGGAATCCCCGGTAGAAAAATAAAAATAAAAGTAATAAAAGATGGAAAGAAAACCACCAATATCACCTTGAGCCTAAAAATGGTTCGATTTTTTGGTAAGTTTGTACCGGCTAAAGCAAAAGCTGAAATGAATCAAAAAGGTATTGATTTTGATGCCATTATTGAAGAAGTGAAAGATGGTGCCGATGTAGGCGTAATAGCGGAAGTGCAGGATGGCGAAGATCATGTCCTTATTTCCGTTGAATAATTAATAATAGTAGAGGGAAAATATGTCAATAGAAAATAATCCACTTGTAAAGCAATCCCCACATAAGTACGGGGCGGTGTCATTTAATGAAATAAAACAGGAACATTTTATTCCGGCTTTAGAATATGCCATCAAAGATGCAGAAAGAATATTGGATGAAGTTAAAAATAATACAGAGACTCCTACTTTTGAGAATACCGCTCTCAAAATGGAAACCTGTTCAGAGCTCATGGGAACCATTGCCCACACCTATTTTAATCTTATGAGTGCAGAGTCAGATAATGATTTCAAAGAATTGGCTCAGCAAATTTCCCCAAAACTGTCTGCATTCAGTAATAATATACATTTAGATTCAAAACTATTCGAGAAGGTGAAGCATCTCTATGAAAATATAGATACCGAAAATCTGAATGCAGAGCAAAAACGTCTCGTTTCAGAAAGCTACAAGGGGTTTACCCTCAACGGTGCATTGTTAAATGATGAAGATAAAGAGAAAGTGCGGAAAATTGATGAGGAACTCTCAAAACTATCCCCAAAATTTTCCCAGAATACCCTGAATGCTACTAATAAATATACCTACTTCACAGAAGATAAATCAGAGCTTTCTGGCATTCCTGAAATGGTAGTTGCTCAAGCGGCTGAGACTGCTCAGAAAAAAGATAAAAAATCCGGGTGGATGTTTACTTTGCAAATGCCCAGTTATATTCCGGTAATGCAATATGCAGAAAATCGAAAACTCCGGGAAACCATGAGCCGTGAATTTGGTAAAATTTCTTATGGCGGAGAATTTGATAATCAGGATATTATTAAAAAAATAGTAACGCTTCGCTATGAAAAAGCTCAGATTTTGGGATTTGACGATCATGCGGACTATACCCTCCAAAAACGAATGGCAGGTAAAACCGATATTGTGATGAATTTTTTAAATCGCTTGTATGATGTATATTATCCTTCTGCACAAAATGAGTTGGATGAAATGAGAGAACTTGCCAGAAAAGATGGTGTGGAAGAAATGCAATCTTGGGATTCTGCCTATTATTCAGAAAAGTTAAAAATGCAAAAATATGATTTTGATCAGGAGGAACTTCGCCCTTATTTCAAAACTGAAAATGTTATAGAGGGCATTTTTAAAGTTGCTCAACTTATGTATGGATTAAATTTCAAAGAAACGAAAGACATTCCTATTTATCATGAGGAAGTACGGGTGTTTGAAGTTCATGAAGAAAATGGTGATTTTCTGTCGCTCTTTTATGTTGATCTACATCCTCGTGAAACAAAAAATGGTGGGGCATGGATGACCAGTTGGCGACAACAGGGATTGCATAATGGGAAAGTAGAGAGGCCTTTAATATCCATTGTATGCAATCTTACTCCTTCTACTGAAGAAAAACCATCTCTCTTGACTTTCAGAGAAGTGGAAACCATCTTCCATGAATTTGGTCATGCCCTGCATGGAATGCTCTCAAAAGTAACATATGCCTCACTTGCCAGTCCGGATGTATATTGGGATTTTGTAGAACTGCCATCTCAAATAATGGAAAACTGGCTGGGAGAAAAAGAAACCTTAAGTTTATTCGCTAAACATTATGAAACGGGTGAAATCATTCCTGATGATCTAATTGAAAAAATAAAGAAATCACAGTCTTTTAATGCGGGCATTATGGGCCTCAGGCAGCTTTCATTTGGAATGTTAGATATGGCATGGCATACAGGAAATCCCTCTGGAGTGAAAGATGTGGCAAAATTTGAAGATGAAGCTATTGAAAAAACATGCTTATTACCTAAAATTGAAGGCTCTACTATTTCGTGTCAATTAGGTCATATTTTTGGTGGTGGATATTCTGCAGGATATTACTCTTATAAATGGGCAGAGGCATTGGATGCAGATGCCTTTGAATATTTTAAAGAAAATGGAATATTTAACACGGTGATTGCAGATTCATTTAGAAAAAATATTTTGGAAAAAGGCAATACCGAACCACCCATGAATATGTATGTTAAATTTCGTGGCAAGGAGCCAGATCCGGATGCATTATTGAGAAGAGATAACCTTATTTAAACTTAATTCAAATTGGAGATGAAAATAGTGAGTGAACCAATGCAACTTATTGAAGAAGAAAAAGAAAAACTCTTGAAAACAAAAGATGAAAAAGCATGGTATACCGTTTGTGCTGAAATTAAAGACCGCAGAAACGGGCAATACCCTGCCTACTTATCTAGAGAAATTTTAGAAATGTACCAAGAAAAATTTCCTCCTACAATTTCTTAATTTTACATAACTATGCCTGATTTGGATATTCATGTTATTGATTTTCAGTCGGCGTTAGCGCCAGCTGCATTCACAGAGTCCCTAAAAAATACGGGATTTGCAGTTATAAAAAACCATCCCATCGATATTGAGTTGGTAAACGCTGTTTATAATGAATGGGAAGTTTTTTTTAATTCAGACAATAAACATGACTATAAGTTCAACCTTGAAACACAAGATGGATATTTTCCATTTGGTAAGGAAAATGCAAAGGGCTATACCCATAAAGATTTAAAAGAATTCTTCCAAATTTATCCATGGGGGCAATATCCACATTCGTTAAGTAATAAAACTATGGAATTATATGGTAATCTCTGTGATATTTCTGGAACTTTACTTAGTTGGGTTGAAGATAATTGCCCGGAAGATATAAAAAATTCTTTTTCAGAGCCGTTAAGCAAAATGATTGATAACAGCCCCCAGAATATGCTGAGAATTATTCATTATCCACCGCTGAGGGCAACTGATTCTCCTGAAGCTGTAAGGGCTGCAGCTCATGAAGATATAAATCTATTAACCATTTTGTGTGCTGCTACTTCACCGGGATTGCAAGCCAGAGATTTAGATGGGAATTGGATTGATGTACCAGCGGATTCTGGAATGATTGCTGTGAATACCGGTGATATGCTCCAAATGGCAACGGATGGATACTTCCCCTCCACAACGCATCGGGTTATTAACCCCCCCAATGATAAACGGGAAACTTCACGGTTATCTATGCCGCTCTTTTTGCATCCCCATGATCATGTACAACTTTCGAAGACCCATACCGCTGGCAGCTATCTTACAGAGCGATTAGAAGAAATAGGATTGATTTAACCTTTTAGCATTAACTGTGTCATTACTTTGTATTCAAAAAATATGAATAAAAAATTGCTTTTATTAATTATATGTATGTCAACGTTATTTGGTGATCTGATTCATCCACCGGATGGGAGTGAACTAAGTTATGTTCATGTATTATTCAAATGGGAAGAAATACCCGGATCTACAGGGTATGATTTTCAACTCTCGGGGTCTAATGATTTCACCACCCCTCTAAACATCAGTACTACCAAACCATTTCATATTGAAAAAGATTATATTAACTGGCAATCAAGCTATTATTGGAGAGTACGGGCAAACGATGGAGATTGGATGCTAGGGGAATTTAGTACAGGAAGCCCATCTTATATTTTTGCTCCTTTAGATGTTGACCCTGTAGAAATACAGGTTAATAGTTCTATTGATTCAGATGGTATAACTCTTTATGGTATAATGGATCCGTTCTATTCAGCAGCCGTTGATATGAATGGAAACGAAGTGTGGAACTCTGGTGGATTAGATACCTATATGTTTTCATCTGTTGATAACAACTATAATTTTCTTGGTGATGCAAATTTGGCACCTCATTATAATGGTGAACTTGGGATTGAATTTACCATAGAAGATGGAATAACCTGGAGTCAGCCCACATATGGTGATGAAGCTGATTTTTTACAGCACGAACTCATTAAACTTCCAAACGGAAATTTTATGGGTTTTGTAATTACATATAAGGAACACTTTGTACCCAATTCAGATGATTATCCTGAATACTTTTCCGAGAGTTTTGATTTTTCATTTGAAAATAATATTCCTGGATGGGACGGCTCTTTTCCATATCCATGGACATGGAAAGGTGAAAGAATTGTAGAATGGGATGAAAATGGTAATGAAATTTGGAGCTGGGATGTTTTTGATTATTTTGATTTAGATGATTTTGATTTTATAAATGGTTTTTGGGAGTATGCTGCTTCCAATAATGAACCATTTGATTGGACTCATTTTAATGCTTTAGCTTATGATGAAAATGAAAATATGATTTATGTATCATCAAAGAATTTAAGTCGTATTACAAAAATAAATAAAAATTCAGGTGAAATTATTTGGCATGTTGGTCGAAGATGGCTTGGAGAGGATAATATTATAGAGCCAGCTGAACAAACAGATCGTTTTTCCGGTCAACATGGATTACAATTACTAAATAATGGCAACCTGATAATATTTGATAATGGAATATCAAGTGGAATGAATGATGGAACTAACATAGAAAAGTCAAGAGCTATGGAACTAAAAGTTTCAGATATTTTAGAAGTTGTCTGGTCATATACGTTGCCAGTTGATTTATATGGTGTCATTTCAGGGAATGCTCAAAAACTGAGTAATAATAATTATTTAATTACTACAGTTGGTAGCGATGATGGTGCACATAGTTTAGAAGTTAATAATTCTGGAGAAATAGTTTGGGATTGTAAATACAATATTGGCACACCTCAGGGTGCAATTTATAGAGCAATGAGGATAACAGGATTACATGAAACTGATCACGAACCACCCTGCATTTGCGCCACAGGTGATACTAATTGTGATGGCGGCTGGAATGTATTGGATATAGTAGTCCTTTCCAACTGTGTACTGGCAGATAACTGTCCTGGAATTGAATATGGTTGTGCTGCTGATACTAATGGTGATGGTGGCTGGAATGTATTGGATATAGTAGTCCTTGCCAACTGTGTGGTGGCAGAGAACTGTGGTGGTTGTTAGGTTTTCTCCCTAATAAAAATACCTTATTTCAAAT
>Ga0208411_1002749_pt1 | contig 10461 bp, 9 predicted proteins | sample ETN01SmetaG_4_FD_185793 | JGI IMG/M metagenome (GOLD analysis project Ga0208411, IMG submission 185793) | Marine microbial and viral communities from oxygen minimum zone, Eastern Pacific Ocean - ETNP2014F12-01SV261 (SPAdes) (version 2) | ecosystem: Environmental > Aquatic > Marine > Oceanic ...
CTGGTCTTTTCATATTTGTTTGCATAACTCTAGATCTAGTAGTACAAGCATCTATTTTTTCTTTAATGAGAAACTGAACCTGTTTCTCTAGCCTTTCAGGACTGCTTATATCATCTGCATCTTGTCTAGCAATTAGTTCACCCCTTGATTTAATTAGTAATTTATTTAGTGATTTAGTTAGTCCAATATTATTTTTATTTTCATAAACTTCTATTTGTTTATTTTTATTCTCATAGTTTTTACAAATTTCTAAGGAAGAATCTTTCGATCCATCATCTATAACTAGTATTTCTATATTTTTATAAGTTTGGCTAAGCAAACTATTCAGACATTCCTCAATAGTCTTCTCAGAATTGTAAACACTCAAAATCACAGAAACTAGATCACCGGTTTTATTCATCAATTACCTTATTAAATTTTTCAATCAATATTTGTTCATCTAAATAACTACTAATAAATTCTTTATTTTTCTTTCCTTGGTTCGATAAAGCTTCTAAATTATTAAGCATCTTTAATTTGTTTCGTAAATCAACATAGCTAAATTGCTTATATGAAAGAACATAATCTTTTGGAAAAAATTCTGTTATACCTCCAGACTCTGGAAAGAAAGATGGGACTCCTAATGTAGATGCTTCGCATAGTAGTGTTGGTTGCCCTTCATATAGTTTTGTAGCAGTAACAACACCTTTTGATTTAGAAATAATCTCTAATACATCAGCATTACTTATCTCATCTATAAACTCTACTGATTTCCCAATATATTTTTGTTTCAAACTGTTTAATGATGGTCCATTCCCTATTATTTTTAAAGTTAAATTATTTAAATTAGAATCTAAAAATGCTTTAATTAATTCATCAATTCCTTTTTCTTCTGAAATCCTTCCAGCATAAACTATATAGTTACTTTCTGGTGAATAAACATTTTCTAACTTTAAATTAATTAAATTAGGGAAAACAGTAATTTTTTCTTTTTGAACTCCAAGATTATGTAAAAAATTCTTATGGAATTCTGTTAAAACTAAAAGCTTTAAATCATTATCTTTAAGGACTTTGAAATACCTTTTTCCATAAAAAATAACCATTAATGATTTTAAATAAGAATTTATAAAGTATTTGTTAAAAAATCGAAGTTTGTTTATCTTCTGACCACACGAAAAACAAACATAGGGCGACGTTACTTTTAATGGGTCACTCATAGGAACATTGTTATCCCGTATATGTCTTTTATGAAAAAAAGTCCTTGTGCAAAAATATCTAAAATTGTGTAGTTTTAGAATTGTTTTTATATTTTTATCTTTTAATATATCAAAAACACTAAGTGAAGCATTAAACCAAGTATTGTGAACATAAGCAACATCAGGTTTAAAGTCCTCGATTGCTTTTAATAGCTGCTTAGCACTATTGTTATTTTTACTAGTAAAAAAAAGTGGTGATTTGGTTAAATAATTTTTTGTTTTATTTGAAAAAAATAAAGTCTCCACTTCGTAGTATTTCTTTAATATAGAAACCTCGTTTTGTACAGCAATATCCTCTCCACCAGTTTCTCTGTAATTATTGTGTATTAAAAGTATTTTTTTCACTAAAACTAATACTATATATAAATTTTCTTATTTTTATACATTTGTGACTTCTTTAAATAACGGTAAAGAGAGCTTTTTTTCTTTGAGTAAAGAATTGATATCTAAAGTTGTAATTAAACCAATTTTATGAAGTTTCTCATATTGACCAATCCACCCATAGGTCCAAAAGGAATAAAACCTAGCTTTTTCATTTTTAATTTTTATGTCTTTAAAAACTTTTTCAACTCCGCTTTGAACATCATTCATATTTAAATCATCAAAATAATATATGAATTCTTTAGATAGATTATTCCTCACTATGTTCTCATACTCACTAATTATTCCTTCTTCGGAATGCAATGCATCAGAAAATACTACATTTATTTTATCTTTTAAAAGATTTTTGAATACTTCAGCTCCCTTTTCACTAAGAACATTATTTTTAAAATAAAATATTTCATTCTTCTCTTCAGAGTGAAAATATTCTTGATTCGATCCTTCTTCTGTCATGCTTTCTAGATTATATTTTTTTTGAATTCTTTCTATCAAATCATTCATGTCGTAGCCATATAAAATTGAATCTGTGAGAGAGTTTTCAATTTGTTGAAAGTTCTTAAATACGGATGTACCGATTTCTAAATAAATTATGTCCTTAACATTTAATTCCTTTAAGAGCAGAACTAATATGTCCGTATAAGTTGGAAATAAATCAATTTCATTTTCTAAATTATTATAAATATAATTTTGGATTCCATAATTGTTATATACATGGTGATATTCTCCTTTAGGCAAAAATTCATTAACGCCTTTTAAATAATCTCTATTGGCTTTCATAATCAAAATTAGTTCGTCGGAAATTCTTCTTTTGTAATAAATTAAAATAATATTTGTAACTGCAATAACTAAAGTCCTTTTCAATTTTGTAAAATGATAATTTATAAAGTCAAGAATAAAATTTTTCTTATTCATTTTTTATTATTTCTTCATTAGAAAGCTCATCAATTTTTATATGATAATCGTAACCGTGAAGCTCGTCTGGGTTATGTGTCGAATTTATAATTGTTATATCTAAATTTTCTATTATCTTATAAATAACCTTTTTTGATTCAGAATCAAGATTAGAAGTTGACTCATCAAGAATTAAAATATCAACTCCGTGGATAATGGTTCTTATGTAAGCAATCTTTTGCATTTGGCCTGAAGAAAGTGTTTTATTTGAAATTTTATTATCTAAGTTATAATCATCTTCATTTTCAAATGTTTTAAAGATCTTTAAGTGTTTTAGTAATTCTTCATCTGAAATATCTCTACTATTTCCATAAACTAAATTTGCTCTTAATGATTCATTTAAAATCATAGGATTTGCACCAACATAGCCATATCTTTCTGAAAAAGAAGTTACTGAACCGTTTGTTGGGTAAAGGACTCCGGAAACCAGTCCAAGAAAGGTGCTTTTACCCGATCCGTTAGGACCAGTTATAATCGTATGTTTATTCTTATATATTTCAAGATTTAAGGCAGTGAAGGCCTGTTGGTCTGAATTAAAATAACTAAATGTAACATTTTCTAATTTTATTCCAACTTCACTATCTAAATTTTCTTTCTTAACAATGAAGTTTTTTGAATTTTCTATACCCCTATTTGATTCAATCTCAAATAATTTTTCAATATAGACATGAAATGCTGTAAGTATGTGAATATTTTTATTAAATACCCCTAAAGCTTGGAATAGCCTAAGTAATATTCCTATGAAATCAAAAGTAATATACTTCAAACCATTAAAAAATATTAATAGTATAGAAAGTGCAAAGAGAGTAAAGAAATTGGGAAGAATAGAATTGATTGTGCCTGACTTTATTTCATTAAATCTTGACTTTGAATATTTTTCCAGTACTTCCTTATATGAATTTATCTCCTTTGATACAAAATTAACTATCTTAATAAGGAAAAGGTTGTCTAATACTTTTTCAACACCCTTGCTAGATTCTTCAAAGTATATATAAGCTTTATGAGCATGTTTTCTCCCTATCTTTGTTAATAATAATGTTGGAAAGCTGAGAATTATTGCACCCAAGCCAAAATATATAACTACTTGTATGTTGGTAAAAATTAAATAGATTGTAAAAATTAATATTTGAAAAAGGCTTCCAAGAAACAGAGCTAGGGTTGAGTAAAAATATCCCACCTGATTAGATATTGTGTTTACATAGAAATATGCATCGGATATTGAATAATTTCCTTTTCTAAATATTTCACCCAATAAATGTATTCTCAAATTATTTTCAATATCAAGTTGCAACTTAGTAGTCAGCCATACCTGTAAATAATTAAGAAAAAATCTCATGAATATAGCTATAGGGAAAATTATATTGTATGAAAGAATAAGATCTATAAAGGAATTATTTATACCAATTTCTTCAGAAAATAAGTTTGTAAAAAATAATATTATTAATATATCAAAAAATATTAAAAGATTTAAAACAATAGCTAAAGACAGAATTCTTAATTTCTTATTTTTTGTCCTAGTTAGTTTAGATACAATTAATAGATCTGAAATAAAAGTCTTTATTTTAGTAAACATAGTCCCTTATAAATTAACCTTCTAACTAATAACACTAACTATATAAATATCTAAACAATAAAAATATTTAAAAATAACTGATAAAAGTATTGCCTATTAATTTTTATCTAGGTTTTTATTACTCCATCTTTCCCAAACATAGTAATAAGACCAAATATTGTTATGGGTTTCAGATAACTTACTAATTGCTTTCTCTCTTTTGTATTCAGGATTCTCAATATCTTTCTTATGAAACTGTATTTGTAAATGATTTATATTGTTAATTAATCCTGTGTCAATTATTCGATCCAGTAATTTATACTCAGCTCCTTCAATATTTATTTTCATTAAATCTATTTTATTTATCCCTAAATCATTAATGACTTCGTAAATATCTCTAAATTCAATAAATAGTTCTGTTTCTTTAATGGTTATTTTAGAACTACTTAAATCATCCGTAAGATACTCTTTCGAGTTTGTATGATAAAGCCCAAAATTAAATACTTCTACTTTTTCATTAGTAGAAAATTTCTTATCTAAGTAAGAAGCTTGATCTGGATGGGGTTCAAATATATAACAAGAACAGTTAAATTCATTAAATACAGAATCAGTGAACTCTCCCTTATACCCTCCTATGTCAAAAAAAATACTTCCAGAGTCTAAATTATATTTCTTATGTCCCTTTTTATCTCCAGATATAATTATCCATTTGAGGTGATCTCTTGCTTCTCTGTTATATAAAGATCTAAATACAAATCTAATTTTATAATAAATTAATAACAATTTAGGAAACGACGATTTTAATAAATTCTTTATTCTAGATATAAAATTAATTAGCATAAAAACACTATAGGTGTCTGTTATTTATTATCCTAAAATAAAATTATAAATATAACATCTCAACTAATTTAGAATTTATTTTCAATCATACCTAGTCGGAACAAGGGCTGTTACAAAATGAGTGTAAGAGCCTGTTTCAATATTAAAACCTGAAGAATGAACTATTTCCTCTCTAACAACTTCCATTATATTAAAAACGAAATAAAAATTCTTTGGCATGATGTCTACTGCTTGAGCTCGAAAAAACCCTGTGCAGCTTATCTTCCATTGAGTGTTCTTAATTTCTGAAGGAGTAAGTCTGAAATGAAGCTCCCTACAGCACTTGGCCTCATCCGTATCATAATGATTCCACCAGTTATTATTCATCATTATTACAGCCCGTTTAGTCTCTGGAAAACTTACTAGCGACTCAACAACATTATCAATTTTATCATCCATTTCAGTTGAATAGTCTCCCTGGGAACCTCCACGATATTCAGTCTCAAAAAGTTTCTTTTCCTTTTCAGAGACTTCCATACCACAATTCTTTTTTCCATAATACTTCAATGCCTGCTCATCAAAAAGTTCTGTTTGAACAAGAGCATTTTCTTCAGTAAATGAATCTATAACTCCTACGAAATCAAAGGTTGGTGCTTCTTTTAATGCGTAATTATACATTTCTAGGGCTGATGAATAGGTGTTCATTATCTAAGAAGCCACTCTTTCAATAATGAGATCTATGACTTTTTCTTCATCAACTTCGATGCAAATATTTACATTCCTTCTGTTTTCCCAAGGATTGTGATCTAATTGATCCATACCTGTTCCCATCCATGTCTTACCTCTACTAATTCCAAGTGTCTCAACAACAATTGGATACTGCATCGTTTTAAATAAATTCCTGTCAATAAGATAGGCTATTGCTGAAGAATCATGAGTGGGCATACCTTCTTTGTCAAAAAACTTGGTTAGAAAATCTACATAAAAAGGAAAAATTTTCTTTAGATGTTTAGTCTGAGGGCTATCAAAATTTACAATCTTGTCTATATGTTCTTTATCCATAAATACTTGATTAGTAACATCTAGACCTACCATTGAAATTTCACAATCTGCAGAAAATACAATATCTGCAGCTTCAGGATCGTTTCTTATATTTGCTTCAGCTGAAGGACTTGCATTTCCTTGAGATATTGCATTTCCTCCCATTAATACTATCTCTTTAATATCTTTTGCAATTTTAGGATTATTTAATAAAAGTTGAGCAATATTAGTCAGGGGACCAATAGGAACCAAAGTTACTTCTCCTGGGTTTTCTTTTATTGCCTTCTCCAAAAATTCTACTGCTAGTCCTGTTCCTCTTTTAGTTTTAGGAGGTTCAAGATTGGTGTTGCCTTGGCCGTCATGACCATGGACAAACTCTCCTTTTCCTGTATATTCACTCTCTAATGGTTTAACAGCACCTGCATAAACTGGTATATCTGTCCTAGAAGCAATTTCTAAAATTTTCAGTGCATTTATAGTGCCTTTTTCTGTTGATGTATTGCCATAAACCGTAGTTAACCCAAGAATATCAATTTCTGGAGAGTTGAGAGCAAAAAAAATTGCCATGGTATCGTCTATTCCGGGATCTGTATCTATAATAATTTTTTGACTCATAATTACCCCGCTCGGAGGAAAGCCGTTGTTAACTGCCATACTAAAACAAATATAATGACTGCAGTTCTCTTAGAAACCTTACGACCTTTTAACCAATCCATCATTATCAATTAAACCATATTTGTTAAATGATTTTTCCCTGATTGCTTAATTTATGAGGTTTTTTTGTACTAAAAATGACTCATCATTCCAAGATCTTCCCAAAAATTCTCCAACAAGAACACCAGCTGGCTTTGTCCCACCAGGTTTTAATATCTTTTCTTTATAATCAACTCCAACTTTATTAGAAAGAATTCCTTCTTTTTCAAACCTACTAAACAAGTCATCACCGATTATTTCTGCCCAAAGATATCCATAATAAGCTGCATCATAACCACCTAATAAATGTCCAAATGCGCCCAAATGATTTGTGTCTTCAGGATAATCAATAGTTGTTACAAATTGTGACTGTTTTTCAATTTTAAGTAATGAGTCACTAAAATTTTCTCCGTGTAAATGCTGATCAGCTAATCCAAATGAAACTTGTCTTAAAGTTAGAAGACTGACTCCAATATTTTTCGATTCATTTAGTTTTTTACATATATTTCCATCAAGCGCTTTTCCAGTGTCAATATGTTTTGAAAATCTTTTAAGACATTCACTCTTCCAAACCCAGTGTTCCATTATTTGGCTTGGTGCTTCAACAAAATCCCATTCAACATTCGCACCAACAAATCGTGCAAACCTTGCTTTACCTATTCCGTTATGAAGTACATGTCCAAATTCATGAAAAAGTGTTTCAACCTCATCAAATGTCATTAATCCATCTCCAGAACTTGGATTTGGAAAATTCGCAACCATAGAACAAACAGGAAGCTCCTTTCCATCTTTGCTACCAGATGAAATATCAAAAACCGCAGCATGAGTAAACTTACCTTTCCTTGGGTGAAGATCAAGATAAAAATATGCTATCTTTTTGCCACTTTTCTCTGATATTGACCAAAGTTCTACATCCTTATACCATGCAGTTTTCGATTCTTCTTCTTTTATTTCAATATCGAAAACTTCCTCACAAATAGAAAACATTTCTTTTTTAACATCGTGTATAAAAAAATATTTTTTTATTTCGCTACCATCAACATTGCTTTCTTTGTTTCTTTTGTTTGTAATAAAATATCTTATATCCCATGGAGCTATCTCTGAAACCTCTATATCATCAATCGCCAATTCTTCTTTTTCTATAGCTGCAGCCTCTTGTAGTTTTGGAATTAAATTATTGTACATTTCATCAACATTTTTGGGTGTCTTAGCCATTCTGTGTTGTAATCTGTATTCAGCCCATGTTCTAAATCCAAAAAGCTTTGCTTTTTGATTTCTTAATAAAACAGCTTCTTCAAGAATTGGACTATTTTCATTAACAGCTCTATTGTTGAAGGCTTTCCAGACTTTCTTTCTTGATTCACGTATTTTACAATTTTCCAATACAGCATTCACATCTGGATATGCCATAGTTACTACAAACTTGTTTTCTTTTTTCTTTAAATTATTTAATTCTCCTGTACTGAGCCCATCTAGCTCTGAAGAGTCAAAGATTACTTCTGTTTTATCATCGGCAATATTTTTTGAAAAAGCAATTTCTAGATCTATTAGCCTTTTTTCAATCTCAATTAACTTAATTTTTTGTTCATCCTGTAGCTTATGGCCTGCATCTATAAAATCTCTTTCAAGATCTTTAAAATATTTAAGTGACTCTCCTTCTAAGGAAGTATTGTCTATTTCTTGAAACTTCTTATATAGCTCTATATCTGTAGTAGTTTCAAGGACATAATTTTCAATTATTGATTCAGCTTCATTTGCAAAATTTCTAATTTCTTCATCTAGATGTACATCTCCCATGAAAGTTACTCTTCCAGATAAATCTGAAATTTGTCTTTCAAACAAATCAAAATAGTCCAGATTTGCATCTTCACTTTGTTTTATTTCCGAAACTAAGTTTTTACTAATCTTTATCGTTTCATCAAGGTCTTTTTTCAAACTTTCTTTTGTTATCTTTGAATAATTAAACATATTTATTATTTTAAACTACTCATTTTTATTTGCTTTTTTTATATTTAACCAGTTTGCTAGAACAATTAATAAGGAGCCAACGTATATATAAACATCGCCTGATTCGGAATAAAATATTATTCCAATTAATACGACTAAAGGTAATCTAAATAAATCGATCGGTGCAACTACACTTGGTGCAGCATAAGTTAAAGCCGTAGTAATACAGTAATGGGCAACAAGTCCTCCTATTCCAAGAACAACTATCCAAGGAATAGTTTCAGAAGATGGCAAATCTAATTTTCCATCAATAAATGAGGTTACGAATCCGAAGATTAATTGTATAGATGTAAGAAAAAATATAATTGTTAATGTTGATTCTGTTTTAGTGAGTTTTCGTGTATATATATTTGTGAGAGCAAATGCAACTGCCGAAAAACCAGCACCAACTACACCAAGATTTATAATTTCTATATTTGGCCTTATAATTATTAAAACACCTATAAATCCAATAAATATTGAAATTATCCTTAATTTATTCAAGTTTTCGTTAAGCATAAAAAAAGAAAAAATAACTATCCAAATAGGCATCGTAAACTCTAATGAGGTTACTTCAGCAAGGGTTATAGAGCCTAAAGCGTATAGCCACAAATTTTGACCTGTAAAGTGTGCTATATTTCTTTTTAAATGTGTTCCTATTTGCTTAAAATTTATTTCATGAAATAAACCTTTTGTAGCAAACACCACTAAAACAATCAGAATACCGATAACGCTTCTAAAAAAAAGTATTTCGAAAGTATCAATTTGTAAAGAAATCTCCTTCCCAGAAATTGCCATTAATGTAAGAGAAAAAACTCCTCCTACCATCCACAAAGAACCTTTTAGCGATTTATTCATTTTTGCACAATGAAAGCGACAGCAGGTATAGTGAACTCTCTTATAAGAGGAATCTTTGTTAAAAAATGAAGTCTAAAATGAGTATCTTTAACATTAATAATTTTAAAGCCTGAGTTAACTATCATTTTTGACATATTTTTAAAGGTTATTTTAAATAGCTTTGCTTCCTCTAGTGAGTTTTCTTCAAATTTCATTTTGAAAAATATATTTCTTAAAAACTTAGCCACTCTAAATGGCAGAATATGAAAAGGTTTTAAATGATGTCCCGCATGAAAACTATACCAAGGCGGAATAACAAAGTATCCATAGCCATTCTTTTTTATAACTCTATAAATTTCATCTAAAGACGCCTGCTGTTCATTAGGCGATATGTGTTCTAAAACATTTCTAAATAAAACTACATCAAAAATATGGTCTTCATAAGGAATTTTATTTGCTGTCCCTTTTATAGTTTCCCAAACAGAATCTTTAGGCTCTGGATCTAGGTTTACAATATCACAGTCATATTTTTCTCCAATGTATTTAGAAATTTCACCTGTACCCCCACCAACATCAATTATTTTTTTTGAACTTAAATCTAATGAATCTTTTAAATCTAAAATTAATATTTCTGCGAAGTAATACCTCATTAATGCATAATTATTTTCTTTAAACCTATTAAAGGCAAAAAATAAAAGCTTTTTATAATGTTTAAAAATATTAAATTTTTTCACTTGAAATAATTGTATATATCTTAAATTAAAGTTGTTTATTTATCTAAAGAAAAAGGTGGCTCGTAATTTTTAGGTGACCAATTTTCAATTGAGTTTGAATATATAATTTCACTTTTTTCACTATAGATTTTTAATATTTCATAAAACGGAATATTCTTTTTAACAAATAATAGTTTATATTGAAAAGGGAATCGGCGAGGACTCCCTTTTCGTGACAAAGTACTAGTGATAG
>Ga0208411_1002766_pt1 | contig 10435 bp, 10 predicted proteins | sample ETN01SmetaG_4_FD_185793 | JGI IMG/M metagenome (GOLD analysis project Ga0208411, IMG submission 185793) | Marine microbial and viral communities from oxygen minimum zone, Eastern Pacific Ocean - ETNP2014F12-01SV261 (SPAdes) (version 2) | ecosystem: Environmental > Aquatic > Marine > Oceanic ...
TTCCAAGCTCATATCTGGCTACGGACCTTCTATGAACTTCATCTGGTCCATCAGCAAGTCGTAAAGTTCTCATACCAGCATACATTCTTGCCAGTGGGAAAACTTGAGATACGCCTGCACCACCGTGCATTTGGATAGCTCGGTCAATTACATCACAAACAATATTTGGCACAATCACTTTAATTTGAGCAATCTCACTGGCAGCAACTTTGTTACCAACTGTGTCCATCATGTAAGCCGCTTGCAGTGTTAGGAGTCTTGCCATGTTCAACTCAATCCTTGAATTGGCAATGATATCCATGTTTCCGCCTAGTTGAGATAAAGGTTTACCAAAAGCAACTCTGCTTTGAGATCTTTCACACATCATTTGTAAGGCTCTTTCACCCAAACCAACAGCTCTCATGCAATGATGAATTCTACCTGGTCCAAGACGACCTTGAGCTATTTCAAAGCCTCTGCCCTCGCCAAGAATCATATTGCTTTTGGGGACTCTCACATTTGTAAATTTAAGATGGGCATGCCCATGCGGAGCATCATCCCAACCAAATACTTCCAGCATTTTTCTTACCTCTATCCCTTCAGAATCCATTGGTACAAGGATTTGAGAATGTCTTTTATGTCTTGGAGAATCTGGATCTTGATCAGTAACACACATAAAGATAATAATTTTACAACGAGGATCTCCGGCGCCAGATGTCCACCATTTCTCACCGTTAATAACATATTCATCGCCTTCAAGAACTGCAGTAGCAGCCATGTTGGTTGCATCCGAAGAAGCTACCCCAGGCTCTGTCATACCAAAAGCAGACCTAATTTCTCCAGCTAGAAGAGGTTTTAACCAAGTCTCTTTTTGCTCTTCAGATCCATATCTTTCAAGCACTTCCATGTTGCCAGTATCTGGAGCTGAACAATTAAATACCTCAGATGCAATTCCAGTGGTTCCCATTTTTTCTGCAAGGTGTGAGTATTCAAAATTACTTAAGCCTGTTCCAAACTCGCCCTCATAACCAGGTAAGAAAAAATTCCATAGGCCCTCAGCTTTAGCTTTAACTTTCATCTCCTCCATAATTGGTGGGACACACCAACGACCACCCTCTTCTACTTGCTGTGCATATGTAGCTTCATTAGGCTTAATCTCAGCGTCTATGAATGCTGAAACTCTATCAATAAATGCTTGAACCTCTGGTCTTAAATCTCTCATGTTTTTCCTCTTATTAATGGATGTTATTTATAATATAAGTATTGTGAATGTTATGGAATAACTTTATTATTAGTAATCAAATTATTCATAACCATAATAACTGCAAGCAAGATGCAAAGCTATAGGATCAAGCAAAAATGAAAATAAGCTCTTTTGATTTAAATCTATTTGTCATCATGAACTCAATTTATACCGAAGGCAGTCTTACCAAAGCAGCTCAAGTAGTAGGTATAACTCAGCCTGCTGTCTCTAATGCACTTTCTAGATTAAGAGAGAAGTTTGATGATGAGCTGTTCGTAAGAACTGGCAGTGGTATGGTGCCCACCCAAAAAACAGAAAATATTATTAAAGATATACAAAATGCTCTGCAGCTAATGCAAAAGAGTGTGAATGAGCCTGATGAGTTTGATCCAGTAACCAGTCAAAAAACTTTTAGAATATCTCTTGGTGATATTAATGAGGGTAGAATCCTTGCAATCCTTATGGGTAAAATAGAAAAACAAGCGCCTAATATAAAGCTTGAATGCTACTACACAGCAAGAGACCAAGTTCCTCATGCATTAGCAACCAACGAATTGAGTTTCGCCGTAGACCCTTTTATACCCAATTCTAAAGATACAAATTCAATGAAAATATTCTCTGATCAATTTATTATAGCCCATCGAGCCAACCATCCTATCACCAAAGTTTCAAATCTAACCCTAGAAGAAATACTTAAATTAAAATATATCAATATTTCCAATAGAAAAAGAGGAGCCTCCGTTGTTGAGATGGAAATGCAAAAAATGCAATTACAACCAGAAATGACCCTTAGAGCAAAACATTATCTAGTAACACCTGAGATAGTCAGATCAACGGATCTTTGTTTGCTATGTGCTGAGACCTTTGCAAAAAAACATGGGCTTAGTTACATTGAACTTCCTTTTGATGTCCCTCCTCTTGAGCAATATCTAATTTGGCATAGCAGTGATGATAACGATGGATCTCATATCTGGATGAGAGATCTAATTGCAGAATCTTTTAAAAAAGTCAGTTCAATTAAACTTTAAGAGCTTCGCCATAATACTGAAAAGCAGCAATCTTTGGCCCCTTAATATATTTCTTTTTTATATCTTTGAATTTAAATCCACCTGACTGGATAAGCTTTTCAATATCTCTATCTAAGTTACAACCACCTGCTATTTTTTTCCAAGCGGGTGTTATTCTATTTTGCCATTTTTGAATATGAGGCTCAGGGGCTAAACCATGCTCCATAAAAAATAATGAGCCATCAGGTTTAAGCAGTCTATGAGCCTCTGCCAAAGCTTTAAGAGGTTCTGGAATAGTGCAAAGACTATAACCAATTACCACGCTGTCAAATGTTGAAGATTCTAGGTCGATAACTTCTGCGCTAGTCTCAATAAAAGAAATTTTAGAATTAAATTTTTCTGCTCTAGATTTCGCCATTGCAACTGAGCTAACAGCGGGATCAACGCCAACAACTTCAGTAACTTGGTTAAAGTTGTAATAATCAAAGTTTAGGCCTGATCCAATGCCAATTTCTAAAACTTTCCCATAGGCCATAGGTACAACTTGTGATCTTTTGTTCTGAAATCCCTCCATTCCACAACAAAAATCAAGCAACTTTGGTAAAAAATATTTCTCATAAATGCTCATAATTAACTTAAATCATGTCCAGCAATACCAACCAAGCCACCATCAGAAGGGATAATGGCTCCAACAGTGTAAGCGCCAGCTCGGGAACATAAAAATATTGCAAGTCCTGCTATATCCTCTGGTGAGCCAATTCTTTTTCTTGGATTCCTTGATTCTATAAAAGAATAATCATGGTTTACGGCGGCTCCTAGCATCATAGACTCATATGGTCCAGGTGCAATGGCATTGACTAAAATATCTTCTCCAACAAGTCTTTTGGCTAAAATCCTTGTTAAATGATGAACGGCTGCCTTGGAGGTCCCATAAGCATAAGCCTCTATTACAGGAACATTCAAGCCGTCTACGGACCCAATATTTATTACTCTTGAAGGAACTTCTAATGAGGAATTTGCACTAAGCATGGGTGTAAGTTTTTGTGTTAAGTAAAAAATACTTTTTACGTTTAGATCCATTACCTTATCCCACCCTTTTTCAGAATATTCTGCATAGGGCTCTCCCCAAGAAGCGCCTGCATTATTGATTAAAAAATCAATATGATTCTCTTTTGATTCGATAAAGTTAACAAATGCATCCATCCCATCCATGGTGCTAAGATCACAAGGCACTGGAATACACTCAGCATCATATTTTTCAGATAATTCCTTGGCCTTTTCAATTAAAGCAGCTTCTTTTCGTGCAGTGATATATACCTTAACTCCATTTGCTAAGAAGCCAGCTGCTATCATTTCACCAATTCCTCTTGAGCCCCCTGTAACGATTGCCACTTTTCCTGACACACTAAACAGTTCCGTGATTTTCATAATTACCCTTACATTTTTGTAAATGCTTATGTTCTCTTGAAATCATTATGAATTCAATAGCATTGCATTTAGAATAACGTCATGGAGCTTGCTTTAAATTTATCACTCTTGCTTTTAGGAATTACAATCCTTGTCTGGGGTGCAAATAAATTCGTGGATCACGCATCAGTGATTGCAAAACATTTGGGTGTTAATGATTTGGTAATAGGGCTGACCCTAATAGCGGCTGGAACTTCTGCACCTGAAGTCTTTGTAAGCATTTCCTCAATACTAAATGGAAGTGAGGCTATAGCTCTTGGTACAGCTTTAGGATCAAATATCTCAAATATTGCACTGATTTTTGGAGTGTCATGCTTATACTTTAATGCTGCTTCCAAAACTCATTTAATGAACTTGATGCCTTTTGGTCTTTCAGTCTTATTGCTTGGATTAACACTTGCAGATGGAACCATTTCTTTTAATGAGAGCCTCGGCTTTGTAGGCTTATTGATGTTGTTTATGTACATTCTCATGAAAACTGAAGGAGTGCCTGAAGAAGAAAGCCCTGAATCATCTGAATTTTCAAAAAGTATCTTTTTATCCATGGTGGGTCTTGCAGGATTGATTGCAGGCGCCGGTATGTCAGTTACCTATGCTGAAGAGATAGCTTTATTATTAGGCATTCCAAACCTAATCATTGGTCTAACCATCATTGCTCTCGGTACCAGCCTGCCTGAATTAGCTGCTACAGTTGCAGCTCTTAAAAAGGGCAAACTTCAAATGGTGGTAGGCAATATCATTGGTTCAAATGTTTTAAACTTAGTGTTTGTCCTCCCAATCATTGGGTTTTTTGGATCAGTTCAACTAAGCCCAATTGTTATGCAAAGGGATTTTAATATCCTTGCACTTTTAAGTGTGACTTTTATATTATTAACGTTTTCATTGACCAAATTCAAATTTATAAGAGGTCTTTTTGTAACAGCAGGAATAATCCTAATCAGCAGCTACATCCTCTACATTGGCATTCTTTCTGGGATTGTATAGATATTTCATATATAAGAAAAAAGATAGTGACAACACAAAAGTTGTTACCTCAAAAATAAAGAAAGTGTTGTAAAAAGTAGGGGTTGATGGAATTAATGCAAATAAATATCTGCCAAGGGCAATACTAAAAGTTAAAAAAGCTAACAATGAGAATGCATAGGTAGCAATACCTCTGCTAAACAAACCAAGTAGACACAATAACCCAATAATCATATTTATCCCCCCATATAAACCAGCAACTTCAGAATAACCAATAACATCAGAAACCCTTAAGCCTACTGCATCCATAAATGATGGGATCTGATAGCTAATCTCAAGAGCATCCTTAACAGGATCAATGATTGCCCAAGCTCCTATACCTAAATATAAAACTGCATAAACCAAAAGAAATATCCTTATTATCCAGATCATAATGTTCCTTAAAAAATCTCGTTTTTCCTTTTATGATGTGCTTTTCTAGCAACAAAAAAGATACCTAAAGTAACTAAAAACATTACAATTGGGTCCTGAGCTAAAGGCAAAAATATTATGAATCCAATGATATGAGTAATAAGCATAGCAATGCTTGAAACATATATTGGCCAGATAGCCGAAGTAGGATTTTTACCTGAAAGATATCTAAAAATAAAATAAATTAATGTAAGAAAAAAACCTGGTATGAGTACTCGAGCTCGATATTCATCCATCTGATCTTGGCTAAATTCACTTGCAATAAATGCAATGGGCAATTGATCATAAAAAAACAAAGCAATTAATGTCCTCATTGCCAAATATAATGCAATTATAATTAAAAAATATTTAATTAATCTTCCCATAAGATCATTAGAATACACTAATTCTTAATTTAGCAAAAAATTAATAACGAAAGTGTTTAATCTTATCTCTGCTATTTTTTAAATCTGTCATGGCATTAATACCTATCTCAAGATGCTGCTTGGCCCATTTAGAGGTAACGGCTTGATCTGATTTTTCAGTTTTCACTCCATCAGGCGTAACAGGAACATCTGAAACTAAAAGTAAGGCTCCTCGAGGAATTTCATTGTAGTGTCCAACTATAAATATAGTTGCTACCTCCATATCAATACCAATGGCTGTAGTCTTTTTAAGTTTTTTTAAGAAAGTTTTATCATGTTCCCAGACCCTTCTATTGGTGGTATAGATGACCCCAGTTCGATAATCTGTTCCGGCATCCAATATTTTGTCAGAAACAAATTTATGCAATTTAAATGAGGGTAAAGCTGGGACTTCTGGAGGAAAATAATCATTAGAAGTTCCGTCTCCTCTAATGGCTGCAATTGGGAGAATAAGGTTTCCAATTTCAGATGAATCTTTTAACCCCCCACATTTTCCAAGAAACAATACGCCCTTAGGATTTCTTGCAACCAGCAAATCCATGATTGTTGCAGCATTAGGTGAGCCTATACCAAAATTAATGATGCTTAGACCAGCATCATTCGTAGATGATGACATGGGTCTATTTTCACCTTGGATATTACATTTAAATCTATCAGCAAACTGCTCAACATAGTCCTGAAAATTTGTAAGAAGAATGTAGTCTCCAAAGTCATCTACAGGCATTCCTGTGTATCTTGGGAGCCAATCTTTGGCTATATCGTATTTATTATCCATTAGTCATTATAAACCATGACGATGAATGATGCTTTTATTGCTCTGCGGGAATTGCCAAACCTGTTAAGACTGTCTGATGTTTAATATATTCATGAATTTGCTGAGTTTGTTCTACATTCAGCACATCCTTAAATGAAGCCATTCCACTGCCATGAATTCCACCTAGAACGCTGCCTAAAAATGAAGCATGGCCTTGGGCATCTAACATCCTTAAATCTGGTAACACACCTCCACCAATAGCTCCTGCACCATGACAGAATTGACAATGCTCATGAAATTCATACTCTCCGCGCGCAATCACCAAGGCATCAGAATTTAATTCAACGATTGTTGGGTTTAATTGAGCTATTGTTGCAACTGGTTCTTTTAACTTTTCACCTCCAAGCTTAAATACCATCATTCTTCCGTCTCTTTCAGGGTTCTCATTGACTGCTTCAAGCCCTCCCAACAAAGCATAAGCTCCACCATATCCAACCTGAACAGCAATGTACTGCTCTCCGTCAATCTTATAGGTAATTGGAGGTGCAACAATACCTTGACCAGTATCTGTACTCCATAACAAGTCACCTGAATCTGCGGCATATGCTACAAACCTTCCATCTGAGGTACCCTGTAAGACTAAATTACCACCAGTAGATAAAACTCCACCACTCCAGGGTCTTTTATATTGAGCTCTCCATGCTTCCTTTTGTTGTTTTGGATCCCATGCCAACAAATACCCTACTGTTGCAGAATCAACCATAGCTAATTCATCTGGATCTTTAGGAAGATAAGTCATTTCTAATTGTTGGGCCGTGTTCCAACCAGCTGGAGCGTATTTAAATTTACTATCAGTTGAGTAAATAAATAACATCTCTTGGGCTGGAATATAAACTAAACCTGTATTTGGACTATAGGACATTGGCTGCCAATTATGACCCCCAAGTGGACCAGGTGTTGTTAAGGCAGGTTGAGATTCATGATTAGTCTGCTCAATTTCTACAGGCCTTCCAGTTTCTGGATCAACATGGGATGCCCAATTGATCGGGACAAAATTATTAGCTGAGATAAACTCACCATTAACTCGATCAATCACATAAAAAAAGCCATTTTTTGGAGCCTGCATAATGACCTTTCTCAATTCACCATTAATCTCCATGTCAGCAAGAATCATATGTTGAGTAGCTGTGTAATCCCAGCTATCTCCAGGTGTAGTCTGATAGTGCCAGACATATTCCCCGTTATCTGGATTAATAGCCACTATCGAAGAAAGATAAAGATTATCCCCGCCTCCAGGGCTTCTAACATACCGATTCCAAGGCGAGCCATTACCTGTTCCAATATAAAGAAGATTTAAATCAGGGTCATAAGCCATAGAGTCCCAAACGGTTCCACCCCCGCCAATTTCCCACCATTTACCACCAGACCAAGTTTTGGCTGCTTTTGCTAATGCTTCTGATTCAAAAGGTTCATCAGGATTTCCTGGAACAGTAAAAAATCTCCATAGCATGGATCCATCTAGAACATCATAGGCAGAAATGTAACCTCTTACGCCAAATTCAGCACCGCCATTACCGATAATAATTTTTCCATCAATAATTCTTGGGGCTCCTGTAATTGTATATGGCTTTGATTTATCAATAGTTAAAACATCCCAATTAACGCTTCCAGATTCTTTATCTAATGCGATTAAACGGCCATCAATTGTGGCAAAAATAACTTGGTCATCCCAAACTGCAACGCCTCTATTCACAACATCGCAACAAGCATTTCTTGCCCAAGCTTTATCAACCTCAGGGTCAAATGACCATATTTCTTCACCAGTCCTTGCATCCAGCGCAAAAACCATACTCCAAGGAGCGGTAATAAACATCACCCCGTCAACTACAATCGGGGTTGTTTCATGCCCTCTATTTGTCCCAGTTTCAAATGTCCATAAAACTCCAAGGTCTGCAACATTTGAATCATTAATGTCGTTTAGCGGGCTAAATCTAGATTCATCATAGGTCCTACCATGCAAAAGCCATGATTCATTTTCAATGTCAGCATTCAGAAGTCTCTGAGAGTATGAATTGTTTTCTGCACAAGAAAAAAGAAAGGTTAATGCAAGGAGTGGTAGTAGGTTTTTCATAAAGCTAATATAACAAAGCTTTAAGAAATAAACATTCATTTATTTATTGGTAGGGATGGAGGGAGTCGAACCCCCACACCTTTCGGCACTTGGTTCTAAGCCAAGCGTGTCTACCAGTTCCACCACATCCCCAGAAAGAAAAAGAATTATATTACAGAATGAAAGAATGTTAAGCAGTTTTATTGAATCGCTTGATACTAGAAATAAGGAATCTCATTTTTTCTTTTTCTATGAGCCAAGATAAGAACTAGCATTAAAAATATTTCGCCAAAAAATACAATTAATCCAAAAGAATTAATGCCTTCATAAAAAAAACTAACAACACGACCAAGCGCTATAAAACCCATGATATAAGCAATACTTACTGCGATAGATATAGGGTTATAGGAAAAAACAAAGCGAATTAAAAGATATGAATAAGCGATAAATGAACCTGCAAATAAAGATCTAAACTCAGAAGCGGTCTCTGGGTTTGTTGCAACAACAGGAATAAAACCTAAATCACTGAGATCTGACTTAAACATTACATAACAACCAATTGCAAATAAACATGCTGCCGAAAAAATAATACATACTTTTAACATTTATAAGACCCCTAGAACAAATAATGCTAAGAAAAAGGCTACCACACCCATTGCTAACCAAAAATATAACTCTTTAGTATTGCCAAAACGATACGCATTGATTGCAAGACCCCAGCAATATAGAGGAGCCAAAGTAATAATGATGGAACTAATTAATATAGCTATAGGAATAAAAGCTAAGACTAAAAATAATTGCAGTGCTAATTTATTCATAATCTAATGGAACATAATTCTTTGGGGTGTGTCAAATATCTAAAGACTGTTCCAGCCATATGGGAGATGTCCAAGCCCTTTCTTGAATAAACTTTGGAACATTTGAATTGCTTTCTTCGCAGTACTCGGAGTTTTTTAAGCAAAGAGCATGGGACCAACGACAAGATTTATTTGCAACAACTCTGACATAGTAATAGGCTTCATCGCCTTGATTAAAATTAGGATCTTCCCAAACTGCACACATTGAGCGGACTCCTGAACCCACAACTTTACATGAATCCAAATCAAGGTCAGCTGGTTCATGGGTCATAACATCATGAACTGAGGTAACAACCTCACCATCAAGAATTGTGCCTTTCACCACCTGTAATTTTTCAATGTATTGATCTTTCAATGATTGATCTGCTGAAGCAGAAATAAACAATCGAGCTTTTGTCATTAGATCAGATGCAGATGAGGCACCCATAGGAACTCCATTTTCATAAGCGCGTGAGATAGCGTCTGGATGATTGCAAAGACCAACATCCAAATTCTCCCCTAAAAAAAACCTGACCAAAAATCTTGGCCCTGAGGTTCCATATACCTCCTTACGTTTCAGTGCCTGAAAAATAGAAGTTCGACTATTTTCCTCGGCCCATACAACCGCTAAGCCTCCTGGATTGAATTCAATATCATCTGGCAAGCCTACTGGAATAGATGTTCTAAACGATTTACCGGCTCCGCCGTGCCCTTGAAAAAACTCTTCATCAACTGACCCAGGCGTTCCTAAATGCGTGTCCGTACTTCCAATAAATCCAAACTTAAAAGGGTTAATATTTTCTTCTTCTTTAATTAACAATCCTTGATTTAATGCGTCACGAACAAAACTAGATTTTGGAGAGGCAGAAAGATCCTTGCTAAATTTTGATTTAAAATCTTTATAAGGCAACTGCTCAAAACTACACAAAGGGTCTTGAGAGTCTATTGCACATTCCGAACTCCCCTTGTGCTGAAAAATCTCAACCAGGGGCTCTCTTATATTTTGCAGGTATATTTCGTCTTGATTAGGTTTTTCAAACATAAATCCGTTACTTAGATTTGAGTTATGAGGTATCACTATGTAATTACAGTCTTTGGAACATTCTTGATCTAGTTGTTTCCATAACTCAGCACGGGTGGGTGCTTCATAAAAGCTCGCCGGTTGATATGGAACATTCGAGTTCTCAAAAATGATATTTCG
>Ga0208411_1002767_pt1 | contig 10434 bp, 3 predicted proteins | sample ETN01SmetaG_4_FD_185793 | JGI IMG/M metagenome (GOLD analysis project Ga0208411, IMG submission 185793) | Marine microbial and viral communities from oxygen minimum zone, Eastern Pacific Ocean - ETNP2014F12-01SV261 (SPAdes) (version 2) | ecosystem: Environmental > Aquatic > Marine > Oceanic ...
GTGGGCCTGATCCCCATGTGACCCATTTCTTGACCCACTCAGGCGCATCATCCGACTTGGGTCGTGTCATACGCACCATATCCACCACACCATCATAAACATGGTCAGGCACCGGGACACGCTCCACGAGACTCTGATATCGCTGAAGAGTCGGTCCATCAATCACTTCGGTAAGCCCGGAAGAACTACCGCCAGTCGTCTCGCGTGCGATGCGCCGCTCTTCCTCCACACTCGGATAATCCACGGTAATTAAAAACATGAAACGGTCTAGCTGTGCTTCTGGTAAGGGGTAGGTCCCCTCCTGCTCAATCGGGTTCTGCGTGGCCAACACAAAAAATGGCTGAGGCAATTCCCGATGCTCTCCCGCGGTGGTCACACGGTGCTCCTGCATCGCCTCGAGCAATGCACTCTGGGTTTTGGGTGGAGTCCGGTTAATTTCATCAGCCAAAATGATGTTTGCAAAAATAGGGCCTTTCACAAACTCAAATTGACGGCGCCCTGTATCACCTTCCTGCAGAATTTCAGTTCCGGTAATATCGCTCGGCATCAGATCCGGTGTAAATTGAATGCGACTGAAGCCCAGGCTCATGATTTTTGACAGTGAGTTAACCATCAGGGTCTTGGCTAACCCCGGCACGCCCATCAGGAGCCCATGTCCCCGGGAAAGAATACACATAAGCATTTCATCAACCACCTGATCCTGGCCGATAATCACCTTGGCCAATTCAGCACGCATTGTGTCATACTGGCCCCGCAACTGATCCACAGCGCTTTTGTCATCATCTGTGAGGGAAGTTCCGCCGCCTGCACCGGGCGCATCAGCATCAAAAAGTATGTAACTATGCATAAAAATCGTATTAATGTGGTCGTTTGACGGAAGTTTTAGACGAAGACTCCCTCAAATCAACGTTTAACATTCCACTTTCTTTACTTTATGACAAATTGAAGGGTGCAGATTTCAATAGCCAAAAGCATCCGCAAAGCATAATCATAAGTTCATTCCATTTGACGGAGTAATTGGCCTGATTTCCCGTCGAACCCTCAACGAATTGTTGTTTTATATCGATATGAAGAAATTAACCGCTGCTTTTGCGCTTATCACACTCACGCTCACCCTGCTCTACGCGGCAGAAAAATCCCAACAAATACCCAACCTATCCAAGGCCGACCACTGGAAAGCCTATGATGCAGCCCTCAAAAAGGGATTACCCAAGACGGCAATCAAGCATCTGGATCCCATCATCAAGAAAACCATCAGTGAAAAGAACTATGCCGAGGCGATTAAAGCCGTAGGCAGGAAAATCTCCCTTGAGGGGAACATCCAGGGCAACAAGGCCCAGGAGAAAATCCGGCGCATGGAGGCTGAAATTGCAAAAGCCCCGGCTGAAATGAAGCCAATGATGACCACAGTCCTCGCCAACTGGTACTGGCACTATTTCCAACAGAACCGCTGGCGCTTCATTCAGAGAAGCCGCACCGGCGCTACCCCCAGTGACGACTTCGAAACCTGGGACCTGCCCCGTATCTACACTGAAATCGATAAACAATTCACCGACGCCCTCGCCCATCAGGCAATCCTGAAGAAAACGCCCGTTGCCGATTACGACGAACTTTTACAAAAAGGCACCCAGCCTGATGCCTTCCGGCCAACCATGTACGACTTCTTGGTGTTTAACGCCCTGCAGTTCTACAGCAGCGGTGAACAGGCCGGTGCCAAGGCAGAAGATGCTTTTGAATTAAGCAGCAACGATCCGGTATTTGATAGCGCAGATAAATTTGCCGCGTGGACCATCAAAACCACCGACAAGGATTCACGCACAGTCAAGGCACTGAATCTTTACCAGGACCTGCTTCAGTTCCATAAGAATGACACCGACAAAAGCGCCTACATCGATGCAGACCTTGGTCGGCTGAATTTCGGAAAGAATAAGGCCTATGGCGAGAATAAGAACGACCGCTACCGCGCAGCACTCAAGGTCTTCATTAATATCTGGGCCGATCATCGCATTAGCGCCCGGGCTCGATATAATCTGGCACAATCACTCGATCAGGATGGAGACAAGGTACAGGCCCACAAGATCGCGTCCCAAGGGCGCGATGCATTCCCCAAGACACCTGGCGGCTCAATGTGCCATAATCTGGTGAATCAAATTGAAGCCAAAAGCTCTAATGTAACCATTGAACGGGTATGGAATGATCCTCAGTCCGATATCACCATCAAATACCGCAACGTAGATCAAATCCACTTCCGCGTAGTCGCTGATAATTGGGAAGCCGCCATGAAACGCAAACGTGGCAACCCCCAATGGCTGGATAACAACGAGCGTAAAGCGCTCCTTCGCAAGGAGGTCATCAAGCAATGGAGCATCAAGCTGCCGGTCACTACCGATTTCCACGAAGCAGCCAAGACGATTAAGGCACCCAAAGGACTGCCTCAGGGCTTCTATTATCTCATCAGCAGCCATGATAAGAATTTTGGTGCCGCCGATAATGTCTGCTACTACACCAGCTTCTGGGCCAGTGATCTTTCCATTGTCATGCGCCAGCGCAGTGGCAACGGCAAGGTTGAAGGGTTTGTATTGGATGCAATGAGTGGTGAACCTGTTGCCAATGCCAAAGTTCGCGCCTGGTTTCGCGAACGCAACGGCGGTCGCACCGAAGTGGCGCCAACCACCTCTGATGCCAACGGTTATTTTACATTCCAGGCCGTTAACCGCGGCTACCTGATCCTGGCCAGTAAGGGCAACCAACAACTAAGCACCTATAATGATGCCTACAACCATGGCCGTATTAACAATCCACGTCCGTATGACCGCACGATCTTCTTCACTGATCGCTCCCTCTATCGCCCCGGTCAAACCGTGGAATACAAGGGCCTTTCGGTTCATGTGGACCAGCATAATGACAATTACCGAACCATCCCCAATTCATTGGTGACAATCGTCTTCTACGACCGCAACAGGAAGGAAGTCGCCCGTCAGCAGCACCGGGCCAATGATTACGGTTCTTTCAGCGGCAAATTCACCGCCCCACGCGACCGGGTTCTGGGCCGCATGAGCCTGCAGGTCACCACCGGACCCCGTGGCTCAGCCAGCTTTAACGTAGAGGAGTACAAGCGTCCGAAGTTCGAGGTGGACGTCAATGCTCCTGAAACCGCCGGCAAACTTAATGGTGAAATTAACCTTACCGGCAAGGCAACCTCCTACACCGGTGCAGCCATTAATGAGGCGAAGGTTCAATGGCGCGTGGTCCGCGAAGTACGCTACCCTGACTGGTACGGTTTCCGTTACTGGTGGCGCCCGATGCCCCGAGGCCAGAGTCAGGAAATTGCGCACGGCAAGGCAACCACCAAGGCCGACGGATCCTTTGATGTCAAATTCAACGCCAAGGCCGACAACAGCGTTTCAGCCAAGGATGAACCCACCTTCCGCTACACCATTCATGCCGATGTCACTGACACCACTGGCGAAACCCGCAGCGACAGTCATTCCATCAACCTGGGATACACTGCCCTCAAGGCAAGCGTTTCAGCCGCCGACTGGCAAACCCAGGATGAAGCGGTTGCCATCAACCTCAATACCACCTCCCTCGATGGCATCGGCCAAAAGGTGGAAGGCACCCTGAAGGTATATGCCCTCAATCAACCGAAGAACGTTGAACGGGCGAAACTCAATAACAACCGGCGTAACGTCATGCCGATGCGCAATGGCCGCTTTGCACCAGAATTCATCCCTGCACCGGATGCATCCAATGTAAACTCCTGGGAACTAGGCAAGGTCATCGCCCAGAAGGGCTTTACCACCGATAAAAGCGGACAGGCCAAGTTCAACTTTGAGCTGAAGGAAGGTGTCTACCGGGCCATCCTTGAAACCCAGGATCGCTTCGGTAAAAAGGTTACTGCCGAGGCCCCCATTCAGGTGCTTAACCCGCAGGCAGCTAAACTAGGCATCCGCATCCCTCACCTGATCAAGTCAAAAACCTGGACCGTGGAACCTGGCGAGGAATTCACTGCGCTCTGGGGTAGCGGCTACGATCAGGCGCGTGCCTTTATTGAGATCGAACATCGTCGCAAGGTCCTGCAGAGTTTCTGGACTGAACGTGGCCTCACCCAACTGGCAATCCGTCAGGCAGTCAATGAAGCCATGCGCGGAGGATTTACCCTTCATGTGACCATGGTTCGTGAAAACCGCGCCTACCTGAGCTCACACAAGGTCAATGTGCCCTGGACCAACAAGGACCTGACTGTGAAATGGGAGCACTTCACAGACAAACTGCAACCCGGCCAAAAGGAAAAATGGACGGCCGTCATCAGCGGCAAGGACGCCAAGAAAGCCGTCGCCGAAATGGCAGCAGTACTTTATGACGAGAGTCTGGACCAATACAAACCACATCAATGGCAAACCGCCATGAATGTCTTCCGCCAGGACTACGCCCGCCTCAACCAGCAGTTTGTAAACATGAGCAAAGGCATGCAACACCTGCAGGGTTCTTGGATACGCAAACCTCATCAAAGCTACCAGATGAGCTACCGCTCCTTTCCACGTGAAATCGCTGCAAACCTTTCAGGCTACAGCTACTACGGCGCCCGCACTCAAAAAACAATGGCATTCCGGGGAGGTCGTGGAGGCGCAGTCCCTCAAATGGAAATGGCTGAAGGCGCCCCCGCACCCATGATGAGGAATATGGCCATGAAAGCCGCACCTCGAGCTGCGATGGGTGGAGCAGCCATGGCAATGGATGATGCTGCAGGTGCTCCTGCAGAAATGCAGAAGAAAGCAGGCAAAGAGAGTCGATCCGGCCAAGGTGCAGGCACCCAATCTGGGCCTGATCTTTCACAGGTCACTGCCCGCAAGAACCTGCAGGAGACTGCCTTCTTCATGCCACATCTGGTTTCCAATGAAGACGGCGAAGTCCGTCTGGAATTCAATATGCCAGAGGCTCTCACCAAGTGGAAATTCATGGGTTTCACCCACGACAACGAATTGCGTAGCGGATTCCTCAGTGGTAGCACTGTCACCTCCAAGGACATCATGGTGCAACCCAACCCGCCACGTTTCCTGCGTGAGGGAGACCAACTGGAGTTCACCGTGAAGGTCACCAACCGGACTGAAAAGGAACAAACCGGCAAGGTCCGCCTTACTTTCTCTGATGCACTCACCAAGGACAATGTAGACGACCTCTTGGGCAACACCCAACTGGACAAACAATTCATTGTTCCGGCCAACCAAAGCAAAAGCTACTCCTGGCGCCTAAGTGTACCTGATGGTCTGGGCTTCCTGACCTACAAAGCTGTGGGCGGCACTGACAAGGTGACTGATGGCGAACAGGCCATGCTGCCTGTCCTGAGCCGTCACATCTTTGTGACTGAAAGTCTGCCGCTCCCCATTCGTGGCGCGAAGAGCAAGAACTTCAAGTTCGATAAACTCGTGGCCTCAGCCAAGAGCGACACAATTAAACATGAACGTTTCACCGTGCAAATGGTTTCCAACCCCAACTGGTACGCGGTAATGGCCCTTCCCTATCTGATGGAAAGCCCGCACCCAACCTCCATGAGCACCTTCACCCGCCTGTATGCCAATGGGCTCGCCCATCACATCGCCAAGAGCGATCCGCGAATTGAGCGGGTGTTTGATAAATGGCGCAACACTCCGGCCCTCGATAGTCCGCTGGAGAAAAATCAGGACCTGAAGGCCGTAATGCTCGAAGAAACCCCGTGGCTACGTCAGGCCAAGAGCGAAAGTCAGGCTCGCCGCAATGTGGGCATCCTCTTTGAGGACCAGCGTCTGGCCAATGAAACTCAGGCGGCGATGCGTCGCCTGCGCGAAACGCAGTTTGCTGACGGCGCCTGGCCCTGGATGCCCGGCGGACGTGCCAGTGATTACATTACCCTGTATATCACCACCGGCTTCGGACGTATGCGCGCAATGAACGTGGAGGTGGATCCGGCCATGGCCATCAAGGCCGTCAACCGATTGGATGGCTGGATCGACAAGACCTACCGAAGGATTCAGCAGCACGGCAACCTGAACAACAACAACCTCAGTTCAATGATCGCCCAGTATCTCTACTGCCGCTCCTTCTTCCTGAAGGATCGGCCCGTAGCCAAGCACCACCTGGAAGCCATTAACTACTTCCTCGGTCAGGCTGTGAAAACGGAAAAAGACGGTACCCAATACTTCCTGAGCCTTTCACGCATGAATCAGGCCCAGGTGGCCATTGCCATGAACCGCTTTGGACGTTTTGAAAAGAAAGCCAACTACAGCAACCTGGCCAAGTTGATCATCCGGTCCATCAAGGAACGTTCGGTTACCAATGAGGAAATGGGACTCTTCTGGCGCGATTTGGAACGCAGCCATTGGTGGTACCGCGCGCCGATTGAAACCCAGGCGATGATGATTGAGGCCTTCCATGAGGTAACCCAGGACTTCGACGCTCTGGAAGACGCGAAGGTCTGGCTCATCAAGCAAAAGCAAACTCAGGACTGGAAAACCACCAAGGCAACGGCTGACGCCTGCTATGCGTTGCTTCTGCAGGGAGCCAACCCGCTCACCAGTGAAGCGCTGGTGGAGGTAACCGTAGGCGACACCAGGATAGAACCAAAGAACGTGGAAGCGGGCACCGGATTCTACCAACACCGCTTTCTGGGCAGTGAAGTGAAACCCAGTTATGGCAATATCAAGGTCACCAAACATGATGAAGGTGTATCTTGGGGCAGTGTCCACTGGCAGTATCTGGAAGACATTTCCAAGGTCACTCCACATGAGAAGACTCCCCTCAAAATCACCAAGCAACTCTACACCAAGATAAACACCGCCAAGGGCCCTCAGCTCAAGCCGGTGCAAGGCGGGATTAAAACGGGTGATGAACTGGTGGTACGCCTGGTGCTTCGCACTGACCGCGACATGGAATACGTCCACCTCAAGGACCAGCGCGGAAGCGGCACTGAACCGACCAATGTACTGAGCCGTTACAAGTATCAGGACGGCCTTGGATACTATCAAATGACCCGCGACACAGCCTCACACTTCTACATCGACTACCTGCCCAAGGGCGTCTACGTGTTCGAGTACAGCGTGCGTGTCCAGCATAAGGGCCAGTACCAAACCGGCATGGCCAACATCCAGTGCATGTATGCACCTGAGTTCAACAGCCATTCACAAAGCCACAAGTTGTCGGTGAACTAACCCACCTCTTTAAAAGCAAAAAGGCCGGGAGCTCTTCCCGGCCTTTTCTTTTTATGGTGAGATATAAATCCTTACTGGGCAATGGCCCGCATCGCATTAAACTCGATTAAAGGAATCTTCATTTTTCCCACGGTAGGATCATCCACGGTAATCTTTCCCTCATCCACCTTGAATCCCCGAACATGAAAGAGCGATCCATTTTCCAGCTTCAGCTCGAACCGTGAACTCTTGGTAGGCTCTTTAATCTTGGCCAATACCAATGCCATCACCTCATCCAGCCCATAAACCTTTACCCCTAAAAGTATGGAGTTAAGCACCAGCCAATCCTCCTTGAGGCTTTGGAACTCCCCCTCAATAAAATCACCATTACGCAAAAGAACTCCAGACCGGCCAGCTTCCAAACGACCTCGATGCTTAATGGGCACCGGACGCAAAACGATCCGCGCAACATTGACTGTGGAAATACGTTCAGGATAGTTGCCTGCCTCAAATTTAACCATTGAATCATCCGCCGTACGGGGATTGGAGGCAATACGGGAACCTCCCCATGAAAAAACACCCAGGGTCTGGGATTCATCAACCTCGTTTCCATCAGTCTCCTCAACCTCAACTGGCTCAAAGGAGGGATAAACGCCCTCTCCTCCAAGAACAGTCTCTGGCTTGCTTTTACTCGACCAAAGAGCCTTTAGATTTCCCTGACCGGCCCGATGCACTGATTCCAAACGCACATCACTACGCTCACCGCGCTGCAAAGGAACGGTGCCGGTAAATGTTCGGGTCGTTCGATTGGAAAGCTCATTAATGACCAATCGACCTTCTATCCAAAGCCGCACCCCTTCATCGGTGGATATTTTGAAAGTGTATTCCTCGGTATAAGGAGCCTCCAATTGCCCGGTCCAGCGAACGCTATAGTTTTTGTCGGGAAATTCCGCCGGGGGCGCTACTGGCGCAAAATCTATTTTCGGATCAACCGACAGGACTCCATCCCCATAAAAAAAGCGGTTCTGATAGTAACAACCCAACAAGCCTGAACCGACCCTCAACCCCTTTGGAGCTTTATCGGTTGCGGGATACAACTGCGTGGGGGCAATGGGCATTTCCTGAAAGCTGGGCCCCTTCCACAAGACCCTGGCACTGGCCTCTCCATAGTTGTCAAAAAACTCAAAAAGAAAGGGCACCCGCTTGCCTGCCTGTAAAGTCACTTTTCCCACTTCACGAAATCCTGAAAGCGCCTCCCATCGACCCAGATTCATATCCCCCACCCTCAGTTTCCCTCCATCATTGGCATGCAAGGTAAAGGTGTATTCTCCTGTCACCGGTGGATCCAACTCTCCACTCCATCGAACGGAAAAATAATCCCTCGGCAAATCAAACACCGGCTGCCGCGAACGCCATTGATGATTCACCGTCCGGTCAATCCGGTAAATAACCCGCCCCTTAAAATTTGGCCGGTCATGATAAGCCGCCAATAAACCGTACCCCTTTCCCGCTTTGGGCACCCCGGACTCCAGCAGTTCAGGATTCACGGGAATATCAAAAGTAGCTGTCACTACCTCGTTAAGGGATATTTTTTTGCGGGGCCCTTTTAACGGTCCCACACTGAGGTGATCCGCGTCCTCGAATTTCACCAAACCGGTGTAGCCTTGCCCGTCCTTGGTCGTCACGGTCCCTGCCTCCAAGTAACAGACAGAAAAAACTAACAGCCCGAACCGTGCCCACCGAATAAAATGTTTCATGTGATTGTGTAACAGGAAACTATTTCAACCCGCTCTCGATCATTTTTTTAAAATCTGGACGAGCCGCTTTCACAACACTGTTCGGTCCTGTCATTTTTACGAAAATATAGCCCGGCTTGGTCCCTAATACTGCAGCAGCCATGCCATAATTTTTCTTGGGCACCTTGGCTCCGCCAAAAGGAGGGCCACTCATAAAGGTCCCCTCCCCAAATAAATAGACAATCTGAACCCCTCCAGCCCCTGGCTTAGGCTCTTCAATCTTAAATATTGGCTTGGGATCCTTGGCAAACTGATTAGCCCACCGATCCAGATTTGCTTTGGCCCCACCGGCGGCGCCCGGGCCGAAATAATAAAAGACGCACTCAGCCGATTCCTGTCCTTCTTTCCCGGAAATCGTAAATTGAGCCGCCCGCATACTGCTGGATGTCTTCTCAGATTTCCATTTTTTAGGAGAAATAAAGGTCTGTGCGCTCACCTTAATCTTGTGATCTTCTGCAACTAAAGAAAAAATAGAATTTGAGGACAAAAGCAGCAATGCGTAGCAAATGAAATTCTTCATGCGCCACCCTATCGCGTTTTGGTATCGGCGGTCAAATCTAGGCTTCAGCAGAGTATCCGCCTTCAACCTTTTTTGCCACATCACGAAATGCGATATCCACCTCATATATGCTCTTAAAATGAAGCGCTGCATCCTCCAACCGACCCAACTGTTCATTGACTTGCCCCAAATTATAAATCAGCTCTTTTTTCTGTTCGTCGAAAACCCTTTTTTCAGAAAGTGCTTTTTCAAACTGACTCAATGCCATGTCATGCATCCCTTTCTGCATGAAGCATTGCCCCAAAAGATTTAGTGATTCGAGTTTATGTTTTGGGCTGTTTTGGGAACGCTGAAAAGACTTTATCGCCTCACCCGCCTCACCAAGCTTCAATAAACGCTCACCCAGCTCAAAACGGAACTCCAGCATGGTTGGAAATTTTTCCGCTCGTTGCCTGCAATTCTCCAGCATGAACCTGTCACGCTCTTGCACGATTTCATTACGCTCTTGTGAGCCTTCCAGGCATTGTTTTATTTCATGATCAAACCTTGCCTCATGTGCGTCACCAATCGCCCGATCAAGAGACGAATCACCCGCCTGATTGTTATCCTCGACCCATTCGTAATATTCAAATGCTCTCTTAAAGTCCTTTTGCTCCACGCACAGCTTGGCAATATCCACTCCTAGCTTGTAGTTCTCCGGCTCATTCTGAAGCCTGTCCTCCAAGACATAAATTTTTTCATCCTGTGCCTCCTCAACAGTCAAAATATTACCTCCGCCATCCGGAGCCTCCTGGGCTCCAGGTTCATTCATCTTTTTTTCATAGTTACCCCTAAAGATCGTAGCTTTAGCGGCCGTATCTTTATAGGTCTGTTGCAAAAAAGGATCATCCGGATTTACGGCCGCCAGCTGACCCATCACTTGCTCCGCCTGGTCCCAATCACCCAACGTTTCAAGGGTACCCGCCAATTCTGTTGT
>Ga0208411_1002772_pt1 | contig 10418 bp, 23 predicted proteins | sample ETN01SmetaG_4_FD_185793 | JGI IMG/M metagenome (GOLD analysis project Ga0208411, IMG submission 185793) | Marine microbial and viral communities from oxygen minimum zone, Eastern Pacific Ocean - ETNP2014F12-01SV261 (SPAdes) (version 2) | ecosystem: Environmental > Aquatic > Marine > Oceanic ...
TAATAAAATCGTAGAGCATCCTGACAGTGAATACTCTAAAGAGGAATTAGTAGGACAAACTATAGAAGACTTGAAAAGAATTCTTGATGAATTTTCTTTGACAAAAGAAGAAGAGGATGAAATAAATTCTTCCGCAGAATCTGTTGACAAATAATCATAGAAGTGTTATAATAAAAGTAACATGAGAAAAAATGAAAAAATAAATTTTGATTCAGGAATAGAATATATGTGTAGGTATAATCATCCTTACAAGTGGGTTAAGTTTAGTAAACCTAATCTATATAAATTAGAAACTGACAGCAGTACTCAGAATTGTAAAATTCGTAGAGATATTGATTCTAATGATATTGCGTCTATTCAGTTACCCTCAGGACCAACATTCACAACAAAAATGTTAATTGATAATAGAAGAATCGAAAAGTTCTTCTTGGAATTAGGTGAGATATTTGCCGAGTGTTCCAGGACGACATACTAAATCGGTCAATCATACAAAAAAGTCTAAAAAAGATATTTTTTTGTAGAAAATATATATTTAAATATATTAATAAATATATGTTTGGGGTATCTCGACCAGTTCGGCATTCCGAAAAAAACAGAGGTTTATATGAAAATGTACAAAATACAAGACTATTTGACCGAACAGGAAAACGGTTTTCTGATATACTGCGATATGGACGGAGTACTCACAAATTATCAGGATCATTTCATCGAATATTATCACAATCTGTTCCGAGAAACTGAACTATATCTAAAAGACTCTGAGAGTTATCCTGAGTTTCCAAATGCTAAAACTCCAAGAGACATCACAGATAATCTAAACAAGAAAAATAAGTATGCGATTGCTCGAAAAGCGTCGAAAGAATTCTGGAGTGATATGCCTTGGCATCCAGATGGTAAAACTTTATGGAAAGCAATCAAACCACTCAACCCTATAATTCTATCAACACCTGCTGCGAGTGCAAACAGTAAAGATGGAAAAAGGGAATGGGTCAAAACTCATCTCAAAATATCAACAGTAATTTTGAGTGATAGGAAATATGACTATGTGAAAGATAATCTATTCGTTCCAAAAGAAAAAGAGAACTATAAAAGAATTCTGATTGACGATACACCAAAGAAGATATCAGAATGGACTTCCGCAGGAGGAATAGGTATCCTCCATAAGTCTGCTAGAGACACAATATCAAAACTTAAAAAACTAGGAGCAATCAAATGATTTCATCTATCTTCACACTATCAATTATCATATTAGTATCAGTTATCCTCACACACACTCAAATGAAAGCAAAAAAAAGAATGAAGCAATTAGAGAATTCTAGAATTGTGAAAGAGGTGATGGACGAAGTGAATAGGGAATTGGAAAGAGCAGAGAATGATAAAAAAGGGTGATAAATATTATTATGACGGTATATATCCTCTCTTTCATCATACTAGTACTTCTTATTAACACTATCGTTACAAATATACAAGTAAGAAGGATCATCAAAATTCTAAACAATGAAAACCCAGATGAATTCAAAGAGAAAGTTCAAGAGTTCAAGAACGAATACAAGTCATTTGTCAAACGATGGGGAAAGTTCTAACATATTATAAATATATCTTGACAAGACCTGCTTTATATACTATAATAATTGTATAAGGTTGAACAAAGGTAAGATTATGAAAAGGCAATATAGACTCGACGATTTCCTTATTGAAATGTCTGCAGCAGAAGCAGAAGAAGTTTTAGGACTCTCTGGTAAATACTCAGCATCACAAGTTAAAAGTTCCTATAGAAAGACGTCTCTGAAACATCACCCTGATAAAGGTGGATCAACAGAGATGATGAAAAAAGTCAATGCTGCATACGAAATGCTCAAAAGAGGTTCCTCCTCAAGAAATAGTCGTCCAAGCAGATCCTCCTCAGAGAGTAGGGGTGATACCATAGATAATCTCGAAAAGCATCTTGATAAGGAAATGAGATATGCTTCCAAAGGAATCATTCAAAGAATGAAGAAGTTCACAGGATTGAACTTCAAAGTAAAGTCCTTTAAGATTGAAAGATCCCTAAAACCTCTCAAAGTGCATGCAGAAATGCAACTGTTAGCAAAAGACAAAGGTGGAAGTTATCATAACATCTTCCTTACTATGAAAGTTTTGCTTCCTGATTATTTATTTCCTGATTACTCAACACTAGTTCAAGTCTTCATTGATGGTGATCATGACGGTGAATACTTCGAAGATAGATTGCACAGTGAAACTTTAAAATACACAGACATAAAGTTCATAAAACTTTTCTCAGACGAACTAATTCCCGAAAAGAAAGTCAAAGACCTTTACGAATATATCAAAAATAGATAAGAAGTAATTTATATGAAAACTAAATAGGAGAATTTGTTATGAAGATGAAAACTGTGATGGAGATAGGGCAAATCTTCCACAAATTACCAACACTTGAAAGAAATCATACGGATTGGAATGAAGTGGTGTTTACGGCAATCAAGCTTGATATTAAGAAATTACTTCCTAAAACTTATAGGAAGTGGTCACTAGTCGAATGTGATGAAAATTATGGAATTTCCAGAAATCAGAATTCAATTGAAATAGTATATATTAATACTGAATATAGTTGTGAAATGAGATTTGAAATTTCTTCAACAATGGGAAGAACAACAAGAGATGGGTATGCATACTTCGAATCGCAATGGACATATGGTAATAAAGATGAAGGAATAAGACAAAATTGGGTTATTTTCCGAGAATCGTCCGTGACAACAATCAAAAAAGATTTAGATGCTGGACAAAAACTAATTAAGAAGTGATTTATATGAAAACTAAATTGAATCAAGACCTTCTGCAAGAGATACTCACCACAACAGAAGAAATAAGACAACTTCAGAACCGAATAAAGACGAATGCGGACGGTCTAGCAACCAAACTGAACAATGAGATAAACGAATTAGAACTCATTCAAAACCCCTCCGAAACCCTTATCAAGTATATCATATCAGCCAAACATTTGCTGAGAGAGATACAAAGAATTCCAAAATCTCTATAAAACCCCTTGACAAGACCCTCTAAAAGCGTTATAATATTAATATAAGGTTAAGAAAAGGGTAACAAGAGGAGATTGAAATGACATTCGAAGAAATCAATAAAAAGATGGAATACTTCAACATTGAACTACCAAAGACAGAAAAGGTTCTAGATTTCTATGAGCATAATGTAATGTATTGGATAAGATTGACCGAAGAATATTATAACGAAGTTAAATTAGACGAAACCAAATCAATCCTACTAGAAGAAATGAAGATGGAAGAAACTCCAGAGATTCTAGAAAATGTCCTAGAAGAACTACAGAGTGCCAACCTAATATCAATCAAGGGAAACATCATCAACTTAGTTGACGGAGAGTAAAATGGATATCAAAGTAAAGATTGTAGAACTCACAGACAAGTACCTTCAAGCAAAGACAGAAGAAGAAAAGAAGGAACTCAACGACCAAATAACCAAACTGGTAGATTCCAACAAAGAGGAATGTCTGCGAAGAGGAATAATATAAAATGACCAAAGAAGAGATAGTCAAAAAAGTGAAGAAAAATGCTAGAAGATTCTCAATGTATGGAAGATTGTGGGTATCTGTCCTAGAACTGATAGAACAGGACAATGAGGAAAAGGCAATAACTAAACTCAATACGATATACAGCATCTCAATCTGTGGTGGAAATCCTGACATAATGTACTTCATAGGAAAACTACTCAAAGACCTCAAAGAATACAAAAGGATAGTCGATGAAAACCGATAATGAGCAGAAAAAAAGAAGAGGAAGAGTCCAAGTTAACTTCAATACTGGTCAAAGAGTTCACAAGTCCAAGAAAGACTATAAAAGAAAAAATAAGGTGGATATCCCAAATAACAAAGAACAATAAATAAGTAGGTATACAAAAAAGGATATAAACCATGGAAAAGAAAACATTCGACGATATAGCAGACCTACTGAATGAGATAAGAAACCCTCAAACAGAAACAGAAATAGCAGAGGAACATCGAGAAGAACTTGAAGAAGGTTCTGAAATACATAAAAGTGACATAGCACCAAGTGATATGGCAAGAATCAAAACACTTGAAAAACTTTTCTCAGCAACGTTCGAACAATTCAATGAAGGTGGCCACGGTTCTATAGTTGACCTAAACTTCAAAAATATGTACGGTGGCGGTAATCGAATCATGGCAGACGAATGGTTGTCAATCTCAAAACAAATAAAGAAGTTGAAGATTCGATGGATTCAAGTCTATGATGCTAGAGTAAGTGTAGGATTAGTGTCGATAAACGAATACGACTATTAGAAAAGGTTAAAGAAACGTGGAAAAGAAAACAATCAACGACATAGCACAAATCCTACAAGAGATAAGAAATCCTGAAACAATAACAGAAGAGTATTCGGAAGAGCAAATAAAAGAACATGCTCAAGAAATCACTAGTAAAATCATTGCTATATGGAAAGACCTTTTTCCAACAGCAGGTGCAACTGCTAGAAGTTCTTCACTTGATAGTAGAGGAATGCCAAAAACAACTTTCATTCAATTGACTCTTGGTAGTAAGAAAAGTGAATTTGTTAACGGATATATCGAAAACGATCCATTGAAACTAAGTATCTCCATAATCACCCACCCCAAAACTGAAAAGATTGCTATTGAATACGATAATGATTCAGTACACATCACTCCAGAGAAATCATATCTTGCTTTTGGTAATCACAGGTTCAAACTACGTAAACAAATGGCAAAGAATGAAAAAGCACTACTTGCAAAGGTTAGGAAAGATTTAACCAAAGTGAAAGAGGGTCTTCTAAAACTATACAAAGATGGTCAGATGTCAGTACACGACAGAGAAGATAATCTCAAAGACATGTTGAAAAAGAAACTAGGGTAAGTAGAAATGAAAAAACGATACAGCATAGACAACTTCCTCATTGAAATGTCTGCATCAGAAGCAGAACAACTATTTGGTCTATCTGGTAGTTACTCAGCAGCAGACGTAAAGAAGATATGGAGAAAACTTTCCCTGCAGCACCATCCAGACAAAGGTGGTTCAACAGAGATGATGAAAAAGGTCAATGTAGCATATGACCTGCTCAAGAGTGGTGGTAATGTCAAGAAAATGTCCCAACAAGACAAAGCTGACAAGTTCTGGGCAGAGATGAATAAGAACAAAGCAGCAGCAATCAAACATATTCAAGACAACTTCGACTCCTCAGTATACCTAAAACACTTAGAAAAGGTAACAGGAAGAAAGTTCGAGATAATGTCAGAAAAACTGAATAATCCAAAAATGAGTTTTACAATAGGACTCAAAGTTAGATTTCATTCAGTAGAAGGTTTTGATGTATTTGACCTAACACTTACAATACAACCACCATCCGGTCCAACAAAACAACTATCAAAACAGGGACAAGACGAATACACGGTCATATTCTCTGGAGATGCTATGTTAGATGGTAAAGACTATAGATTATACTATAACAATAAAGGATACAGGTCAATCACATCCTTAGACATATCAAATCCAGAAATAGTCTTCCCAAAAGCTAAAATAAAAAGACATATGAAAGTCACTTCGAAGAAACCTCTCAAGAAGAGAGATGTTGCTTCATACTTCAAAACAGCAAAGAAAGCATCAACGACAACATTTGGTAATTACATAATAGAACTAAAAGACGAAGAAAGATATATTATAGTAACAAGACAAGTATTCATGAGAAAAGCATCATACAGATTAGGACTCTACAAAAGAAAAGGGAAGTTCAGTTATGATCCAATCAATTCATACATTGCACTTGTTCCAGAAGGTCCAAATGCTTTCTTAGATATGTTAGAAGAACTAGGTAAATCAACATCCAAACAAGTACTCAAAGTCCTCAACAAATACGCAAACAAGATAGAAGACATGAACGTAAGAGTAAGTAAACTATAAAAGCATTAGCACCTACCGACAATGATATCAGAAGAACAAATAAAACAATCCACAAAAGAACAACTCAAGAACCATATAGAACATCTACAACAAGAGATAGACAAAGTAATACACAAAAAAGACGAACAATCAACAAAACAATTCAGAGAACTAGTAAGACTCAGGGTGCTTTGCTTATTAGAATACAATAAAGAATAAATTCCCAAAAACCTATTGACAAGTATATCCTTTTATGTTATAATATAAACATGGAGGAATATGAACAATCAAGAATTTCTAGATTATATTAAACAGTACAAAGAACCGAATGAATCATTTATATACAAATGGATTCACCCAATACTGAATCTAAAATATGTTGGATCTCATTTCGGATCTATAGATGATAATTACATAGGGTCAGGAAAATATTTTCGAAGACAATTAGAAGAAAACCCCATAGAAGAATGGAATAGAATAATACTTGCATATTGCACTAAAGAAGAACAATTTGAATTAGAGGATAAATTCCTAAAATTCTATAATGTATCAAATGACTCAACTTTCCTTAATATAAGAGGTTCTGATAATACTGGCTCTATTGGACAAAGAGCTCCTTTATCTATAAATGAAATTCAATTGATTAAGAATTACTTGAGCTCTAAAAACGACCAAAAAAGCATTAGAGATTTAGCAATCATTTCATTTGCTCTAGATACTATGCTTAGAAGTATAGACTTACTAAAACTGAAAGTGTCTGATATTTCAGATAATGATTGGAACTTAAAAAACATAATCGAGATAAAACAAAAGAATAGGGAAGTCAACGTTGAAATTTCTGAGAACACTATGAAGTCTGTTATTAGATGGATTGAGACAAGTGATAAAGGGTTAGATGACTTCCTTTGGACGGGTTTTACTCATACTAGCAAAAAGAAACCTATTAGTAGAGTGTCTTATGGAAGAATAATAAAAGATAGAATATCTGAGATACTAGATTTAGATGAAGAGTTATATAATACACATTCATTGAGAAGAAGTAAAGCATTGCTAATCTACGAAAGAACAGGGAATATAGAATTGGTGAGGCAACTATTAGGACATTCAACAATTGCTGCTACAGCTTCTTATTTGTTTGGTGATAAAAAGGTTGATAGTAAAGATATTTTAAAAATTGCTAGGGATGTAATATCGATATAAAGAATCAACAAAACAATTCAGAGAACTAGTAAGACTCAGGGTGCTTTGCTTATTAGAATACAATAAAGAATAATAAACAATACAGAATGCTTATTAAGAATACAAGATGCTTTCCAAATACTTTCCCAATATTACGTAATACTATTCTGAATACTCCAAATGTTTTTTTATATAGGAGGAGGAGTTGAGTTTAGTCTGTCAGTGCCGCGAGGACCGCATGCATGTGCACGAAAATATTTCTCTAATATAGCTTGACAAATGCTCCAAAGTGTGATTCCGAAAATATTTCCGAAAGCACTTGACAAAGTACGCACATTATGTTACACCACAAGTACTCCCAAATGTCAACAAATATTTCGAAAAAGAAAAGGAGAAGGAGCATCTGGACGTTGAACTAAATCCAACCCATGCATCTCCTTCTCCGAAATATATGTCCGCGGACATACGTTTACTTCAATTCTTTATAAAATGTCTCTCATACTACTCTCTCTTTCTTAATCTTATATAACTATTATAACATATTTCCGACGTCTTGTCAATACCTTTTTACAAATTATCTCAAATAATATTCCCTAAGTGATTTCGAATTCTTTGGATTGCGCAGAATTCTTATAGCTTTTGCTTCCATCTGACGAATCCTTTCTGTAGTAACTCCCATCTCGGAAGCTATCACTCTGCGAACCTTGTCTTCGAGAAACCTCTTAACAACAACAGATTTATATCTCTCAGGTAAAACCTTCAACATATCCCTAACATCTATTTCTAATTCTACTTCTACCCATTCCATTTCAATCTCCTGAATTACGTTTTTCTTTACCCTATATTAATATTATAACAGGAAATAGTACTCATGTCAAGAGGTTTTCGAAAAAAAGTCCAATTATTTTTTGGGCGTAGAAAAAGGACTCCTAAACATATCCACTGTAGATACATCCTAGGAGTCCTTCATAAGGTTAAAAAGGCACCATAAACAAAGGAGATTATGGAGAGTGTTATATAATGATGATAGGTTCTCTGTCCTCTGTCATCCTAGGATAGTTGTCACTGTGCGTTATGTCACCGGACCTATCAAAGTGGATGCGTTGGCGTATTGTACCATCATTATAAAATTTGACAATCTTTTCTAATTTTCCATCAGTACTGAACAGTTTCACTTCCATTGGATCGAATTTCATATTAATCCCTATCACGTATAGACATATCTCTATACATATCACCTGTCTGGTACCCTAAGGAGTCAATCTCATACTTATAGTTGTATGTCTTAGGGGTTACCTTTTGCTTAGATATTATCCCTTTACGTTCTCGTTCTTCTTTCTGTGCTTTACATTTAGCAGACCACTCGTCAATTTCTTTTAGCATCTTTGCTCTATATTCAGCATTAGTCTTTTCACGTTGCAGATTAACTTGCTTCTGCCACTCGATTTTTTCTAATCTATCCTTTTCTCTTTGTTCTGGTGTTCTTGTGTCTGGTTTTGATGTTATCCATTGCATACTCATATTAATCTCCTTTTTAATCTTATATAACTATTATACCATATATGCGAGGGGTTGTCAAGGGGTTTTCAAGAATTATTTTGAATTGCCATAATTAATTGTGCATATAAGGAGTCAAGTATTTTCAAATTGATATCGAATTCGACCTTACAGGAAACGCAATTGTTCAATCTTTCCGCATATTCCCGCACACGTACTCTTAATTCATCTGTTGTTAAATTGTCTGCAGACTTTTCCATAATAATCTCCTATATCTTTTCACACTCTGTTGCTAATGTTGAACCGCAAGAACAGTTCCTTAATTCTAAATCATAAGTTCTAAATTTCCCTGTCTTCATAACTGATAGGTACTTTGTCATCTGCTCGTAGTCATTCCTTGTGGGAAACGTCTTAGGACAAGCAGTACATGCCTTGTACAGTACTTGAACTATCTCACTTATCATAAGTACCTGCCATAATTCTGCACCACTCGGCATGATGCTCCGAAAGTTTATATTCTTTTTTCGGAGCAGGGAACCACATATTAATCCAATTACTATACCTTTCCCTTAACACTTTTGTATCATCTTTCAATCGATTAATAACAATATCTTTCATTATAATCTCCTATTAGAACCTTTTTAACACCATATATTCACGCATACTCTCATAGAACACCTTACTTCTTTGATCATATGCATCTTGCTTATTCGAATATACTTCAGATATTCGCATTCTCTTCTTGTAAACATCTTTTAATTTTTTCACTTTGTGTTCCTTTTCTTAACCTTATATAACTATTATAACAAATTTCCGACCTCTTGTCAAGGGTTTTCGAAGAACTATTTCTACTTCCGGAAGCTTTTTAGCTTAGTAATCAAACGACTCTGACGATAAGCAGCTTTCTTAACGTCAATACCAAGGGCACGAGAAACAATAACAGCAAAGTCTGAATCATCTAATTGAATATCACTACTGAATACTAACTCCATAATATCTTTCTCAATAGAAGGAAGGGAGTCAAGGAACATATACGCATCATTAAAACTAACATTTTTCATAACAATCTCCTAAATTTACTTGGGTATTACCTTTAACGTTATATAACTATTATACAGTTTTTGCTATACTTTGTCAAGAGTTTTTTAAGAAAATTTTCCCCTCAAGCAATAAATATGCACTTCCCCTATAACCAAAGTATGTCCACGATCTTTTGCTATCTTCATCATACGAGATAGGAATGCGTCATAATGATTTGTGCCAGTATGCTCTTTTATCCATTCAACAGGAACAAAGTCCCCATGCTTAGATAAACAAGACATCACAACGTGCGCAAACGATTCAAAATTACTAGGTCTTTCGAACATAGTATACTCCCAATTTTAGTCTATATTACTAGTATAACGTATTTTGTAAAGATTGTCAAGAGTTTTTCTGAAAATATTTCCAATCATACTTTGTTGGACTTGTCAAGGATTTTAGGACTTTTTCTACTGTTCGGGGTTTGTTTGTTCGGAAACGTTGGCAAACAACTGTATATGGAGCAGGGAGCAGAGCATGGGTACGGGCTTATGTCGTAGGTATCTTCCTCTTCTCTTATAAGAAAAATTTCTATACGTACGCGCATGCTAAATTTCGAATCTTATATATACATTTGGAAATGTTTTATGAGCACTGTGAAATTTTTAAAATTTTTGCAAAAATATCCTAGCATATAGGCTGCCGCATCGCACTCTAAAAACTTTGGAAAAGAAAGTACAATCTTTATAGACTGGTATTCGGCACCCTCCCTCAACACCCCCAAAAGCA
>Ga0208411_1002773_pt1 | contig 10415 bp, 12 predicted proteins | sample ETN01SmetaG_4_FD_185793 | JGI IMG/M metagenome (GOLD analysis project Ga0208411, IMG submission 185793) | Marine microbial and viral communities from oxygen minimum zone, Eastern Pacific Ocean - ETNP2014F12-01SV261 (SPAdes) (version 2) | ecosystem: Environmental > Aquatic > Marine > Oceanic ...
GGCCCGGTAAATACGCTGATACCTCAGGTCGGTGAGGGTCGTTAAATGCATATCGGCTTCGAAAATGACACTGCCGCCATCGCCACCATCACCGCCGTCGGGGCCACCCCGCGGTACATACTTCTCCCTACGGAAACTGGAGCATCCAGCACCGCCGTCACCAGCTTGAATCGAAATGGTCACCTCATCGACAAACATGGGGTTGGCTGAGTCAGCCTATAGGGAAACAAATAGTTTAATTTAAAAAGGGCAGGTCAGGTACCGCAGACTCTTTTTACCGGGAAGCGAAACATTGGGTGGGGTGGGCCGCATCAAAACAACCGATGCAGAAAGAAACCGGCTAACCGATGGGATAAACGCTAATCTTCTGTTTCTTTCGGGTTTGGTTTTCAAACTTCACAATACCCGGAATTACAGAAAAAATGGTGTAATCGCTCCCGAGTCCGACATTCTTCCCGGGATGAAAATGGGTGCCGCGCTGACGGACGAGGATCTCCCCGGCCTTGACGGTCTGACCACCGTACCGCTTGACGCCAAGTCGCTTGCCGATACTGTCCCTGCCGTTTGAAGTGCTCCCTTGTCCTTTCTTATGGGCCATAAAGTCTACTCACTTTTTTGATATTTCTGTAATTTTGAGTTGAGTGAACAACTGCCGGTGTCCGTTTTTTCGGCGGTAACCCTTCCGGCGCTTCTTTTTAAAAACAATAACCTTCGCCCCCTTACCCTGCTCAGTCACTTCGCCGATCACCTTGCAATCCGGTAAATACGGGGAGCCCGCTTCAACGTTCTCTCCTTCACCAACCATCAGCACCTGTTCCAGAGTGACGGTATCACCAATGTTGCCGTCCAGCTTCTCGACTTCGATCAGGTCCCCCTGGGAGACTTTGTACTGTTTACCACCTGTAGTTAAAACCGCAAACATCAATAACTCCTTCCAATCCAATTTCTTGAATCGCTTCTGCAAGCGCAGCGATCCGTTCGATTCATCTCTATTGAAACGAACCACGAATCATAATTAACCCATCACTTTTTGTCAAGCTTTTGCAGGGACATCCGATAAGGAAACATTAAATTTTTGCCTAGTATTTACCTTTAACCTCCTGCCCCATGTTCTGGGTGGGACGAAAACGGACTCGGAGGAAGGAGCCCGTGGTACATCAGATCCCGAGAAAGACCCCTTGATCCGGTTTCGGCCGAAATGTTATAAAGGGACTCGCCTTCTGCCTAAAATCGACCATATGTCTTTGAAAGATAAGCATAAATGGAACACCAAATACGGGGTCTCTGAGTATATCACCGGTAGCGAGCCCTGCGAATGGTTGCAAAATAACGCTGATCTACTCACTGGAGAAGGTCGAGCGCTCGATATTGCCGCCGGGGAAGGCCGAAATGCCGTTTTTGCCGCCGAAAAAGGGTACGAGGTTCTGGCTATTGATATTTCAGAAACCGGACTCGATAAAGCCCATGCCTTGGCGGATCAGAAAAAGACTAAGCTTGAAACCCAAGTCGTCGACTTGGATGAGTGGAAATTTAAAAAAAACGCGTTCGACCTGGTTCTCTGTTTCAATTTCCTGGACCGTCGGATCTTTCACGAAATCAAAAACACACTCAAGCCCGGGGGACTTATTTTTTGTGAAACGTTTACGGTCGATCACCTCAAGCACAGCGACTTCAAGCGAGAGTGGGTACTGGAACACAACGAACTATTGAACGTCTTCAGGGAATATCACATTCTTAGATACCGGGAAATGGACCGTGATGAAAAAGCGTTTGCTTCCATGGTAGCCCGAAAAAAAAATGACGCGTAAATCAAACACTGGTTTTCGGTGGTGCGCAGGCACTCTGACCGTACTTCTGCTAGGGCTTTTATTTGCAGGATGCTTCACTGCTCAAGAGAAGCGGTTGGAAAAGGGGCACCTCAATCTTGTGTACCGGGACAACTTCTCAGCAGGACCGGATATTAGAGACCTTCGCCTTCAGCATCCTATCGACATCACCCGCGAGGAGGTGCAGGGCCACCTACTCTCTCTCCGTTACCAGGAACTGTCACTTCTAGGCAAAAGAAGGTATGTCTTTTCCAAGGATTCTGTTCGCGAAATCACCCCGTTACTCACCAAAGCATTGAACCGAATGCGCCCAGACAAAATTTTATATTATGAAGTCGACACACCCCGCGGAACAACGGCGGGCTCTGTATTCCGCGCCGGGGGGCAAATCCACTGGCGGTTCGATTCGATTAAAGGGGCGAGGTTTTCGGGCCAATACAGTGCGTTTCCTGGATGGAGAGATTCCAATTGGCGGCTGGTTCCAAAAGATGGCCAGCGCTACGGTCAGTCGAAAGGCGTTTTCGGAAAAAGTATTCAAGAAAACTGGATTATCGCAAGCTTCCACCTGCCCGTAAAATCGGAACGCAAGCTTCGGAAACGCTCTTCCCTAGCCCCTTCTCCAAAGCACCCCGCGACCCGAGCGCTAAAAAACTCCCAGCCCAAACTATCCTCACCCTCCGACTCGGAGGAACTGGAAAAACGATTGCAATTTTTAAAAGACTTGAGAAATAAAAATCTAATCGACGACCAGGAATACAAGCGCAAGAGAAAAGAACTCCTCGATCAACATATTTAAGAAAACCTCTACATAGAGAAAAAAGTCCCTCTTTTAGCTATTTATTTTCGGGACCCTCTCGATACCGAGTAGAGCCCTCGGCTTGGCTCACGATAGGCTCTAGCGACGAAGCCCCTTCCTAATTCCTTACCCCACGGTAGTGTAAGGATTCTATTAATCAAACGACCCAACTCAAACAGCGACCTCTAAATCGTTATATAATCCCAAAGGTGGGGTAGTGCTAATAAAGGATTAAGAAAGTGGAAACTGTTTTTTTAGCCTTCATATTTCTGGCAGCTCTATTTTTAGCCTACGCAAATGGGGCAAATGATAATTTCAAAGGCGTCGCAACACTGTATGGCAGTAACACTACAAATTACAAAAGAGCCCTGATCTGGGCAACTCTGACCACAGCTCTTGGAAGCCTAATGACGCTCTATTTGGCCAGTGAGTTGATAATTGTATTTAAAGGCAAAGGGCTTGTTCCTGAAAATATAATCCAGATGCAAAATTTTCCACTTGCTGTTGGAATTGGCGCTGCCCTTACAGTCATGCTAGCCACCTTTCTAAGCCTTCCAGTTTCAACAACCCATGCGCTTATCGGAGCGTTGGCGGGAGCGGGGTGGATTGCCTCTGAAACTGGAATCCATTGGGAAACCCTTTCAAGGGCTTACTTTTTGCCGCTGGTAGCCGGACCACTACTCTCACTCGCGCTTGCCTTTACCATTTACCCCCTGTTTAAAAATTTAAGAAAAAAATTAAAAATCGAGCAGGAAACGTGCTTCTGTATCGGAAAAAAAGTTATTACGACCGCCCCAAGTCACGCTGTAACAAAAGAAGAGTTTATAAGCAATTCTCCCGAATCTATTACTTTTCCCGAGGCAGTAATTGCCAACCAGGCTTATTGCCGCTCATCGTACTCGGGACAGGTCGCTGGCGTTTCAGCCCGCAGTCTTTTAGACGGCCTGCACTATCTAAGTAGTGGGCTCGTTTGTTTCTCAAGGGGATTGAACGATACGCCAAAAATTGTGGCGCTTTTACTGATTGGGTCAAGGTTCGATTTGAGCTTATCAATTCTTATAGTCGGTATTGCTATGGTTACTGGTGGGCTTATACACTCCAAAAGGATCGCAGTAACAATGGGCAGGAAAGTGACCGAAATGAACCCCGGCCAGGCATTTACAGCTAATTTAGTTACAGGAATAATGGTTTTTGGGGCCACCAGAATTGGAGTGCCTGTTTCAACAACTCATGTTTCTTGCGGATCTATATTTGGGATTGGAGCTGCTAACAAAAAAATTAACCTCAAAATTTTATCCCATATTCTTTTAGCTTGGGTTACTACCCTGCCTATTGGTTTTATACTTGGACTGACGTTGATGACTGTCATGGGCTATTAGAGTATCCAATCTCCTGTTGCTCAACGTAAAATGTCCACCCGCTAAATGAACAGCGGATGGACATTTGTTCTACAGTCTACAACCCTCACCTCAAAAGTGGTTAGGCCAGGCTATCCATTATTTTATTGAATGTTGCACTAGGACGCTTCGCCGCACCAACCTTCTCCGGGTCTGGGTGGTAATAGCCACCAATATCAACAGGCTTTCCCTTAATGGAGTTCAGCTCTTCAAGAATAACATCTAATTTTTCCTCAAGTTCTTTCGCGACAGGAGCAAAACATTCTTTTAGAGCCTGGTCATCATTTTGCGCGGCCAGTTCTTGCGCCCAATAAAGTGCTTCGTAAACATGGGTTCCCCCATTATCCAACTGACCGAGTTCGCGCCCTGGAGACTTCTTGTTCTCCATCAACTTACCGGTGGCCCGATCAAGCGTATCAGCCAGCACCTGAGCCTTCGCATTTTTATTCGCCCTGCTAAAATGCGCCAACGATTCCGAAAGAGCTAAAAATTCACCAAGAGACTCCCACCTTAAATGCCCTTCTTTCAAAAACTGCTGGACATGTTTGGGCGCCGACCCCCCTGCCCCGGTCTCAAAAAGACCGCCACCGTTAATGAGTGGAACGATGGACAGCATTTTTGCACTTGTCCCAAGTTCCAAGATGGGGAACAGGTCGGTCAGATAATCACGTAGAACATTCCCTGTGGCTGAAATTGTATCTAGACCAGATTTTACACGGTCCAGCGTATGCTTCATTGCCTCCAAAGGAACCATGATCAGCATATCCAGACCATCAGTATCGTGATCCCGCAAATAAAGATTTACTTTTTCAATAAGCTGGGCGTCATGCCCTCTGTTATGATCCAGCCAGAAGACAACGGGCGTTGAGGATGCCCTAGCTCTAGTAACAGCCAGTTTAACCCAATCTCTTATCGCTATGTCCTTTACCTGACACGCGCGGAATATATCGCCTTCTTCCACATCGTGTTGATGCAAAACCTTTCCGCCCCCATCAATAACACGGATAGAACCTTTTCCAGGGGCCTCAAATGTCTTGTCGTGGGACCCGTACTCCTCTGCTTTTTTTGCCATCAGGCCGACATTGGGAACCGTGCCCATGGTTACGGGATCAAATGCACCGTACTCTCTGCAAAAATCTATGGTTGCCTGGTAAATACCTGCATAACTGCTGTCAGGTATCATGGCCAATGTGTCATGTTCGGCACCATCAGGCCCCCACATTTTCCCAGAGACACGAATCATAGCCGCCATAGAAGCATCGATGATGATATCACTCGGAACATGTAAGTTCGTGATACCTTTGTCAGAATCCACCATCGCAAGATCAGGCCCATTCTTAATGCAGGCTTGAATATCAGCTTCGATTTCTTCCTGCTGCGCTGCCGACAAACTCTTTATCTTTGCATAGACGTCGCCTAAACCGTTATTAGGGTTAACACCTAATTCTTCGAACACCTTCCCATGTTTCTCAAAAACATCTGCAAAATAAACGGTAACGCCATGACCAAAGATAATTGGGTCTGAGACTTTCATCATGGTGGCCTTCATGTGCAAAGACAACAAAACACCCTGATTTTTTGCTTCTGCTATTTGCTTCTTAATAAATTGTCGTAAAGCGCTGCGGCTCATCATAGTCGCATCGAAAACATCACCCTTTTCAAGGGCGATTTTTTCTTTCAGAACGGTGGTTTTCCCATCCACGTCAACAAATTCAATCTTACCGTTTCCGGCCGATTGCTCAGTAATGGTTGCAGATTTCTCATTAGCAGAAAAATCTCCACCCTTCATACATGCCACATTCGTTTTAGAATCCTGTGACCACTTACCCATTTTGTGTGGATTACTTTTCGCGTAATTCTTGACTGAAGTTGCGGCCCTGCGATCTGAATTTCCTTGCCTTAAAACAGGGTTGACTGCGCTTCCCTTGACCTTGTCATATTTGGCTTTTATTTCCTTCCCCTCGTCATCCTTGGGGTCTTCGGGCAAGTCTGGAAGGTCATAGCCCTGAGACTGCAACTCTGCAACTGCAGCCTGTATTTGGGGAATGGAAGCACTGATATTGGGCAATTTAATGATATTGGCCTCCGGGTTAAGTACCATTTCACCCAGCAAAGCCAAGTCATCCGGTTGCTGTTGTTCCGGTTTAAGTCTGTCCGGGAATTGCGCAATGATTCTACCCGCAAGTGAAATATCCTTCGTACCAACTGGAACACCCGCAACCTGCGTAAAAGATTGTATGATTGGAAGAAAAGATCCGCTGGCAAGCTCAGGCGCTTCATCTACTTTCGTATAAATAATATTTGGTTGTTCTGACATCCCTTTTACTCCATAAAAAATTGATTAAGAAAATATACCTTCCGGAAATAATTTAAAAAATCACCTAACCGTTAACTTTTTTTGTACCCATAAATCAAGCATTCTCATTTTCCTGGTTCGTCGCTTTTTCCAGAATCTCATCCACCTTGTCCATATGGTCGTTGCGTTCCTGGTTAACCTTATCGATATTACGTTTAACTCTGACGATCTCAGCATCCGGCAGGTCTGTCCGCCGCACTTCATCCTCCAAATGCCAGAGTTGGATATTGCGCATAGCCAGTCCACTCACGGCATCTCCCAATTTGGCCAGGCTCTCGGAAGAAGCAACATTGAGATTCTTGTAGAGCTTTACTTTCTCGTCGCGAACCTTTACTTCGCCAGCCAGAGCGGCGGCCAAAAAGGCGTCGACCTCGCTTAGAAGGTCCTGACGTTGGCGATCGACAAGGTCTAGTTTGGCTTTGAGCTCCTCAGTTTGTGGATCAGAAGCTTCCTTTCCCTGAATAGCTTCATCCAGGTGCCAATGACGCAGGTTTTTGATGGAGAGCTTGTCGATCAGACTTCCCAGTGTTTCTGCCATATCAAGTTCCGCAAAAAGGGTCAATATGATGGAAAAAGGCCATCACCTACCGTAAGACGGTTCTCTGAGTGTGCGTTAAACTAACACACTGGTTCGTTCCCCTTCAACTACTTTCCAGACCTCCCAGAGACCCCTCACCGCTTGCGGAGAAGGGAGACGCCGTCGCGTAGGGTCAACATCACTTTTTCCACACGGTGATCGTCCTTGATCTTTTCATTGAACCGGTGGATGGCGTGATCGGAGACGTCTTGGGGGTCCAGCACACGCCCGCCCCACAAAACATTGTCTACCACAATCAGGCCGCCGGGACGCATGAGAGGCAGCAGGGTTTCATAATAATTTAGATAGTTTTCCTTGTCGGCATCGATGAAGGCCATATCGAAAGAACCGGACAGGGTTTTCAGGGTATCAAGCGCAGGCCCTTCCTTCAGAACAATCTTTTTCCCATGCGGACTTTCCTCGAAAAACCGTCTGGCAAAACGAATCGCAACAGGGTCCATCTCACAGGTGATGAGATACCCGTCTTCCGGCAGGGCCTCGGCCATGGAAAGCGCGCTGTATCCGCCAAAGGTACCGACCTCAACGATGCGTCGCGCTTCCACAAGTTGGGCCAGCATTTTTAGAAGGCGTCCCTCGATGCGCCCGGTGAGCATGTGCGGAATTTCCAACCGGTCATACGTCTCTATCTCCAGGCGCCAAAGCAGGTCACACTCGGACTGAGTATGATCAAAAGCGTAGCCCTCTATTTCTTCACTGACAAAATTCATAACGCTCCCCTTATTAAGCAACCATCAATAGGCAATAATTTCTTCATCCTGCGTACGCCACGCATACCAAGTGGCAACAGTCTCCATCGGATGCCATTTTTTCCCCAAGGCGTGCATACGCCTGGCTGTCGGTAATTTTCGCATCCCGTATATTTTTTTAAGTGCCAGTTGCAACCCAAGGTCACCGATCGGTAACACATCGAGTCGATTGAGCGAAAAAATAAGAAACATTTCGGCGGTCCAGCGCCCGATACCGTGCACTGCTGTCAACTGCTCAACGATCTCCTCATTGTCCAGATAATGTAGTCGGTGCGGCCGAATGGTCCGCCCCAGAAAATGACGGCTCAAATCTTTAAGGTACGCCGTTTTCTGCCGGGAAAGCCCAACTTCCCGGAGAATCTGGTCGGGTAATTTCAGCACCCGCTCGGGAATTGGGGAATGGTTGTCGAAAAGCGCGTGAAAGCGGACCGTGATTGCATGGGCCGCAGCGGTGGATATCTGCTGGGCAAGGATGGCCTTACATAACACTACGAAATAGTTCTGGTTGCGCTTGAGCTGAAATGGACCGGTTTGCCGAATGATTCCGGCCATGACCGGGTCGCGTTCGTCGAAATGCTCTAGGATTTTTTTTCGACCAGGAAGTTTGCTGGAGTGCCCGCCCATATTTACCAATTCAGCTTGGAAAAGAGCTCACCTATGATCAGAGCCAACCTTCTTTTTTAAAATGCCCCAACACCGTCTTCGCTGTTTCCTGGGGTGTGGTATCCGTCGTATCGAAGACGCAATCGGCGGCGGCACGGTATTTCGGTTCTCGGTCGGCCAGAATCTGGCGTTGCTCTTCCTCGAAGCTTAAGCCTTCTTTCAGAGGCGGACGGTTTGTGTCGTGCCCGATCCGCCGCAAAATCTTCTCCGTTTCAGCGGTCAAAAGGACAATCCTGCCATAGCGCTTGAGGTCGGCCACATTACGCATATCGAGGACTATCCCCCCTCCGCAGTCGATAACCGAATCCCGCGCCCGGGCGGAAACTTTCTTAACCACCTCGCGCTCGATTTCGCGGAACCGCCCCCATCCCCACAGCTTGACAATTTCAGGAACCGGTTTCCCCGCCTCCTGAACGATCCATTCGTCGAGACCGTATCGCTCGCGCTTGAGCTGTTTGGCCAGTAGACGAGAAAGGACCGACTTGCCTGTACCACGATAGCCTATCAGAACAATATTCATCAATCTAAACCCCGGTGCCCAATCAGCCCACCAACTCTTGCTCTTACGCCTGAAGCTAGCCGGCAGGCCTGATTCCTTGAAGATTAAAATAACACGAAGTCTGATACAAGCGAAACTCATTGATTTCACTTAGCCTTCTCCAAATACCCCTCCCTCTTGTTTTGCCATGATATACTCTACCGTCCCGAGTAGTGAAGATAACGCTGGTGGTCCAACCTTAGAGGAAAGGATCCAGTTGTGAAAAAATCAATTTTATTTGTCATAGTGATGGGAGTGTGTGCATCCATCTCCAGTTTTGCCTGGGCGGGCGATGATCCCCAGACCGCAAAAATGAGGGCCATGTGTGAAGAGAATAATGCCACGGCATGTTTTAGGATGGGCGAGCGCTACCGGGTCGTCGAGCGGGACAATAAGACAGCGATCAAATTTTTCATAAAGGCCTGCGATGGGGATTACATGACCGGGTGTACCAACGGGGGTATTTTGCTATTCATGCAAGGTACACACTCCAGTTCGCAGTGGAAAAAAGCAAAAAAAATGTTCACCAAAGCCTGCGATGCGGGAGAAGACCCGTCCTGCTACAACTTGGGAACCCTTAACTATAAGGAAGGCCGGCAATCAAAGGCCATCAAGTTCTATCACAAGGCATGCGAGATGGGAAATGCTGGAGGGTGTGCAAGAGAAAAAAGATTGAAACGGTAGCACATGACTAAGAAGTTTAAGAACTGGGAAGGACTGGTCAACGACGGAGGGCAGTATGGAAAAACTCTAGAGGACCTGACCCCGTACCAGAAAATCGTTTACGAAAATATCAAGGATCAGAAGGTCCTAAAAATTCAGGACGCTTTTGCCTTCATCCAGAGCGCCGAGGTCACACGAGAACACGGGATCGAACTGGCAAAACTGGTCGCCGGTTTCGAACCGTTAAGAAGCATCCACACTCTCATCATCACCCACAACAACTTGGGGCCTGAAGGAATTAAAATTCTCGCTGGGTCTGCTCTATTACCCAAAATAGAATATCTGCACCTAGGCTCGAACAATCTCGGGGACGAGGGTGCAGAAATCATTGCGGCAAGCAGCCTGTTCTCCGAAGTAAAAACCCTCAACCTGGAACACAATGGCATTATGGCACAGGGAGCTGAGGCACTGGCCGCATCTCCTGTTTTAACCCAGGTCACCTCTCTCAACCTGGTGGATAACCGGGTAGGCGACGAGGGAGCGCTGGCCATCGCCGGTTCGGATACCCTGGCACAGTTGACTTACCTGCACCTTGGCGGCAACCGGATCAAATCAGATGACACAAAACAGGTCCTACGCGAATCCAAGAAACTCACAAAACTCGAAAAACTAAAAGTGTTTTAACAGTTTGTCTGGAGTAAATTTTAAAATCATGCGTTTCACTTTAGGAGATAAAATTCTTATCGTGGCGCTGCTCGCTCTTAACGTAGTGTTTATTGCCAACTGGGGAACAGTTTTTGGCAAGGGTAATTGGGTTGTCGTCGAGGTAAAC
>Ga0208411_1002783_pt1 | contig 10381 bp, 7 predicted proteins | sample ETN01SmetaG_4_FD_185793 | JGI IMG/M metagenome (GOLD analysis project Ga0208411, IMG submission 185793) | Marine microbial and viral communities from oxygen minimum zone, Eastern Pacific Ocean - ETNP2014F12-01SV261 (SPAdes) (version 2) | ecosystem: Environmental > Aquatic > Marine > Oceanic ...
ACCTAAAATATCTTGGTCATTAATTACAGGATATAAATCTTTAATTCTCTGCTTGCCTAAAACTTCAACATTTACATCAAAAAGTTGAGCAGATGTTGCTTGTCTCAACAATTCTTGAAGTCTTTCTTTTGAGCTTGCAACCGTTATAGCGCCATTTTGTTTTAAGCCAGTTGAAAGTTCAGTTTTTTTTTCAAGTTCCTTATAAAGGTTAAGTGAATACTTTCTAAGTTTTGTTATTGTGGCAGTCGCACTAAGTTGTCCAACTAATCCAGCTGCATGCCAAGTAGTTCCTGATGTTAACTGATCTCTTTCTAGAAGTAGTGTGTCTTTCCAGCCAAATTTTGCTAAGTGATAAGCAACCGAACATCCAGCAATCCCCCCACCAATTACAACAACTTTTGTGCTGCTTGGTAAAGTTTTTTCCATTTAATTAGATTTTTATGGCCTCTTCTGGCGCAACATAGTCATGCCCAAAAACATCTGCTACTGCTTTATATGTTACATGACCTTTATGAACGTTTAATCCAGCTAAAAAGTTTTTGTCTTCACCTAAAGCTTTTTGATAACCTTTGTTTGCTAATTTTACTAAATAAGGAAGAGTTGCTTTATTCAATGCAAATGTTGAAGTTCTAGGAACTCCACCTGGCATATTTGCAACACAGTAATGAACAACATCATCAACTACGTATGTTGGATCTCCATGAGTTGTTGGTTTGCTTGTTTCAACACATCCACCTTGATCAATTGCAACATCAACTATTACAGAACCTCTTTTCATTAATTTTAACATATTTTTAGTAACTAATTTTGGCGCTTCTGCCCCTGGTATTAAAACACCACCAATTAACAAATCAGCTTCTGCTACCAATTTATTTAAATCAATTTTATCACTTTGTTCAGGAATAATTTTATCTCCAAACATTTGAACTAGTTGTTTTAATCTTGCTTCAGATTTATCAACTATATGAACTTTGGCTCTCATACCAGTTGCTATTGTTGCAGCATTTTCTCCTACAACTCCACCTCCAAGAATTAATACATTTGCTGGCTCACCGCCTGGTGCTCCTCCTAATAAAATTCCTCTACCTTTTTGGTTTTTTTCTAAACAATGTGCTCCAGCTTGAACCGACATACGACCTGCAACTGCACTCATAGGTGCAAGCAAAGGAAGTCTGCCATTATCATCTGTAACTGTTTCATAGGCTATATTAATGCTCTTAGATTTAATTAATCCTTCAGTAAGTTCTTTTGCAGCAGCTAAGTGAAGATAAGTATAAACAATTTGATTTTCTCTAATCATGTCTACTTCAACTTTTTGAGGTTCTTTTACCTTAACAATTATCTCGGCATCATTAAAAATATCTGATGCTTTATTTACAATTTTTGCGCCTGCTTTAGTGTATTGATCATTTTCAAATCCTGCTTCAAATCCACCATTATCTTCAACTAAAACTTCATGACCTTCTGAAACTAAAGTTTTCACACTATCTGGTGTTAAACCAATTCTATTTTCTTGTGGTTTTATTTCTTTAGGTACGCCTATCTTCATTATCTTTCTCTGTTAACTATAGATATATAAAAATATAAACTAACTAGTTTTTTTGGTTTTTTTGATAGTTAGTGATACCTGTTCTAAGTTTATCAATAATCTCATCAATATGTTTTTCCTCACAAATAAATTGTGGAGCAATAATTAAACAATCTCCTGTTGCTTTAAAATTTACACCTGCTTCATAACATGCTTTGAAACATTCGAAACCAGCTTTACCTGGTTTTGTATTTAATTTCATATCAATTCCACCCATCATTCCATAACCTCTTATATTGTCTACCGACTCTAAATCCTGAAGAGAAAATAAACCTTTTTGGAAATATGGTGTTAAATTTTTAGCTCTATTAAAAATATCTTCTTTTTCAAAAATATCTTGAACTGCGAGTGCTGCAGCAACTGCAACTGGGATTCCTGAATAAGTGTAACCATGAAATAATTCCACTGAACCTTTTGGAGAAGCATCCATTACAGTATCATAAATTTCTTCTTTACAAGCAACTACACCCATTGGAACAATTCCATTAGTTGTTGCTTTAGCCATAGTTATAATATCTGGAGTTACATCAAATTCCTGAGAAGCAAAGGGTGAACCTGTTCTTCCCCAGCCAGTAATTACTTCATCAAAAATTAATAATATTCCGTGTTTATCACATATCTCTCTTAATCTTTCTAAATACCCTTTTGGTGGAACTAAAGTGCCTGTTGAACCTGCTATTGGTTCTACTATGCAAGCAGAAATGTTTTCCGCTCCAAAGTTTGCACAAATTCTTTCTAAATCATTTGCTAATTCAGCTCCAGTTTCAGGTTGTCCTGATACAAATTTATGTTCTGGTAAATGAGTATGTCTCATGTGAACCACACCTGGCATTAAAATATTTGCAAATGTTTTTACATTATTAATCATGCCACCAACAGAAGTGCCTCCTATATGCATACCATGATATCCTCTTTCTCTTCCTATAATTCTAAATCTTTCACCTTGTCCATTAGCTCTATGATAGGCAATTGAAATTTTGATTGCTGTTTCAACTGCACTTGAACCACACATTGTATAAAAAATTCTATTTAAATTTGCTGGAGTGTGTTTTGCAATTCTTGTCGCAAGTTCAAATGATCCACCAAAACCTTGTTGAAATGGTTGTGCATAATCTAATTTTTTTAATTGATTTGTTATAGCGTTTATAATTTCTTCTCTTCCATGTCCTAATGGATTGCAAAATAATCCTGAACTAGCATCAATTTGAGTTTTGCCATGATGATTTTTTAAATAAACACCTTTAGCTTCAGTAATTAATCTTGGATTTTCTTTAAAATCTTTATTAGATGTAAATGGCATCCAATGTTCATTTAATGAATTTGGAACGGAAGTTCTATTTTCTGAGCTCATAATAATATTTTTAACTTAATAATTTTAAAATTTTTAGACTAAATTTAATGGTTTACTAGAACTATTTTGCCATAAAAAATTATCCTTACCTTGTTGCACAACCTTAGATTGTAATATTTATTTTGTTTTACTTCTATCAAAAATTGAATTTAAATATCACTAATTTAATTAAATTAACGAGAGGGAAATGATGAAAAAAATAATTAGTTTTATTCTTGGTACTATCGTTGCTCTAAACTTATCTGTATCAGTTGCGAATGCTGCTGCAAATGAAGTTAGAGTTGCTTTCTTTTTAGAATGGCCAACGCCTAACCAAGAAGACAAAGTAAAAAAACTTTTTGATAAAGCTTTAGGTGTTCCAGTTAAATGGACTAACTTTTCAAATGGTGGAGCAATGACAGATGCTATGTTAGCAGGAGATATTGATATCTCTTACTCACAAGGTTTAGTGCCATTTATAAATGCTGTTAAATCTAAAGCACCTTTGAAACTTGTAGATATTGCTATGGAATACGGTATGGGTGGAACTACTTGTGTTACATCTAATGCTTCTGGTATTACAAAAGCTAACGCTTCTGAATTAGAAGGTAAAAAAGTTGCTGTTCCATTAGGAACTATGGCTGAATACGTTTTTGATGAAAGTATGAAAGTTGTAGGAGCTGATAGAGGCAAAATGGATGTTATTCAAATGGACCCTGAAGAAGGAGCTGCTGCTTTAGTTAGTGGTGATGTTGTTATGGCTTGTCTATTTGGTGGTAACTCTATTAAAGCTGCAACAGCTGTAGGATCAAGACTTTTAACTGTTCAAGAAGCTCGTGATGCTGGTATCTTAGGTATAGATATTACGTCTGTAACTGACAAATTCATGAAAGAAAATCCAGGAATGCTTAGAACCTTCATAGAAGTAACACATGAAGCTAATGCTAGATACGCTTCTGGTAAATCAGACATGAACGTTATAGCTAAAGATGCTGAAATGAAGCTTGCTGATATGAAAGAAACTATCGGTGGATTTAAATTTCTAACACCAGAAGAAACTAAAAAATCTATGGAAAGTGGTAATCTTGATGGTTTCCTAAAAGGAATGGGAACACCAGGTGGAGCTGTAGATACTAGCTTCTTACCTCTATAGTTTTTTATAGAGCTAAAAAAATTTAAATAGGCGCCAATTTAAAAAATTGGTGCCTATTTTTTTAAAAAAAAATTCTAATATAAAGTTATTCATATGAGTGATTTAGTTTCTCAAAATCTAAATATGGTTTTTAAAACTCCTAAAGGAGAAACAGTTCATGCATTAAAAGATTTAAATTTTACTCTAAAAAAAGGGGAACTTTTAACAGTTCTTGGTCCATCAGGATGTGGAAAAACAACTTTATTAAATATCACCGCAGGTTTTTTAAGACCCACTTCAGGATTAATTACTCTTGGAGGAAATGAAATCAACGGCCCTGGTGTTCAGAGAGGTATGGTGTTTCAACAAGGTGCTTTATTTGAATGGTTAACTGTTGCTGAAAATGTGAACTTTGGTTTAAGAATGAAAAAAGAAGATCCAATCTCTACAGCTAAAAAAGTTGAGGAATGGTTAGAAATTGTAGGGTTAAAAGGATTTGGAAACACACCAACTTATCAATTATCAGGTGGAATGCAGCAACGAGTTGCTCTTGCAAGATGTTTAATTAACGATCCAGATTTAATTTTAATGGATGAACCTTTAGGTGCATTAGATGCATTAACAAGAGAAAAAATGCAGTCTCTAGTTTTAAAAATTTGGAAAGAAACTGGTAAAACTATTATTTTAATTACTCACTCTGTAGAAGAAGCTCTCCTACTTGGTGAAAGATTATATGTAATGGCTCCAAGACCAGGACGAATACATAAAGAATACAATCTACCTTTTGCATCAATGGGATTGAATGGAGATCTAAGAGAAATAAAAAATGATAAAGATTTTTCAAGTAAAAGAGAAGAAATTCTAACCATGATTTGGAACATGGAAGAAGAAATAATGGGTAAAGAAATTTAATATGTTTACTAGGATTATATTTTTTTTAATTATTGTAGCAATTATTAGCTGCATTATGTATGGCCGAAAACTTATTCGAACAGAAAAAGTTGATGCTGTTTTTGGAAATCCTGAAAGAGCTAAAGGGGGAACCCATTGGATTATAGTTGGTAGTAGTGTTATTTTATTAACATGGCTTTATTATTCATGGGATATAGCAAAATCTTTTTATCCAAAATCAGCTAATGAATTATGTCAAGTTGGAAAAGTAAATGACTCTTTGCTCTCTTTAAAATATTTGTTTCCAATAGAAGAAAGGGAATTTAAAAGTACTTCAGTAATAAAAGGTGAAAATAAAAATATAGAAAAACTTAAAAAAGAAATTCAATTTTCTAAAGAAGTTAATGCTCAAGATAAAAATAAACTTTTAGGATTAATTCAAAAAACGAAAAATACTATTCCTTTATTAACTAATGAAAATTTATTAGACAATGAAATAAAAATTAAAATTGGAGAACTTACTGATAAAATCAATCAACTTTCAAAAGAATTTCAAAATAAAGATTATCCATATGAAACTTCTGGAGAAGAGGTTATTAGGTTAAAAACTGCTAAAGAAGAAGGAAATTGGGGTGCTTCAGGTACTGCAGTCGAAAACACTATAGAAATTCCAACTATTCCAAAAACAAAAAAAGGACTGAAATTTGATGCAGCAGCAAAAGAGTTAAAAATAATTAGTGATGAATTTTTTAAGTTAAGAAATCACAACTTCCAATACAAATCTGCAATGCAAGAAATCAAAAATGAAATTAAAAAATTCCGAAAAGAAGCAGATGACAGCCGAGAAATTGCGTCAACTTTAGCAAAAGATATTCTTAAAATTGCAAGAAGAATTGAATATGCAAGTATTTTTCCTCCTAATACTCTAAATGATATGGAAAAATCAATTATTACTTTTGATAAAATTCAAAAAAAAGAACAAGGCAGTTTAAGATTAGTTGATATTGTTTTATTTCCTGCAGGAACAATCGTATCAAGTGGTCCCAATTGTTCTGAACAAGGTTCTGGTAGATGGCTTCCAAAACCTTCTGACACTCTAAACAAGTTTGTTCTTTTATTAAAACCAAGTGTAGGATTTAAAAACATTCCACTAATTTGGTATGAAATGATGGATGTAAGTAAAATAGTTGGTTTTATTCTACCAGACTGGATTGCTGATGTTATTCCAGGCAAATATCCCGTTCATAATGAAAAAGGTACTGTTGAGCCAAACCTTAAAAGTAAAGTTCTAAGTGTTGCAACTGGTGATTTTAAATTATTTAAAATACCCGTTCCTATGGGTCATATTTGGGATTCTTTTTTAAGAGTACTTTTAGGATTAGTTCTTGGAATAATATTTGGTGTTCCACTTGGTTTATTCATGGGTTTAAATAGATTTGCTAAAGGATTTTTTGATCCATTAATTGAATTATATAGACCTGTTCCACCTCTTGCTTGGGCACCATTAATTATTTCTGTTCTTGGAATTGATAACGTTGGAAAAGTATTTTTACTTTTCATGGTATCATTTTCAATAATGATTATTTCAGCTAGAGCTGGTGCTTCAGGAACTCAACTGTCAAAAATTCATGCTTCACACTCATTGGGTGCTTCAAGATGGCAAATTTTAAGATACGTTATATTTCCAAACTCATTACCTGAAATTCTAACTGGTGTAAGAGTTGCTATCGGTATGTGTTGGGGAACATTAGTTGCGGCTGAATTTTTAGCAGGTACGACAGGTATTGGATTTGTTGAAAACGTTGCTAAAAAATATTTTCAATATGAAGTGATCTGGATCACTATTTTTGTAATGGGTATGTTAGGACTTATATTTGACGTTACCTTGCGTAAGATAATTGACAAAACAATTCCATGGCGTGGAAAAGGTTAAATTGAAAATAAGTATTCTTAAAAAAGAAGTCACTAATATTTTTAAAAAGTTTGGTTTAAGTAATAGCGATGCTTTAATTTCAGCTAATGCTTTAATCAATGCTGAATTAGTAGGTGCATATGGTCATGGTCTATCAAGATTAAAGATGTATTGTGATCGAATTAAAAAAAAAGTTATTAACCCTAAACCAAAAATAAAAATTAAAAAAATTTCACAATCCATTTCCCATGTTGATGCGAATAATAGTATAGGATTTGTTGCTGCCGATGTTGCTGTCAAAATAGCAATTCAAAATGCTAAAAAAACAGGTATGGGGATGGTTGCTGTAAAAAATAGTGGTCATTATGGTCTTTCAGGATACTACGCAGAACAAGCTGTAAAAAAAAACTTAGTTACAATGATTTATACAAACGCTCCTCCAGCGATAGCACCTCACGGAGCTTTGAAAAGTTTATTTGGAACTAATCCTATTTGTTTTGGAACGCCAACAGGTTCAAAAGTGCCTTTTATTTTAGATACATCTATTTCTATGATTAATAGAGGAAAGATTAGAGTGGCAGCAAGAAATAATCAAAAAGTTCCCAAAGGTGTTGCTTTGGATAAATTTGGTAAACCAACTACTGATGCTAAAAAAGCCTTAGAAGGAGTTCAATTACCAATGGCTAGTTTTAAAGGATCAGGTTTAGCTTGGATGGTTGATATTTTAAGTGGTGTATTAACTGGTGGAAATCACGCAGGTAGAGTTAAAGATCCCTTTGATGATTTTTCAGGTCCACAAAATATTGGTCATTTATTTATTGTTTTTAAATCAAATCTTTTTGTCAATAATTTTAAAACAAGAATTAAAGATAATATTAAGACAATTAAAAAATTACCTAAAATTAAAGGGATAAAAGAAATTATGTATCCGGGTCAAAATAAATTTAAAAGATTTAAAGAAAATCAAAAAAAAGAAATTAAAATTACAGATATAGTTAAAAAAGATTTGAAAATACTTAAATCTTAACTTTTTTAAAAAAACTTCTAATATCTTCAACTAATAAATCTGGTTTTTCAAAAGAAGCAAAATGTCCTCCACTTTGCATTTCGGTCCATTGCTGAACATTAAAAATCTTTTCAACATAAGATCGCGGCGGCCACTCTGACATTTCTTTTGGGAAAATTGCTACGCCTGTTGGAATATTAATCTTTTTAAAATCTTTTGGAAATAATCTTCCACCTTCTTCACGTCTTCCAAAATAAATCCAAGTTGATGTAGTAAAAGTATCTGTAAATAAGTAAATCATTATATTTGCTAACAAAATATCCTTTGAATAAACACTTTCAATATTGTTATTTTTTAAATCAGACCATCCATGCATTTTTTCAATAATCCATGCAGCTATACCTACAGGACTATCCATCATGGCATAACTTAATGTTTGGGGCTTTGTTGCTTGTTGAGTTCTATAACCATCTTGAATAATTTGATCGTTATCAAATTTTTCTTGCCATTTTTTTTCTTCATCTGTTTGAGGTCCATTAGGATGTCTCATCGTCAAACAATTGATATGTATTGCTTTACAAAAATTATCATGATCATAGCCTAACCAGTTTGCAATTGTTGCGCCCCAATCTCCACCTTGCGCAACATAAGTTTTGTATTTTAAATTAATTGTCATCATCTTATTCAATACTTCAGCAATTTTTCTTGGACCGTATGGTTTGCTAGGCGCACCTGAAAAACCAAAACCAGGTAAAGAAGGAACTATAACAGTCATACCGTCTTCTTTGTTACCTCCGTAATTTTCTGGATGTGCTAATTGATTTATAATTTCGATAAATTCAATAATTGAACCTGGCCAACCGTGCATCAATAAAAGTGTTTTTGGATTAGCACTACTTCCCTCCTCTTTAATAAAATGAATATCTATTCCATCGATATTGGTTTTGAAATTTTGAAAACTATTAATTTTTTTTTCAAAAACTTTCCAACTAAAATCTTTAATCCAATAATTGCATATTTCTTTAAGATAAGACAAATTTGTTCCATGTTCCCAACTAGGTAAATCTGGTATTAAATCCCAAGGGTAATTTTTAACTTTATCTTTAATTTTTGAAATTTTTTCTTCAGGAATATCTATCTTAAATTTTTCTTGCCATTTTTTTTCTTCGTCTGTTTGAGGTCCATGAGGATGTCTCATCGTCAAACAATTGATATGTATTGCTTTGCAAAAATTATCATGATCATAGCCTAACCAATTTGCAATTGTTGCGCCCCAATCTCCACCTTGTGCAACATAAGTTTTGTATTTTAAATTAATTGTCATCATCTTATTCAATACTTCAGCAATTTTTCTTGGACCATATGGTTTGCTAGGCGCACCTGAAAAACCAAAACCAGGTAAAGAAGGAACTATAATAGTCATACCGTCTTCTTTATTGCCTCCATAATTTTCTGGATGAGCTAATTGATTTATAATTTCAATAAATTCAATTATAGAGCCTGGCCAACCATGCATCAATAAAAGTGTTTTTGGATTAGAGCCACTCCCCTCCTCTTTAATAAAATGAATATCTATTCCATCGACATTAGTTTTAAAATTTTGAAAACTATTGATTTTTTTTTCAAAAACCTTCCAATTAAATTCTTTAATCCAATAATTACATATCTCCTTAAGATAAGACAAATTTGTTCCATGTTCCCAGCTAGGTAAATCTGATATTAACTTCCAAGGATAATTTTTAACTTTATCTTTAATTTTTGAAATTTTTTCTTCAGGAATATCTATCTTAAATTTTTCAATCATATTAAATGCTATAAATCGCCTTAAAATGGACTATATACATTTTAAGAATTATTTATAATTATAGTTTATGCTTTCAAATAAAGAAATTGTTTGTCCTGTTAACCTTTTAAACGTTGCTCATAAAAAAAAAGGTATTAAAGCAGGTATAGTTAATGCTGGCAAACCTTTGCCAATGCTATCTGTTCAAGATGCTGTAAATGAAAATTTAATTGAACCAATTTTTATTGGTGATGAAAAAGAAATATTAAAATGTGCAGATGATTTAAAATGGGATATTTCAAAATATGAAATCATACATGAACCAATAGAAAATAATACAGCAGCTATCGCTGCTAAATTAGCCAGTGAAAAAAAAATTAGAATTATTGTTAAAGGTCATATTCATACAGATGTTCTTATGAAAGAAGTTTTGAAAAGAGAATATGATTTATTAGGTAAAACAAGGCTAAGTCACATTTGGCATATGACAATTGATAAAGAAGATAAACCACTAATTATTACTGATGGTGCTTTAAATGTTTTGCCAAATGTAAAAACAAAAATGCATATTTTAAAAAATGTTATTAATTTTTCGAACAGGATAGGTATTGAAAGACCTAAGATAGCGATACTATCAGCAACTGAAGAAGTTTTAGATAGTATTCAAAGTTCAAAAGATGCAGAGGAGCTAACAAAGCTAGCAAAAAAAGAAAATTTAAATGCTGATGTATTTGGACCT
>Ga0208411_1002790_pt1 | contig 10366 bp, 7 predicted proteins | sample ETN01SmetaG_4_FD_185793 | JGI IMG/M metagenome (GOLD analysis project Ga0208411, IMG submission 185793) | Marine microbial and viral communities from oxygen minimum zone, Eastern Pacific Ocean - ETNP2014F12-01SV261 (SPAdes) (version 2) | ecosystem: Environmental > Aquatic > Marine > Oceanic ...
ACCCAAGGCACGTAATGCGTTGCGGCGCAGTTCAGTCGAAGGATTAATTAAGGCTGCAGTGTGGGTTTTTTGATCCAGTGCATTGAGACCTTTCAAGGTCCAGAGCGCGTGGATGGCTCCATGCCCGCCCTTGGTGGTGAGGGTTTTAAGGGCGCTGACTGCATCAGTCCGTTGGTTGTCCACGAGTAACCGTTGGGCGGTTTGGCGCCAGAAAAGGTTGTCGTGACTTAGGGCCTTAACCAGCTGGGACGTATTGCCAAGCTTGGGGGCCTTGGATTTGTGGCCTTCATACACAACCCGGTAAATGCGACCATGTTGACGGTCGCGGTTGGGGTTGATGTGTGCATTGCCGGTTCCACGTTTGGCATCGTAACCGGCGCGATCCTTGTTGGGTGTGGGGTTGTGCTGGATAATGAAGTTATACCAGTCGGCCACCCACATATTTCCATCCGGGCCCACCTCGGCAACGATCGGGCTAAACCATTCATCGGCACTGGCAACAAAGCTAAAGGCATTGATGGCTTCATAACCCGACTCCTTGGCCTGCACATCGTACATGCCCAACAGGTTGCCGGTGGGTCCACAGATAAATGCGCGCCGGTCCCGCCAGCTTTTTGGGAACCCGGAGGAAGTGGCAAAGGCATGACCACAACCGGCAGTGTAGGCATTAAAGGCATCGACCTGACGGATATTGGGGGTGATGGGATAGAAGCGTGGGGAACTGGCAATCATCTTGGCGCTCTTGCCGCGTTCACTGCCATAAACCGTGGCAGGCAAGCCGCCAAAGAACGTTGGGTTGTTATTGGCCGTGGAACCAAAGACATCGCCTGCTTCATTGAAGCCGACTCCCCAGGTGTTGTTATTAAACTGGTGCAGAAACTCGATATCTGATCCATCGGGTTTAAAACGAAAAACGCCCATGCCAAAGTTGTGCTTCTTGCCGTTAATTTCGCCATTGAAGCGTGAGTAGCCAACGGTGCCATAGATCCAGTTGTCAAAGCCGTAACGCAAATTGCTTGGCCCCGCGTGCGTGTCGCCCACACCGAAACCGGTGAAGAGAACTTCCCGTACATCCGCCTTATCATCGCCGTTGGTATCCTTAAAAAAAATGAATTCGGGGGCGTGCGCCACGATGATTCCGCCGCGCGCAAAGGTGAATGAAGTGGGAATGTTTAATCCGTCAGCAAAGATTTTTACCTTATCACATTTACCATCACCATTGGTGTCTTCAAGAATCTTGATGCGGTCATTACCCTTGCGGCCGTCCTTGATCTCGTTGGGGTAATCTACGCTCTCGGCCACCCACAAGCGCCCGTGCTCATCCCACTGCATGTAAATGGGGTTTACTATTTGTGGTTCGGCAGCAAAGAGTTCCAGCCGGAAACCTGCCGGCACCTGGGTGTATTTCATGCTTTGGTCTGCCGGCAAGGGTAGCTGGTAGGGAAGGGGTTCAGGGCGTTTTTCGTAGTTCGGGATATTGCCGCGCTTGACGTATTTGAGAGGGGCCCGGCTTTCCAGAAATGCATGGTATCGGGTTTGTGCCGAGTCGCCTGCTGCCCACAGGATTCCGCTTTTCAGTAGTTGGTGAAAAGCGGCGTGGTTCCAAACCCGCGCGTCGTGGCCTGAGGCAGTGTAAAAGATGCGGCCCTTGCCCTGCGTACGCACCCACGTCCATGGCTCCGGCTCGGTATGGGGATCACCCTTCATGGCATCACGTGACATCAGGACCGTGCGGTTCTTTGGGTTGTGGTTGGTATGAAAATAAGTTTCGTCCCACGCTTCAAACGCTTTTACATCCTTCATGGCCGGGTGTTTGGAATTGGTTACCCGTGCGCTAAAGATGGCTCCCTGATGACTTTTGAATCTTCCGCCCACCAATTGGTCGAACTCCGGTTCATTACCGAAACACCAACTGGCACAATGAACCGGCACAAACCCACCGCCATTCTCTACAAAGTTTTTCAGGTTTTTCCACTGATGCGGTTGGATTGTTCCGTGGTTTGCGTACAGCAGGAGCACGTCAAATTTGCTCAAGTACTTGGCGTCTCCCAACGCTTCTTCAACACTGACGGTGTAATCAAAATAAATCGCATCACGTCCCAATGCCTTGGCGAGCATCGGGTAGTATTCATTGGAGTTATGATGCTTGGCCGGGTGCCCCAGAAACAGCACGCGGATCGGGCCATCATTTGCCTGCGCGAACATCAGGCTCAGCAGAAACAGAACAGGGATAAGGAGTCGGGTTTTCATTTTGAGTGGAATAAGTTTAGGTGGAGGGTTGTTGTGGGACAACATGTAAAAGGCGGTGTCGGTCGAGCATCATCAATTCTGTTTCGTGTACGTCTTCCATCGCGCCTCAAGGGTCTTTGCGCCAACCTGTCCATCGAGGATTACCAGGCGGTAGCGCAAGGTCACGGTTTCTCCCGGATTGATGGACCAAGCGGTTTCCTGAATCGGCACGTAATTGAAAAACACTTTGCCATTGTCCCACGTGCGAATGTGCTGGGGTGCGTCGTGATTTTTTGGGTGGCAAAGAATAGCCACGGTAGCGGTTTTGTCGCCGTCTTTTTCAGTCGGCCCGAACATGGCCACCCAGCGCGCACGCGAGGTGTGGCTGTTGGTGCGGTTGAGTCCTTTGGAAGTGAGATAATCGCTGTTGGTTTTGTTCCACGAAAGCGGTCCGCGATAGGCAATGCCGCCCCCATAGCGGTAGGCGGGAAAGATGAGTGGCTTGGGGGAAACATTCTTTTGCGCGAGCACGTAGTCGATCACATTCGCGCCCTTCACAAAGGCCGCATCCACCGCCAGCGTCTCGGCCAGGATCACCGTCGGCTCGACATCCGGCCCATCGAGATATGCCACCTGCTCCTGTGCGACGGTAAAGCCTGCGGTGCGCACTGCCTTGATTCCCGCGTGTCGCACGCGGCCCGTGCGTGCATTTAGGTTCCAAAAATCCGGACCTTTCTTGCCGTTATATTCGGTCTTCACCCATGCGTGCCACAGACCGAGGTGATGATAGTGATCGTCAGGATGAATACCAGTCACCACGCCGCCTGCCGGTGCGTGCATGGGGTGAATAAATCCGCTGCGATCGAACACGCGATCAACACCTTTGGGCGGGGGCACGGCAGCCACGTGGTAGGTGAGGATAGGTGTCTTCCCTCGCATCAGCGTGAGTGCCTTCTTGGTTCGCTTCAGGGAAACGCGGTCGGCGGCCTGCGTGGACAAAAGCGTGAGTGCGAGCAGGAGAACAGGGAAGAATCGGAGTGACATGGCTTTGTTTGATTTAAGTTACTTCTTGTTGTGAACGGGATTGGCGTTGGTTTTAGGGAGCCACTGGGCGAGCCGTACTTTTACACCGGCAAGCCCAGGCTTATCTGCAAGATTGGTGAATTCATCCGGGTCAGTTTTATGATCATAAAGTTGTTCCTCGCCATTGGGATGACGGATGTAGCGGTAGCGCTGGCCACGCGCGGCATGATTACCCTTGCCCCAGGTGGTGATGGACGGGCGGTCCCATTTGGATTTCGGATTTTTCAGTAGCGGCACAAGACTTACGCCATCCAGATCCTCTCGCACAGGGAGTCCGCAGAGTTCATTGAGAGTGGGATAGACATCCAGCAGGCTCACTGGTCGGTTGCACACTGTGCCAGCCTTGGTGGTACCCGTTGCTACAATGATGAGCGGCACGCGTGTGGCTTCCTCAAAGAGCGTGAACTTTTCCCACTGTTGCTTTTCTCCGATATGCATCCCGTGATCAGACCACAATACCACGATGGTGTTCTTTGCATGGGGGCTTTTATCAAGGGCATCGAGTAATCGTCCCACCTGTGCATCGGCAAAGCTGATGGAGGCCAGATAGCCGCGAATGGCGCCACGCCACTCGTTATTATCCAGCAACCACTTATGCCACTGTTTACGGATGCCGTATTGCCCGGGCTTCGGCACGTCTTCCAGATCGTTTTCCTTGATCTTGGGTAGGAACACATTTTTCTCTGGATAGAGCGTGAAATATTTCTGGGGCGCGTACCACGGAATGTGCGGGCGGAAAATGCCGACTGCGTGAAAGAAAGGCTGTTTGCGAGGTTTCTTCAACTCGGCCGCTGCCCAGTCAACCACCTTGTGATCGGCCGTACTGCTCTCGGGTTGCGCATCGGGCCCCCAGTCAAAAAAATGAGGGGGTCGGCCTTCAACACTTTTGCCCACGGCAATCGGTTTTGAATAAAGATACCCATTGGTGCCGCGCTTGGCTTGAGCTCCTTTGGGCCATTGAGGATCGGGCATCGGCGAATCGGCCGAGGGCCAGTAATGGTCCCACAACTTTGCTTCATTCTGTTGTTTGCCATAGCCACCGGTGATCCACGAAAGCGCGTGAAAAATTTTACCGCCACCGTAAGCCTCATAGCCCCCTTCTCGAAAATGCTCCGGCAACGTGATCGCCTTTTCCAGCCGCGGACTGCGCCGCCATTCCTGACCATTGTTGTAAACGCCCGAGGAAGCCGGCGCCACGCCGGTCATAATCGCCACGCGCGAGGGATTGCACGCGGGCGCGGCACAGTGTGCGTTGGTGAAGAGCACCCCCCGCTTGGCCAACCGGTCAAAATTTGGCGTATGCACCCCTTTGCGCCCGCCCATGCAATTGACCCAGTCATTGAGATCGTCAACCGCGATAAAAAGCACATTTGGCCGTTCATCACACAACGCCAATTGGCCCAGTAAAAGAACTATGCCAGCAACAATACGCATACCGTGGAGAGCTCAAGGCTAGGCTATTTGGCTTGCGTAGACAATGGTGTAAGTCGCGAGCTTATTCTGATTCACCGAGTTCACGGCGGGTTTCTCCAACATCAATCTTTTTTAAAAGCAAGAGGAAGGCGATTTGGGCAAACCCGGCTCCAAGATAAATCATGGTGTAATCTGGGGGATTACCCATCTCACCAGCTAATTTGGTGCCTGCTATACCGGAAACATTCAACAAAGCCATGTAGGTTGTAAACTGGGTTCCTGCTATCACCGGCCAACTGACACTCATAAAAATAGAAAAAAGTGAAACTGTCATTATCCCGATCGAAAATTGTTCGGCGAAGATGAAACCCATGGCAAGGGTTCGATTGTCCCAGTGTTGCTCCATCATCGAGAAGGTGATCCAAACAATTCCGAGCACAACGGTTGCCGTGCCGGCAGTTCGTTTGGCCGTCAATCTATCGGCCAACAAACCACCCAAAAAGGAACCGCCCAAGGCGAAAAAGTATCCTCCGCCCGTAATCCACTTGGAGTAATCCTCCATTGACCAGCCAAGTTCCTGAGTGAAAAGGGGTTTGGATATAATTGAAATCGTATGCTGGCCGACCATGATGATGAGTGCCAGTGCAGCAGCTAACAGGGTCGAAGGCAGGGAAAAGGCCTTACGGAAGGATTTGAATAATGCGCCAGCTGAAGCAGTGGCTGCTTCGACGGCGGGAGTCGTGGTCTGTTTGAGTTTTTCCAGCGGGTTCCAAGGAAATAGCCTTTCTCCTTCGCGTTCACGCAGGAACAAAGGGGCCATCATTACAATTATCATTATGATAGCCTGTAATGAAATGGCGAGATGCAGCCCGTGTCTGGCCGTAAGCACACCCATCACGGAGCCCCCAATAATAGAACCGAGATAAGCCGCCGCCCGCATGAATCCATTAGCTTTGCCTCGTTCATTTTCTGGCAACAGATCCACTGCCAATGCATCCACCGAGACATCCTGAAGGGAGGCGAATACGTTGTGGATGGCAATTATCCAGAGAAGAGTGGTCATGGCCTTGACAGGGTCAGGCAGGAGCAAAATTAAAAGAAGCGTTGTGGTCATCATTGACTGGGCGAAGAGGATCCATAACCGCCTGCGCCCCATGGCTAAAAAATGGAAATCGAATCGGTCAATAATCGGTCCCCAGATGAATTTAAATGTCCACGGTAATTGAGCCATAAATGTAATTCCCGCTATCTCTTTGACTCCGTAGCCTTTGGTGGCAAGAAAGGTGACTAAGGTTCCCGTCACGAACCCAAATGGCATGCCCTGTGCCAAGTACATCAAACAGAGCGTCATCAGCCGCAGGCGCGGGGAGTTTTCCAAGGCGGGTGTCACAGCAGCCCTCAGGGTTGCGCACTACACCGTTTGTGGCCAAGTCATTTCGCACTGTTCATTTATCGGCTCGGTTCGTACGCTGCGTCGCGTTTTCATGAGTGATGAGGTTCAGTTAATAAAGGTCATTGATTCCCATACCGCCGGGGAGCCCACACGCGTGGTGATTGACGGGTTGCCGAAAGCGGATTTGGCCGGACCGGTTGCCTGGCGGGACTTTTTGCGTGATCAACACGATTGGTTGCGTACAGCTGTTGCCTGCGAGCCTCGAGGTCATGAGGCAATGGTGGGAGCTTATTTGGTAGAGCCGACACAGTCTGATTGTGTGGCCGGTGTCGTCTTCTTTAATAATGTGGGTTATCTCCATGGATGCCTGCACGGAACCATTGGGGTGACTGTAACTCTGGCTCATCTGGGGCGGCTAAAAGAGGGGGAAAACAAAATCGAAACACCGACCGGCGTTGTCACCGTTCGGTCGCCCCAAGAAGGTTGGGTAAGTGTCCAGAATGTTCGTAGCTGGCGCCATGCTGCAGATGTTCCAGTGGAAGTGCCGGGTTGGGGGACAGTGCATGGGGACGTGGCCTGGGGAGGTAACTGGTTCTATCTTATTGAGGCGGGCGACACCATTAAGGTTGATTTCGGTAATCTCTCTCAGCTTACCGATTTTACCTGTGCGGTGCGTGATGCTTTAATTGCCAACGGGATCACCGGTGCTGATGAAGGTGAGATTGATCATATTGAAGTCTTCGGACCGCCTTCGGGCACTGAAGCAGACAGTAAAAACTTCGTGCTTTGTCCGGGAAGGGAATACGACCGCTCTGCCTGCGGTACCGGCACCAGTGCCAAGCTCGCCTGCCTGCACGCTTCAGGTAAATTGCAGGCGGGACAGACATGGAAACAGGCAGGGATTTTGGATACTATTTTTGAAGGTTCAGTGGAAGAGGCTCCTGAAGGCGGAGTGATTCCCACGGTTAAAGGTCGCGCCTTTATTACGGCCGAATCAGAATTGCATGTTCATTCATCGGACCCCTTTGCTCACGGTATTGTGTCTTCGTCCTAAGGTGTCTAAATCCAAACATGATGTGGTGATTGTTGGTGGAGGGGTTATCGGCCTTTGCTGCGGTTGGTATCTCTCCAAGGCCGGGTACAGGGTCACCATTGTCGATCGCGATCCATCCCGCAAGTCCGCCTGTTCCGATGAAAATGCCGGCATGGTGGTGCCCAGCCACTTTATTCCGCTTGCTGCGCCGGGCGTGATTAGTCAGGGCCTTAAATGGATGCTCAACCCAAAGAGTCCTTTTTATATGAAACCCCGTTTGGACGCGGCACTTTGGAGTTGGTGCTGGAAGTTCTTCCGCCATGCCAATTCGACGCATGTCGAGAATAGTAAACACCTGCTCAGTGCCATCAGTCTTGAAAGTCGCCGCCTGTTTGTGGAGCTGGCCGAAGAACTGGATTTCGAGCTAACTAAGAATGGTCTTATGATGCTCTGCCAAACCGAGGAGGGGTTGGAAGGGGAAGCCAAAGTAGCAGCCCAAGCGGCGGCCGTGGGTGTTGAGGCAGAGGTGTGTGATGCAAAACGGGTGGGTGAACTCGATCCAGACATCCAAATGGATGTGACTGGGGGAGTATGGTTCAGTCAGGATTGCCATTTGGATCCGCTGGTTTTTTTGGAGAAACTACGCGAGGCGATTCGTTCTCGCGGCGGCGTTTTTCTGGATGCCGAATGCACATCATTCGCTCAGCGCAACGGGCGCATCGCGTCGATTGAAACAAGGACAGGGGAGTTTCTGGAGGCTGAGCACGTCATTATTGCTGGCGGAGCCTGGACGCCGGATCTTACCCGGCAGTTAGATTTACCCATCCCCATGCAGGGAGGCAAAGGCTATTCGCTTACCCTGAAGAAACCGGCTGAGTTGCCGCGCCTCTGTTCGCTGCTTAAGGAAGCCCGTGTGGCCGTCACGCCCATGGGCGGAAAACTTCGGGTAGGTGGCACGATGGAAATCTGCGGCACGAATCTTTCAGTAAGCCGAAAACGAGTGCAGGGTATTATCGAGTCCTTCTGCAGATTTTTCCCTGCCTTCAAGCCGACAGACTTTGAAGACATTGAACCGTGGTCCGGTCTGCGTCCCTGCACACCCGACGGGCTTCCGTGTATCGGTCCCGTACCCGGCCTGCAGAATGTTACGATTGCGACGGGTCACTCTATGCTGGGTCTCAGCCTGGGTCCCGTCACTGGCCAAATTGTGGCAAAAATGGTGGATCCAACATCACCGGGTTTGGATATTGATTTGTCACGGCTATCTCCAGATCGATTTTGATTATTGGCTGACAGGGCATGGATGGTTATGAGGCGGTAACCGAAACAGAAAAATTCAACAAAGTGCTGTTTGTGAAGATCACACCAAGGTAGTTTTCTGTGAATGAAGACCAATCCAGAGCGCGTCCTGAAATTGATTCTGCAGATCAATGGCGCGGTCATGGCGACAGCGTTGGTCGCAGTGTTCCTGCCGCAAGACTGGATGGCAGACATTCACCAATGGCTAAATCTGGAGGAAGCAAAGTTTCCAAAGACCAGCATCGTTGACTACCTCGCCCGCTCTCTATCGGCTTTTTATGCCCTCATGGGAGTCCTTTATATTGTACTAGCCCGGGATATTCGTGCTTACGCCACCATCATCACGTTTATGGCTTGGGCAAGCATCTGTTTTGGTGTTGCCACCATTATCATCGATTTGCAACTGGGTTTCCCTGCTTGGTGGACTTGGGTTGAGGGACCCTTTATTATCGCGTATGGTGCGGGTGTCTTGTGGTTGCAGAGGAAAGTAAAAAAAACTCCAGAGGAGGTTGCTGATGATATTAGTTAGACGATTGCGATTGAGACTCCTGCTTGTTGGTCTTGTGTTGGGTTTAAGTGCCTTCGCCAGTCCTCCCAATATCCTGATTATCACCGCCGATAATCTTGGGTATGGCGATCTACCCAGTTACAATCCCAAGACCACCATCAAGACTCCGAGTCTTGACCAGTTGGCTACGCAGGGGGCAAGGCTGACAAGTTTCTATACCGCTTCACCAACCTGTACGGTATCGCGCGCCTGCCTCCTGACCGGGCGTGTTGCCCAGCGGCATGGGTTGGTTAATCAACTTCCCGGTTTGGCTGGCAACTATGGTGTGGGGTTGAATCACAAGGAAATTCTTATTCCGCAGGTCTTAAAGAAAGCCCCGACTCCTTATGTAACCGGTTGTTTTGGCAAGTGGAACATCGGGTTTGCCAAGGGATCCCGACCCACCGAACGTGGCTTTGATGAATTTATCGGGCACGCCTCAGGTAATCTTGATTATTACCATCACAATTACCGAACTCAACATGACCTCTATCAGGGTACCAAGGAGTTGCACCGCGATGGCGAGTATTCAACCGATATATTTGCCGATGCGGCAAGTGATTTCATCCGGCGCCAAAGCAAGGCCAAACGGCCTTGGTTTTGTTATCTACCCTTTAATGCGCCTCACAGTCCTGTGACAGGGAATAAACGCCCCGGTCAGCCAGACCGCTGGCAGGCACCTGACTGGGCCTTTAAGGAAATCGGTCTATCGCCCAAAGAGACTGATCCAAAGAAGCGTTATGACGCGGTTGTGTACGCGCTGGATAAAGCGATTGGGCGTGTGTTGACTGCGCTGGACAAGGCGGGTACTGCCAATAATACCTTCGTTTTCTTTATGTCAGACAACGGTGGCTTTCGGCTTAACCGTGTGGGGAAGGATGTTGCCATCAATGATCCGTTGCGACACGGCGGGGTGACCTGCTGGGAAGGTGGATTGCGTGTCTGCGCCATGGCTCGCTGGCCGGGCAAAATCAAGGCGGGCACGGTTATTGCCAAGCCATTCTGGTCGCCCGACCTGATGGTTGCCTGTGCAAGGCTGGCGGAAGCGAAGTTGCCCGAAAACATTGTGTTTGATGGCAAGGATCCACTTCCTCTTTTGACCAAAGGGGCAACGTCATCACACGAAACTTTTTATTTTAATTTTCGTAAACATGCAGCCCTTCGGCAGGGCGATTGGAAGATTGTTAGAGAAAATCCGAATCACCCTTGGCAGTTGTTTAACCTGAAAGATGACTTGAGTGAATCAAGGAACCAGGCGAAGGAACGACCCGAACAACTCGAAAAGTTGAAGGCTTCCTTTGCTGCCTGGGAGAAAACCTTCTGAAGTCCAACACGATCCGGTACCATGGGTAGATATTTGAGCATCGTT
>Ga0208411_1002794_pt1 | contig 10351 bp, 10 predicted proteins | sample ETN01SmetaG_4_FD_185793 | JGI IMG/M metagenome (GOLD analysis project Ga0208411, IMG submission 185793) | Marine microbial and viral communities from oxygen minimum zone, Eastern Pacific Ocean - ETNP2014F12-01SV261 (SPAdes) (version 2) | ecosystem: Environmental > Aquatic > Marine > Oceanic ...
ACATGATTCATTGTTTTAATCAATGTTCGCAGTCCGTCCGAATTCCAGCTTTCTAGTGTGCCTATGTTTTTAAAGTCAACAAGCTCTGCGCCTGATAGTGCCTCTCTTGTGACAAGTTGTGCGTTTTGTACATATCTTGCTGGGCGAATATATTCCTCTATTACATCTATGGGAGAAAAAACTGCTTGATATTCAAAGGGCCATTCTCTTTTTTTAGGTAATCCCCCAACCAAACACTCATAGTCAGTAATGTTCATTGTTTTGTCGTGGTGTCCAAAAATTATATTTCCCATTCCTGGGGCTACACCACAGTCCATTACAGCAACAACGTTGTTCGCTTTTGCTATTTTGTCTAGCCCAAAAGGATCTTCAGGATAAAAAGAAATATCTACAATATTTTTTTGAGCTTCAATAACTCTTTTCATTGTGTTGTAGCCCATAAATCCTGGGAGAGCCCCTACAACCAGGTCAAAATCCTTAATTAAATTCTCTAAAACATCTTTTTCTGTTACGTCTGCACAAATTTTGTTTATTTTTTCTGATGATATTTTTTCTAAATTTTTTGTTGAAAGATCTACAGATGTAACCTCGTAATTTTCTGCAAGATCATTGGCCATAACACTGCCTACAAGGCCTGATCCTAATACTATAATTTTTTTCATTTATTTCTCTGGTTCCATTAAAAAATTCTCCATGAACTTTGTTGTATAATTCCCTTCATTATAGCCAGGATCATCCATTAGCTTTCTATGAAAAGGGATCGTTGTTTTCACTCCTTCTATTATAAATTCATCTAATGCTCTTTTCATTTTATTGATTGCTTCTTCTCTTGTCTGAGCCGTTGATATAATTTTTGCAATCATTGAATCATAGTTTGGGGGAATTGTATAGCCTGAATAAACATGTGTGTCTAGCCTAATTCCATGTCCTCCTGGCAGATGCAATGTTGTTATTTTTCCTGGCGAAGGCCTGAAACCGTTGTAAGGGTCTTCTGCATTTATTCTACATTCAATAGAGTGTAATTCAGGTATATAGTTTTTTCCAGAGATTGGATTTCCTGCAGCAACTAGAATCTGTTCGCGTATCAAATCATGATTTATAACCTGCTCAGTAATTGGATGCTCTACCTGAATTCTTGTATTCATTTCCATAAAGTAAAAGGCTCTGTTTTTGTCAACTAAAAATTCTACTGTACCAACTCCTTCATAGTTAATAAACTCTGCTGCCTTAACTGCCGCTTTTCCCATTTTCCTTCTTAATTCTGGGGTCATAAATGGTGAGGGGACTTCTTCGGTTAGTTTTTGATGTCTTCTTTGAATTGAGCAATCTCTTTCAGAAAGGTGACATGCTTTCCCTCTAGAATCACCCACAATTTGTATTTCAATGTGTCGTGGCTCTTCAATCAGCTTCTCCATGTACATATCGTCGTTACCAAAAGCAGCCTTTGATTCTTGTCTTGCCGAATTCCATGCTTCTTCTAGTTGTTTTTTGTTCAAAACAGCTCTCATTCCTTTTCCGCCTCCTCCAGCAGAAGCCTTTAACATTACTGGGTATCCTATTGCTTTCGCAGTAGTTTCACATTCTTTTAGGTCTGTGATAACTCCATCGCTGCCTGGCACACAAGGAACTCCAGCCTTTAACATTGTCGCTTTTGCATTGGCTTTGTCTCCCATTTTTAAAATCATCTCAGGAGAAGCGCCAATAAATTTTATATTATGCTCTTCACATATTTTTGAGAACTTTGCGCTCTCTGAAAGAAAGCCATATCCGGGATGTATGGCGTCCGCATTGGTGATTTCTGCTGCCGAAATGATGTTGGCAATTCTTAAATATGATTCACTGCTTGGTGCAGGGCCTATACAAACAGCTTCATCTGCAAATTTTACATGAATACTCTCTGCATCAGCAATAGAATATACGGCGACCGTGCTAATTCCCATTTCCTTACAGGTTCTAATTACTCTAAGGGCAATTTCGCCTCTATTAGCAACTAATATCTTTTTAAACATATTCTTTATTTATAATAACTTAAGAGGGATCAATTAAAAATAGTGGTTGATCAAATTCAACTGGAGTAGAGTCTTCAACTAAAACTTTTACAATTTTTCCAGAAACTTCTGATTCTATTTCATTAAAAAGCTTCATTGCTTCAATTACACAAAGAACGCTTCCTTCAGATATAGAGTCTCCCATCTCTACAAAAGCAGGTTTGTCGGGAGAAGGTTTTCTATAAAAAGTACCAATTATTGGAGATGTTATTGTAACATATTTAGAGTCCTCTTCAGGGAGAGCGCTGTCTTGTGGTTCTTCTGGCTGTACTGGTTGTGGTTGCGTTATGGCTAGTGGCTGAATCACAGGCGCTGTCTCTTGAACAGTTTGATTGCTTCCTGTTTTTATAGTAAGCTTTAGTTTTTCCATTTCTATCGTCACTTCACTTGCGCCAGATTTGGCAACAAACTTGATTAGATTTTGAATTTCTTTAATTCTCATAATTAGATTTTTTATCGCCTAAGCATAATATTTGTCCAAAAATCGTCAAAAATGAGCAAAAAACAATAAAAAATGATGAAAAAACGTCAAAAAAGGATCAAAATTGATCAAAAATCGTTCAAAATGGACAAAAAATGAACAAAAACATCAAAAAACTACTGACCAACAAAAATATGCTCTACAGTCTTTTCCCCATGCAGCACTTTAACAATAAACAGGCTTGAGTTGTCATTGTCCTGCATTTGTTTAAATATTTCCTTTTCCATTATAGCATTTACCAGTTTTGGTGTTGTGTTGCTGTGGCCAACTATAAGAACTGTTTTTTCTTGGTTTTGTTCCATAAATGTTTTTACATTTAGTTCGTCTGGGCTATAAATTATGATTGGTAGGTTTTTAGCCTCTGCTACTGGCTGAGCTGTAGAAATTGTCCTATGATAATTTGTAGAATATATTGATCCTAAGGGGATTTCTCTAAAGAAGTATGCCCAGTTTAGTGCTCTTAATTTTCCTTTGCTATTTAATTCAGGATTATTGTCTTCAGGATTGTCTCTGTTTTTTTCAGCGTGTCTGATAAAATACCAAACTGTTTCCTCGGCATTAAATTCTTTGTCTTGTGATTGTAAAAATGGGGCTTGAAAATAAAGAAGAAACAGCAATATATATCTTGCTTTCATACAGAATTGGTTTTTTAATTGTTAAACGAAAACAAGCTTGGTGGCTGGCAAATTCCGTAAGACTTATTCTTCTGAAGCGGTTTCTTCCAAGAGAATTTTCCCACGATAATATAGTTTTCCTTCATGCCAGTAGGCCCTGTGATATAAATGGGGTTCTCCGGTGGTAGAACAAACTGCTACTTGTCTTTCCTTGGCTTTATAGTGTGTTCTTCTTTTGTCTCTTCTTGTTGTTGATATTTTTCTTTTAGGATGAGCCATTACAAACTTTCTTTATTAGTTATTATCTTTTTTAATTTCTCCCATCTAGGGTCAACAAATTTTTTGTTTTCTTTTGGTTTAAGGTCCTCTAATATATTTAAAATTTCTGATTTTAGCGATCCATCTATAACTCCAGGATGAATTCTTTTTGCTGGAACTGATAAAACAATCAGCTCATAAATATATTGAGCTAAGTTTATCTTGTGTTCTCCGTGAGGAATTATTAGAATCTCGTCATCTTCATTGTTAAACTCCTTTCCGAATTTTACAACCAAGTCAATGTTGTTGTCAATTGGCTGCTCATAAAGCTCATTTGTTAGATCGCATTTTATTCTAACATTTCCTTTTGCAACAATGTTTGCTTCTATAATTGTAGTTTTTTTTGTCAGCAATACCTCGATATTAATGTTGGCATGACTAAAATCACAATAATCATAATCATTAAAGAACGTTTCGCTTATATTAAAATCAAAGTTGTGTTGGCCTAGCTTTAATCCTATAAATTCAATATTAAAATCATCGTGAGGCCTCATGGTTTCTGATTTTAAAGCGAGCAAATATAAAACAATTATTTTGTTTTAGTTGGGTTTTCCTCTTTTATTGCTCCCTTGGTTAATTCCTGGTGCTCTTTTCTGTTTCTGTAGGTAGCTATTGCTAAAAAGACTGCTTCTTTAAATGAAGTTTCGTCTGCTATCCCTTTTCCTGCAATTGAATATGCTGTTCCATGGTCAGGAGAAGTTCTGATTTTCTTTAGGCCTGCTGTAAAATTAACTCCTTGTCCAAACGACAGCGTTTTAAAAGGAATAAGCCCCTGGTCATGGTATGTAGCAACAACGGCATCAAAAGATTCATGCTGCCTAGAGCCAAAAAAACTATCTGCAGAATATGGACCAAAAACCAACAAATTATTTTCCCGCATTTTTTCAAACACAGGGAATAATACTGTTTTTTCTTCCACTCCTATTAAGCCCCCATCTCCTGAGTGCGGATTAATTCCAAGTATTGCAATTTTTGGCTTAGAGATCTTAAAGTCTTCAACTAGTGTTTTGTGTATTGTGTTAATTTTGTTCTCTACTACTTCCTTTGTTATGCTTTCTGATATTTTGCTTACTGGGATGTGATCTGTTAAAAGCCCTATTCGTAAATTGCCTGAGACCATAAGCATTAGCGCTTTTCCCTCTATTTCATTGTCTAAATAATCTGTGTGACCCGGAAATTTAAACTCCTCTGATTGAACACATTCCTTATTAATTGGGGCTGTGACAACGGCGTCCAAATAGTTTTGTTTAAGATCTGAAATTGCCGCCTTTAAAGAAATTATAGCGTGCTTACCTATATTTTTGTCCTTTGTCCCAAAATTAATCTGCAGCGTCTCGCTCCAACAATTTACTATATTAACTTTGTTGTCCTCTGCTTGAGTAGACGATTTAATGCCGTTAAAATCAATGTTGTATTCAAAGTGTTTTTTAACAAACTCTAGTGTTTTGGTTGATGAATATATGACCGGCGTGCAAAACTCTAACATTCTTTTGTCAGCAAAAGTTTTTAGAATAATTTCTGGGCCAACGCCGTTCATATCACCAATAGTAATTCCAATTTTAAGTCTTTTATTTTCTTGCATCTCCGTGTTTAGTATTGCAATAATATTCTGTAAATTTAGTCAAATATTAAAAATCCTGTTATGTTTAGTGGAATTGTTGAAGCCATCGGAGTTGTTGAGCAAATAACTAAAGTCAAAGACAACATAGAGTTAAAGATTGGCAGTCCGATTAGTAGGGGGCTGCGGGTGGACCAAAGTATTTCTCACAATGGGGTTTGCCTGACTGTAACCAAGGTTTTAGATAATGCTCATTTTGTTACAGCAATAAAAGAAACACTAAACAAGTCAAATCTCTCCAAGATGAATAAAGGGGATTCTATAAATCTTGAAAGAAGTCTTAAGCTGGGCAATAGAATTGATGGACATCTTGTTCAGGGGCATGTAGATCAAACGGGCATATGCACAGGAATTTTAGACGAAAATGGCAGTTGGGTTTTTACCTTTAAATATCAAAAACTTGAAGCTGGTGTTGTGATCAATAAAGGCTCGATTGCAGTAAATGGAGTGAGTCTTACGGTCTCTGGCTTAAAAACCAACGAGTTCAGCGTTGCCGTAATTCCTTATACGTATGAAAATACGACGTTTTCGAAAATAACCGTTGGCAGCATGGTAAATATTGAGTTTGATGTTTTAGGAAAATATATGTTTGAGGTAAAAAATTCGAAAAAATGAATGAAAATGAGCAAAAAATGAGCAAAATTGGACAAAAATGGTCAAAAAACGAGCAAAAATGAACAAAAATGAACAAAAAAGACTAAAAAACTAGTCAAATGAAAAAAAGACAAATTTCGCAAACGACAACTATTGGAGGTGCGGTAGTAATTTTAATCGTTTTGTTTTGTTTAATTGTTGTAATGCCAAAAACCCAGGCTCCTGATCCTAACAAAATTGTACTTATGGGGGACTCTATAACATCCTCATGGAGCGGTTATAGTCCTGAGTTTTTTTTAAATAATCCATATTTAATTAACAAAGGGGTCAGTGGGGAAACCACTCCTCAAATGCTTAACAGGTTTGAGGCTGATGTTCTCAATCTAGCCCCAGAGGCTGTAATAATTCTTGCAGGAATAAATGATATTGCTCAAAATACTGGATATATAAGTGTTTCGGAGACCTTTGCCAACATAATTAATATGGCAGAAATAGCAAATAGCCACGATATAACGCCTGTCTTGTGCTCTGTTCTTCCTGCTTACAAAATAGCCTGGAGACCTGAGATAATGTCTGCAGACCTTGTCGTTGAGCTTAATGATAAGCTTAAAAACTACTGCACAGAAAACAACACGATCTATGTAGATTATTTTTCTTCAATGGTTGGTGAAAAAAAAGAGCTTAGGCCCGAATTAACTTATGATGGGATCCATCCAGACAAAAATGGATACACTATAATGGAAGGTGTGTTGTTAGATCTTCTAAAAAAAATACTTTAATTTTATTTAAATGAAACCTTTTTTGTCCGCTTTGTTGTGTTTTCTGTTTGTCCAGGGCTATGCTCAAGACACAATTATGAGTTTTGAAGATTATTCTCCTGTCTCTTCTTTAAAAGTTCCTGAAAACAAAGTATATAAAGCAAAGTTTCCTTTTATTGACGTGCACAATCATCAATGGAACATGCCTGAAAAAGATTTACAGCCGTTAGTAGCTGAGATGGATGATTTAAACATGGCTTTTATGATAAACCTTAGTGGTTCTGGGTGGGGCGCACAAGCAGAAAAGGATGCTTATTTTGAAGCATCAATTAAAAAAATAAATGAAACTTTTCCAAAGCGTTTTGGGCTATTTGTGAATGTTGATTTTGAGTCCGTGGACGACCCTAACTATGCTAAAACACAAACAGAAATAATTAGAGACGCTGTTAAAAAAGGAGCTATTGGCCTTAAAATATATAAATCACTAGGTCTAAGATATAAAGACAGGTTTGGCAATAGAATAGCTGTTAATGATCCTAGATTAGATCCAATATGGGCTGTTTGTGGAGAGCTAAGTCTCCCCGTTTTAATTCATACTGCAGAGCCTGCCCTTTTCTGGAGTGCAAAAGACAAATATAACGAGCGATGGCTTGAATTAAAACAAAAGCCTGGAAGATACCGAGGAGAATCCTCATTTTATCCTTCTTTTGAAGAACTGCTTGTAGAGCAGCACGATGTTTTTAGAAAACACCCTGGCACTATTTTTATTAATGCCCATATGGGTTGGATGGCCAATGATTTAGATAAAATGGGGAAACATTTAGATGAGTTTCCTAACGTTTATACAGAAATAGGGGCTGTATTGGCGGAGCTTGGAAGACAGCCGCTTAGAGCTCGTCAATTTATGATTGAATATCAGGACCGTGTAATGTTTGGTAAAGACGCCTATAAAAAAGAAGAATATTATGTGTATTTCAGAGTGCTCGAGACTAGTGATGAGTATTTTGACTATTACAGAAAAAGGCATGCTTTTTGGAAAATGTACGGCATGAATCTTCCAGACAATGTTCTAAAAAAAATCTACTACAAAAATGCATTGAGGCTTTTTCCTCAAATCCCTAAACATCTTTTTAGATAGTTGTTGTCTCCTTCCCTTTTAACTCTCAGTTTTTTTGAGATTTCGGAAATTAGCAAGGCAGTGGGGTTGTTGGACAGCACTGCTCTAGTGTCTCTTTTGATGGCTTTCATAATAAAGTGTGGTTATTCTTTGCTTATAAAGTGTCTCTAAATACTTTTTTTTCTTTTTTTTGCAGCTTTCTTTTTTCTTTCTTTCCAGCTTTTACCGTCAGCTACAATTTTATCCCATTCTTTTTTAGAATATAGCTTTATAACTTTAACATTTTTGCATATGTCGTGGGTTGTAACTTTAACTCTAAGCTTGTCAATACGCTCCACCTCTGTAGTAACGCATTCTTGTTTGGGGGTTGTTTGCAAAGCACTTGCAGACAAAGTTGAGGTCATCAATAAAATTAATAATAGATTTCTCATAATCTTTAATTATATATAAAGGTTGTTGATTTATTAGAATTAAAATATGACATATATCATGCTTTAATTCTAATAAATCTATTGCAAATCCTGTGCCAAACTGTGATAAAAAACACATGTTTTAAATTGTTTTTTGCCATGTTTAAATATTTTTTAACTTTATGTTATAGAGGACTAACAAATTAACTTAATAACATTATGAAAAATCTGAAACTTTTTATGGTTTCTTTGGTGCTGCTTTTCTCATATTTTGTGAGCGTTGCCCAAGGACCAAGAGGCCTAAGAGGCCCAGGAGGCCCAGGAGGCCCAGGAGGCGAGTTTAATAAAAATCAAGAAAAATCAGGAGTTGCTTCTGCTTTAAGCGGGTTCAAATTTAGGAGTATTGGGCCAGCATTTATGTCTGGTAGAATCTCTGATATTGCTATTGATCCAAAAAATGAAAACATTTGGTATGTAGCAGTTGCTTCTGGTGGGGCATGGAAAACTGAAAACGCGGGAACCACTTGGCGGCCATTAACTGACAATCAGCCTTTCTTTGCGACAGGCTGTGTTACAATTGATCCTAACAATTCTGCTTCCATTTGGCTTGGAACAGGAGAAAATGTCGCAGGAAGACACATCGGCATTGGTCATGGAATTTATCACAGTATGGATGGTGGTAAATCTTGGAAAGATATGGGGCTAAAAAAATCAGAACATATTTCAAAAATAATAGTACATCCTGATAACTCAAACGTTGTTTGGGTTGCTTCACAAGGGCCTCAATGGAGCTCTGGAGGCGAACGAGGGTTATATAAAAGTGTTAACGGAGGTAAGACTTGGAAAAACACGTTAGAAATTAATGAATGGACGGGTGTTACCGATCTGGTTATTGATCCAACAAACCCTGATGTTTTATACGCTGCTAGCTGGCAAAAACACAGAAATGTCGCCGCTCTAATAGATGGCGGACCAGGAACAGGTTTATATAAAAGTGTTGACGGAGGAGAGACTTGGTCAAAAATAAACAAAGGGCTTCCAAGGTCTAATATGGGAAAAATTGGGCTTGCCATGTCTCCAATGGACCCAACAGTGTTGTATGCCGCTATTGAGCTGGATCGCAGAAAGGGTGCTGTTTATCGTTCTTCTAATAGTGGGGGTAGTTGGACAAAAATGTCAGATACTGTTTCTGGCGGAACAGGGCCTCACTACTATCAGGAATTGGTTGCTTCGCCCCACAAATTTGATATGATATATTTAATGAATGTTCGTGTTTTGGCTTCTGAAGATGGCGGAAAAACATTTTATACTATGACCGAATCAAAAAAACACTCAGACAACCACTCTTTAACGTTTAAAGCAGATGATCCCAACTATCTTTTAATGGGGACTGATGGTGGGATTTATGAGTCTTTTGACAACTCTAAAAACTGGAAGTTTGTTGCAAACCTTCCTTTGACTCAGTTTTATAAATTGGCGGTAGATGATGCCGAACCTTTCTATAACATTTATGGAGGAACACAGGACAACAATACTCAAGGAGGGCCTTCTAGAACTTTTAAAAGAAATGGCATAAGCAACAGTGATTGGTATGTTGTTCTTGGTGGTGACGGACATCAGCCTGCAACAGAGCCAGGCAATCCTGATATAGTTTATGCTCAGTCCCAACAAGGCTATATTAATAGAATAGATAGAACTAATGGTGAGGCAGTAAACATAAGGCCACAAGAAGGAATTGATGAGCCTTATGAAAGATTTAATTGGGACGCTCCTATTCTTGTAAGTCAACATGACCCAAAGCGTCTATATTTTGGAACACAAAGAGTTTGGCGCTCTGAAAATAGAGGAGACAACTGGTCTCCCGTTTCTACAGATTTAACCAAAAATGAGGAGAGGCTTAGTTTGCCAATAATGGGTAAAGTTCAAAGCTGGGACAATGCCTGGGATGTGTATGCAATGTCTACATACAACACAATAACGTCTCTTGCTGAATCTAATGTAGATGAAAATGTTTTGTATGCCGGAACAGATGATGGAATAATTCAGTATACAAAAGACGGTGGGACGACATGGACAAAAATGACCGTTGACAAACTTCCTGGGGTTCCTGCTTCTGGATTTGTAAATGATATAAAAGCGGACCTGCATGATGTTAATACAGCATATGTTGCTCTAGATAATCATAAGTTCGGCGATTACAGCCCGTACCTATATAAAACTACTAATGGAGGGAAAAAATGGACCTCTATAGTAGATGGTATTCCCGATGGAACTTTAATTTGGCGTTTGGTGCAAGACCATGTTAATCCTAATCTTTTGTTTTTAGGCACTGAATATGGCGTGTATATTAGCTTGAATCAAGGAGAAAAATGGCATAAATTCTCAAATGGACT
>Ga0208411_1002806_pt1 | contig 10325 bp, 9 predicted proteins | sample ETN01SmetaG_4_FD_185793 | JGI IMG/M metagenome (GOLD analysis project Ga0208411, IMG submission 185793) | Marine microbial and viral communities from oxygen minimum zone, Eastern Pacific Ocean - ETNP2014F12-01SV261 (SPAdes) (version 2) | ecosystem: Environmental > Aquatic > Marine > Oceanic ...
AGCAGAGTAAGGCCGATCAGTCCAGTAAGCAGAGGCCTAAACATGCGGCATTTTGCAATAGGTCCTAATTCTCCCAGATGCTCGAGTTGTTTGTATTAATCATCTAGATTGCTTTCTATTGAGTAATCCATTCATAGCCTAAAGTCATATCGTCGCTTCAGGCGCTTAGTAGATGCTGGAGCATTAGCCAACTGAGATCCAGTTTAATTGTGTTGTTCAATCAAGATTGCCGGTGGTTTTATATAAATGATGGTATGATTTTATTTAATAGAGCAAGTCATTATGATCTCGATATTCCAATCACCGCTGCTCAGGCCTAAAAGGTATATTTCTAATACTTACTTCAGGATCAAGCTGATTGGGCTTCTAGGTGCTGCTGGATTAAGCATGTTCTTTGCTGATAGCGCCCATGCTCAGATGGGATTTGGTCTAGGATTTACTCCCATAGACCCAAATTCATTCGCCCGCCTAGAGCCCAGAGAATTGCTGAAAAATGTGATCGTGGGAATAGAAACCCCTGCCTCTAGTGGAACAGGTACAATTATTGGGAAAAAGGGCAATGTCTATACAATCTTAACTGCAAGACATGTTATTCCTTCTATTAATGAAGGAGATGAGTATTATGCATATTCCTTGAAATCTAAAAAGCGCTACAGGATTACATCAGTTGAAGCTCCGTTAGGTGAAAAGGCTGATATAGCTATTGCGACATTCACCGCACCAGAAGATCTCAACCTGAATATCATTAGTTATTTTTACACCAAGCCCAGTGGTATTGGTATCCCTGGTAGCACTATGGCAAAGCCTAGAAGTGGTGTCATGAAGCAATGGAAGATCGATACGACCGGTGGTCGTGGTGCAGGAATATCAATGCCATCTGGTGCAGTGACAGTTCCAATCTATAGATTCACAGAGTTTATTATTCAAGACCGTGCCTATGGTAATAAAGATGGATATGAGTTGCTTTATGCTGCATCAACTGTACCTGGAATGAGTGGCGGGCCAATAGCTGGATATAGACGTTTTTGCAATGGTCTGGGTGTAGCCCTCGTAGCAATTCATGGTAGATCTGAGAAATACCATTCAGGAGGTAGATCTGGGTTGAGTCTTGGAGTACCAGTTGACCTAATTAAGGATTATTTGGCAGATAACTCAGATAGACTTGGGATACCAGTATCTAAAAAAGACATTGAGACAACAATCAATACTCAATACTGCAAGTGACCATCTATGTTACTTATTTGCAGAGTAAGTGATTAGATTATGAGCATTAAAATTAAAGCTCATGATATTTATTAGGTACTATCCTTGTGCCTAATTTAGTTTTCCATAAATATCTATAGCTACGCTTACGTCATCGCCGCTGCCCTCACTTGTGATGCGATTTAGTCCATCATCAAGAGCAGGGCATTCGCCATCAGCACTAAAAGCTGCTGCCTCGCTAACTAGGTAGTCCGTAAGGATGAGGAAATCAGTGTCTGAACTGCAGGATTTACGTATGCCATCTGTGCTGAGAACCAATGCAAATGGTGGCTTATCTCGATCAATGGGTCGAATATCGCAGCGTTCAGAGAAGTGCAACAGCGCATCGCTTTTACAAAGACTGAAGGTCGACTCACCTTTTCCCGCAAAGGAGTCTTCGCTGTTGATTAGCTCTGCATTGTTTGACCCTGATCCTTTATTGGCTTCCACACGCACTAGATCCCAATCACCTATGCCCGTGCAGCCCCACCAGTGAGGGGTGAGTACAACCAACCCAAGAGTGCAGCCATAACAATAAAGAGAGAAACCTTCAGCTTCTTGCTCGGCTGATTTTTCAAACCTCTGCCAATCGTTAGCAACAGCCGTGCGCCAGTTATGTGCAATCTTTACTGGCAGGTCATGCTTTAGCCATTGATACCAGTTGGCCAAGGACGAACTTGATGGAGCTGACCATCTAAGAAGCCTTCTGCTTAATTCCTTTTGGGCTTGCTGAATGGCAATTTCACAAGCCTGTTTACTACCCACATGGCTGCGCCAATAACGCTTGCCTCCATGACCATCGGCAACAGCCATAACCTTGATGCTGACACCGCTTCTACTTCGAAAACTTGTGCTTAAGGAGTAGTCCTGACATACAGCCCCACTACGTCGATGGCTTGCACCGATGAGGCTGCGATGGATTGGAGGTTGCCAGATCACCACACCACAGGTCCTACATCGTCGATGTGATCAATCATGGTTGGTGGCAGATCAGGGAGAGGGATATTGGCCTCTGTTGCTGATCCCTCAGTACGACTCACCGGCATCGACGCAGCATCAACTACAGCCGTAGATGCCCACTCGATGTATTGCGCTAATGCTGTCGCATTGCTTGCTTGTAATGGTCTTCGCGCTGAATTACTTACCCCTTGCATTGAGCATTGCATCTGCGCATTGTCTCCATGACCATGGCCAATGAAAGCCTGCAGAACATCTAGGTTTGCATCATGACCAAGAGCAATTGCTAAACGCACGGCTTTTTGAGCCCAGGCTTGATCCATCAGCTTTTTGAGCCCAGTATCGAAATCATCAGTGGGTTGACCATCAGAAATCAGCACCAATACCGGAGGCAATGCCCGCTCTTCCATTGGTGGACTATTTAACTGGCTTGCAACAAGCTCGAGCGCTTTACCCATTGCCGTGATGCCGCCGGCTTGAAGATCAACCCATTGCAATTGCTCTACTGCTGTTGGTTCTCCTATATGCCAATTGGCGTGATCAGCAAAGCTGACGGCACGCACTAATACTCGTGCTTCTGGGTTGTCGCGTGCCACTTTGACCATGCCTGGTAGCGATTGCCGAATTGATTGATTAAGGGCCTGCATCTTCCCTTGAGCTGCCATGGAGCCCGAACAGTCGCAGATATAGATGAAATGCAGCGGCCGATTCGAAAGGCGAACGTTGGGGAAGGGCATGGGGTCTTTGCTTCTGGTGAGATGGGCAGCTGTTGAAAATGTTTTTAGTGAATGCAGTATCTAGATTTAGATAGTGGTGATCACATCGCCCATAGGTGTTAACAGCTGGATGAGGGTGCTGAGATTGCATGTTTTACCAGCTTCTACAGTCGTCTTAGTGCCATTGGTCAAAATGGCGCTCCAGGAATGTTCGCTCAGATTTTTTAATCCAAGGATGCATGGATCAGATGGATGTTGCACGACCTGGGCTACTACATCCTTTAGCTGTGGTGGTTTGAGATTGTCAAAGTGGTGGGGATAAATCTTGTTTTCGGGGCTGGCAGTCACAACCCCATTGGCAAGTCTCAGGGTTTGAGATCTAGTCAGCTCGTTTTTACAGTTCCAGCAAGGTGTTGATTTCCCCGGATCGTCCGGGAAGTTCTCTTGCCCACATTGATGGCAAAGCACTCGATGATCGATGGTCTTAGCAAGGATCTCCTTCCATTGACCTGTTAAGGCACGTTTTTTTGGGTCCTTCATGCCATCACAGAAGGTTTGCAGGAAAAGACTTTGCAACTTTGGCGGGTAGATCGGCCAGGTAATCAGTGCAGCGCCATGCTCAACAGGGTTGGGTTGATTGCGTTGATCGTGTGGATCAAAAATGAATACAGGATCTTCACCATATAAGTGGCGTCGTGCTGGTTCATCGAGGCATTGAATTTCAAGGTCCATCTGACCCTTAAGTGGATCGTGCCTGGTCAGCAAACGGAACAGCAACACTGCAAGGGAAAACAAGTCAGTGTTGGTACTAGGCCGGGCTCGATTCATCAGCACTTCAGGTGCAATGAACCCTGGAGTACCAAGTACGCCGCACAAATCACGGCCGTCAACATCAACATTGTCGTTATCGCAGATCAGAATACGGCCAGTATCAGGTTCAAGAAATATGTTGCCAAGCGATATGTCTTTATAACAGAGTCCTTTGCTGTGTAGTGAATGGAAAGCATCCGCTAAGAAGAAACCAGCTCTGAGAACATTTTGTAGGCTGATTTCAATGCGCCCGGCATAGTGCTCTATAGCACCTAAAAAGCTTGAAGGCCGAAGGCCCATAAGGTAGCCGCAGCCAGGCTCAGAAAGCTTTATTGCTGCAGTAGATGCTGGCGTTGGCCGCAGTAATGCAATGGGCCATAGGAAATTGCTGTTCGGTGCCGTTGCGCGAATGCTTTCTGTGAGGCGCTCAGGCAGATACGGATCTCGGGCCAGGCAGTTGGGGAAATACCACTTCAGTGCCAAATGCTCACCAGCTACCTCCACTTCAAACACATGGCCTTGCCCGCCACCACCCAGACCTCGCAGGACTTTTAAAGGTCTAGAGAGGCCGTTGAACTCCAACACACTGCCCTCAGGAAGGATCCAGTTAATTGATGGCATGAAGTGTCTTAGGCATTTTAATGATTTTGGCCGAAACTTCAGTAAACAGCATTCATTAGTTGTTTGAGTTGAGGAGATATGCCTCAGCTTACTAGCATTGATTTTAAAATCTCGCTGAAACTTTTGTTAGAATTAATTTCCATTTGATATGGAAATCAGAATTTAAGTTTGCCTATTTTCTCAATCTATCAATCTATTCACTCGATAGGATGGATGTTTCCCTCTAAACTTACCAGGTTATTGATTGATTTTAGCTGTTAATTAAGGCAAATATGCCTAGATTGGCAAATTGCAAAGTAAAACCACTATGATATGAGTTCAGTAGCGCATATTGCATAGGTAGTGAGTCACAATGTTGATACGCACTTAGAGAGCTATCCACGATTGGCATCAGATATCAAGGCAACATCTATTCAATAATATACCTTGCCATGAATTTATTGATTACTAGCTTGATTCTGCCCTGAATCTAGGTACCCAAGCCTCTTGCATCAATGGAATCCACCAATTGAAGTGCCTAAGAAAAGGAGTAAATCTCTATTTACATTGACTTATCTTCCAAACAAATGTTAGCAACTCCTTGAGATCTTTTCTGTTCATAAATAGTATTATTTGAAATAGTCAGAGCTGATTTAACCAGTTGTACTTCTAGTCCGAGAGCTACCAGATCCAACTTTCGATTTAGATTTGCTATTACAGGCCTGCCAGATTGATATTTCCTGTTTACATTCCAAAGTGGTTCTTGATGCGCAGCATTAATTCCGATCAATCGATCATGCTCATCAAAAACGCCACCACCACTCATGCCCTTATCAATACTACTGGTATAGGTGAGCTTGTATCCTCCCTCTAATGGGTGGTGAAGTAAAGGCATGGTCAGTCCTGGACGTTCGGTATAAGCCTTGGCGGCTGGGTAACCAGTTGCTATAACAAACTTGATTGGTTCATTAAGGTTACTTTCTGCAAAAGCAAGATTTGCCACTTGCTCTTCGTTCTCTCCACTGATGAACCACAATAGAGCCAAGTCAATCTTGTTTTCCGCTAATGGGAGCAGAATACCTTCATAACGGGCCCCACTACTGCTTTCGATGCAGTGCACATTTTCATTGTTTATAACGTGTTGGTTGGTGACTACTAAAAAGCCACCATTGCTTTCTTTGACTATCACGCCTGAACCATGATTATCGCCACTACGGATACGAACAACGCTGGCATGGCGAGTGTTAGCTGTTGCGTAGGTGGTGGATCCCTTCAGAGCAATTGATGAAAAGGCAAGGCTACAAATTACTGATATCGATATAGGTTTCTTGTAGATCACCAAAGATTATCATCTGCTGCTGCTGGCGTTGTGGTGGTTGACGAAGCTGGTTTGCTTGTGACAGAAGACGCGGGTGTCGTCTCACCAGTTGCTGCATCCAGTAGATCGCCCATTTTTACGTAGAGGCGACTTGTTGTTTCATTCAAAGGACCAGCGGCTTTTGTCCTAACAACAAGTAGGTCTCTAAGGGTTTTAGTTGGATCCTGCCCTGGCTTGAGTGTATAAAGGAGACCATTACACGAACCACCATCCTTATTCGCAGAGCAGATAACAGCTTGGCCATTCATGCGTCCAGTCGTGAGATATTTGAGACGCCCTTCCTGCCGATATTGCTCAAATCGTTGTGAAACTGCCTGACATCGTTTGTTTTGTGACCAGCCAGCACTATCAAAAGTTGTACTGGTCCAGCGGATAACGGGGACAGTCTTACCACTAGCGGTGGTGGCAAGTGTTGCGGGTACACCAGATGATGTTCCGCAGTGAAATCGCTTAGCGCCAGCTGCCTTTACGGAAATAGAGTTGCTGAAAATTGTTACCAAAAAAGCTGCTGTAATGCTGCAATATCTCCATGCCCTCAGCCTTGAATTGCTTTTGCATGGGTGAGCTCTTGGGATGGTAATGCGTTCATTCATATTTATAGCTTATTTGATTATCCACATATAACATCGTGAAATAGCAAATTCTTAAATGTTGTGAAACTTTATACCTTTTAACTGGGTGAACTGGTGCCATCCATCCAGTCTTTGCCCTTTATCTAACTATGGCAGCAGTCATTTGCTGTCTTCTTGATTATCTTTTGGCATATCACTGGATTCCGAACCTTCGTAGTCTTGCGATCCATTGCTATTTATTTGTCCTTTCCAGTTATCCAAAATTTCACCTAAGGGTACCTTGTCAAAGGAAGTTCTGGGTGCCCCAATGAGAATAGCGGTGCAACGTTTAGCCACCAACTCGCTATCGTCGCCAAAGTTGCCTCGCACAAGCTCTATAACAAAACCAAATGTACGACCCGATGCTTCCGATTGCTCTACTAGGCATTTAGCTATGGGCTTTGCGAAGGCCCTGCAGGTTGGTCTCATCCGTTCCCGCAGATCGTCATCTTTCCCGGCTGTTATTTCTAGACATTTTTCGTTTAACTTTCGCTCTACTTGTGGACGTGCAATCCAAAGAAGTGGAGAAAATAGGCCCGCGCGCACAGGCAATACAAGGCCTAATGAAGTAATGAGTAGGACCTGTAAGGCATATAAAAAGGTTAGTTTTTTTGTTCTGCGCATTTAGCTAACCCGATAGTAATTTGCTGAAAAACATTTGTCTCAAAGGACGCAACAATATACTACCAGCTTAGCAGCTTCAGCATTTTTATTCAGCGATTATGCTTTAGGAAAAGTAGAGAGCCAAATGTAATCATTATAAATACTATTAATTGCAGAGCCATGATCATGAAGGAGCCATCTAAATTGCTTATGGTTGTCTCGTATGCATTTGCGCCATTAATACGGTCGACAGCTAGTTGGCCTCCTGGAATTAACTGCGTAATGTCGGAAAATACACCCATCGCCTTAATAGCCCAGCGGCTTGTTATGAGTGGGTAAATATTATTAGAGGGTTCACTTAGGACGAAAAGCACCCCTCCAAATACGAGTTGAGGTATCAGTAGCAATGGTGCGATGCTACTGGCTTGTTGACTATTCCTTACAAGACTTGACGCCATTAAGGCTTGTGCACCAATTGTAATTAATGTGGCAAAACAGACCAAAGCGATTGCTATTGGCCAATTAAGAAAGGTGGTGTCTGGAGATGTAAAAAATAATTTTATAGACGCAAAAATTAGTAGCGTCTGTATCAATGCCTGTAGGACCATCACAACTATCTTTGCCACCAAGTATGCTTCAGGAAGTAGATTGAAGGATCGTTCACGGCAAAAGATACTTCGTTCTTTTACAAGGGCCTGTAATGATGTCGATAAACCCACCCAGATAGTTGCACAAACAATCACAAATAGAATACGCAATGCACCGGGGTATGTCTGTGCATTGATTGAAGCTAAATTTGAAAAGATGTCCGGTTCGTTGGCAGCGAATGCAATCATTGCAACAGCAAGTGGTGCCGTAATCGCATTGAGAATAAGAGTTGTGCGGTCTCTCCAGGTAAGGATTATGTCACGCGTAAGCAGAGTTTGTGATTGTTGAATAGCAAGGCCAACCCTTCCTGCCTGTTTGGTTTTGCTCGTTACCATCTGAGTACTGGGTTGCTTCGAAATGGGTGGCAATATATCCATGATCTGAGGTCGATAACTATCAGCTAATTCTGCAATTTCTTGGTCACTGCACTCTAAGTACTGATAAATGTTGGAGAAATCCCCGGAAAGCTTGAAGTGGTCAAGACACTTTTCTGGTGGTCCTGCATAGCAAAGGTATCCGCCACGGCCGAGGAATACAACCTGATCGCTGAGCATCACGTTGTTGGTGGCATGAGTCACCAGTGCAACAGTGCGCCCAGCATCTGCAAAGCTTCGCAGTAATTCCATCATGCGCTTATCGAGCCCAGGATCTAGACCGGAGGTGGGCTCATCTAGAAACAAAATACGCGGGTCGGCTATCAACTCCACGCCGATACTTACACGCTTGCGTTGGCCACCACTTAATTCCCGAACCAGTGCTTTGCGGCGATGGTTCATTTCTAGCTCACCCAAAACGCGTTCAACCGCTGCTCTTTGCTGCTCAATATCAGGAAGTTTCAGTCGAGCGGAGTATCGCAACACTTCTTCTACTGTGAGATCTAGATGAACGACGTCGTCCTGAGGTACGAAACCTATTTCCTGCTTAAGAGAGCTATAGGACTCTCGCAGCTCATTACCATTGATCAGAATCTGACCTTCGTAACCAAGATTCTGACCAACTATGGTGGTCAATAGGCTCGACTTACCTGTACCACTACCTCCTACAAAAGCAACGAGCTGTCCAGGTTCAATTGAGATATTGGTGCCGTTGATTCGTCCCTTCAACCAGAGGTCGCGTACGTCAATTCGATAATTGCTGCCAACAGTTTCGCGACTTAGCCAGGGTGAACACCATTCAAAGACGTTAGTACCGACTTTGATTTGATCCCCATCCCCTAGTCGCGATTGCCCATTCACAGGGCGATCATTCACAAAAACCCCATTACGACTATGGTCTATCAGCAGAATATGATTGCCAGAGCGATTGATAGAACAATGATGCCGAGAGATCGTCGGCCCCTGTAGGTTCACATCGCATTCCTGTGAACGGCCAATCGAGAGACTTTCTCCTTGTAGTTCCCAGCGGCGTTGATCACCTGAACTTATTTGATGGCTATTATCTAATCCTGGTGAGATAAGAAGCCGTACTGAATCCCGCAGTTGACTACCAATTTGTAGTTCATCTCCCTGACGTAGAGCTGTCCACCGGTCAGCTGGGAGATAGTGGGAATTAAGTTGCGTGCCGTTGGTACTGGACTTGCCTGAAACACCGTCACGGACAGCGAAGGTTCCGTCAGGTTTTATCTGCAGACTGAAGTGAAGACCGGACACCAAGGTCCAATCACGAGGAAGAGTAAGGCTTGCCTGGGGAGATCGACCCAAGCTCACTTCACCAGAGATCAACGGGAAGCGAACATCCTCACCGCGGTAGTACCCAAAAAGAACGAAACTCATTGTTACCCCTACATTTAGTGATTATTGAGGAACTCAGATCCTCGTTCAAACAAATTGTCCAGTAAGTCAGGAGTCTTTTCTCGAACTTGGTCGATAGTGTCAGCACCTTTATCAATAACGTTATCCATTCCAGTAAGGATCATTCTCCAGTTCCTTTCATTTGATGCCAAGCAGGCGTTTAGGCTGCCTTTGTTATAGCCGAACTGGAACACAGCTCCTCGCATCCCTGGAGTGCCGTGATAATCACGTTCAAATATTGAGTAATCACCAATGCTTTCCAAGAACTCCTTTGACCTTGCAATTTGCTTCTCAGATAAAGCAATGGGTGTTGCTCGGCGCATGTATACACCTGCAATACAATCAGCCTGGAGCTCGTCTAGAACCTGAGTTCTTATAATATCGCTGCTAAAGCCGGTTAGTGCATGTTGCCGAGCATGGGCGAATTCATGCGCAACCACTGTGGCAATTGCCTCAAGGCCATAGCGGTTTTCGATTTGGCTGAGGGCCCTCTGTGAAACCAGAATTGTTTTATCACCACAGTAATAGGCTTCCCAATCACCGTTAGTACTCCCACCATCATCGTTGCAGGCTGTTTTTGTTCCTCTTGGTGCAGGGACAAGAAATCTCACATCACGCACTGTTGGGTCGTAAGTCTTGATCAGTCCTTCACTGGCTCTTGCTACACCAACTGCTGAGTAGCTCTGTGCACGGACTTCTAGAGATGAGGGGAGCAGGCTTAATATTAAAAGTAAACTGGTTCGTGAAAGTGTATTCATGAGGTGTATGTTAAACCTTGAGGGAACTTAATCTCTAAAGGTTAAGCCAAGAAATGTTACATTCCTAAAAATCCATCAGTTTTTGAAACTTTGTAGGTTGATGGTGAAATGTTTATAATTGATTAATGCCCCAGAGATCAAGTGACTATCAGCTAGGCCAGCTATACGCCGAGCGATTGGCCTCTAGAAGACCTATAGAGCCTTCGATGGCA
>Ga0208411_1002817_pt1 | contig 10296 bp, 9 predicted proteins | sample ETN01SmetaG_4_FD_185793 | JGI IMG/M metagenome (GOLD analysis project Ga0208411, IMG submission 185793) | Marine microbial and viral communities from oxygen minimum zone, Eastern Pacific Ocean - ETNP2014F12-01SV261 (SPAdes) (version 2) | ecosystem: Environmental > Aquatic > Marine > Oceanic ...
GTTTTAGTAACTATTGGGAATTTTTTAGCCTCTTCATCCATTTCATTTATATTTGCTGATCCTGCAATAAAATTATTCTTCATCATTATCAAACAATAGATAGCTTCATGAACTGATGCCGCTCCTAAAGGATGGCCGGATAAAGATTTTGTTGAGCTAATTTTTGGTATGTTGTCTCCAAATGTTTCTTTAATAGCGTTTAATTCTGTAATATCTCCAACTGGGGTAGATGTTCCATGTGTATTGATATAATCAATTTTATTTTTGGAAGTTGCTATTGCCATTTTCATACATCTGACAGCTCCTTCACCTGATGGTGCTACCATATCGTATCCATCTGAAGTTGCTCCATAACCAGTTAATTCTGCGTATATTTTAGCCCCTCTAGCTTTTGCATGTTCATATTCTTCAAGGACTAAAACTCCACCACCTCCAGCAATTACAAAACCATCTCTTGTTTTGTCATAAGCTCTTGATGCGGTTTCGGGTTTATCATTATATTTAGAGGACAATGCAGTCATTGCATCAAACATTGCAGTCATCGCCCAATGTATTTCTTCACTCCCACCTGCAAAAACAATATCTTGTTTACCCATTTGAATTAGTTCCATAGAATTTCCAATACAGTGTCCACTAGTTGCACAAGCAGAGCTCATTGTGTAATTAGTTCCTTTAATTTTAAAAGGAACTGCAAGTGTTGCTGAAGCAGTACTTGCCATTGTTCTTGGAACAACAAACGGTCCCATTAACTTTGGAGTTTTGGCTCTAGTTTTATCTGCTGCTAAAATAACATTTTCAATTGAAGGTCCACCAGAACCCATAACAATACCTGTTTTAAAATTACTTACATCTTTTTCTTCTAATCCAGAATCTTTAATTGCTTCTTTCATTGCAATGTAGTTATAAGCTGAACCAGAACCCATAAATCTAATTGTTTTTCTATCAATATGATCTTCAAGTTTTATGTTTGGTTTACCATGAATATGACTTTTAAGATTATGTTCTTTATATTCCTCAGAATAAGAAATTCCTGATTTTGAATTTAAAAGTGATTGATGAACTTCCTCTTGGTTATTACCTAGACAAGAAATAATTCCTAACCCTGTAATTACTACTCTTCTCATTATTTAAATAATCCTACTTTAAGGTTATCTGCAGAATATATTTTTTTATCATCTGCCAAAACTATTCCATTAGCAAGACCAACAGTTGTTCCTCCGGGAGACATAATTTTTTTCATATCAATTTCATATTTAACTAATTTTATGTTTTTTAAAATCTCTCCAGTAAATTTTACTGTTCCAACTCCTAAAGCTCTACCCTTACCTTGTTTGCCTAGCCAACCTAAAAAAAAACCAACTAATTGCCACATGGCATCTAGACCTAAACATCCTGGCATAACTGGATCTTTTTTAAAATGACAATCAAAAAACCATAAATTATCTTTTATATCAAGTTCAGCTTTAATTAATCCTTTTTTAAATAATCCACTATCTTCGCTAATTTCTGTTATTCTGTCAAACATGAGCATTGGTGGTAGAGGTAATTTAGCATTACCCGGACCAAATAGTTTGCCTTCACCACAATTAATAAGTTCATCATATGAATAGGAGTTTTTTTTCATAAAGATTGAACCCCCTTAATACTTGATTTTAAAGAATTATAATATAGATATAGTTTAGAATTATTATAATTAACAATGTTAAAAAACAACGAATTTATTGACAAATTAAGATCATCAGGACTAAGGCCTACCAGGCAAAGACTTAAACTTTGTAAAGTACTTTTTAATAGATCTACAACTTTTCATTTTACAATTAATGACTTAAAAAAACAAATTAGTGAAAAGCTTAATGAAAAAATATCATTAGCTACTATTTATAACACCGTTCATGCATTTAAAAAAAAAGGTTACCTAAAAGAAATTTCAGTAAATAGTGACAAAAGTTATTTTGATACTAACACAAAAATTCACCATCATTTTTTTGATAACTCTACTAAAGAATTAATTGACATAAACGAGAATCAAGTAGAAAAAATTAAAATAAATACGTCCTTGCCAGGAAAAAAAATTACTTCGGTCGAAGTTCTTGTTAAAGTTGAAAATAAATAATTATTCCAGTTAATCTAAAAAAAAATCATTGGCTTGACTTCTTCTTTAGAATTATTATAAACTATATTATCAAATTTAAAGTGCGGATATGAGTTCAGAAATTAGAAAAAATGGTTCAGGAAAATGCCCTGTTGTTCATGGGGGTATGACTAAAAGCAATCAATCACCCACTGAATGGTGGCCAAAAAATCTTAATTTAGATATTTTACATCAGCATGACGTTAAGACAAATCCCATGGGTGAAGGATTTGATTATAAAAAAGAAGTTAAAAAATTAAATTTTAAAGGTGTAAAGAAAGATTTATTAAAATTGATGACCAATAACCAAGATTGGTGGCCTGCGGATCTTGGACATTATGGAGGATTATTTGTAAGAATGGCTTGGCATTCAGCAGGAACCTATAGAATTGCAGATGGTAGAGGTGGTGGTGGACATGGAAATCATAGATTTTCACCATTAAATTCTTGGCCTGATAACACAAATTTAGATAAAGCAAGAAGATTACTTTGGCCTATTAAAAAAAAATATGGAAATAGAATAAGTTGGGCTGATTTAATGATTCTAGCTGGCAATATGGCATATGAGTCTATGGGTCTTAAAATGTATGGGTTTTCATTTGGAAGAGAAGATATTTGGCATCCAGAGAAGGATGTTTATTGGGGTTCTGAAAAAGAATGGCTACAAGACAAACGATATAGTAATAAAGACGATAGAAAATCATTAGAAAATCCTTTAGGTGCCGTTGTTATGGGTTTAATTTATGTTAACCCAGAAGGTGTGGATGGTAAACCAGATCCTTTAAGAACAGCGCAAGATGTTAGAGAAACATTTGGACGTATGGCAATGAATGATGAAGAAACTTGTGCATTAACAGTCGGTGGTCATACGGTAGGTAGGGCACATGGTAATGGAGATGCTTCTAAATTAGGACCAGAGCCCGAAGCTGCTGATATTCATGAACAAGGTTTTGGCTGGAATAAAAAAGATGGAAGTGGTTTGGGTGTCAATCAAGTAACGAGTGGATTAGAAGGGGCTTGGACCACTCATCCTGATAAGTGGGATAATAGTTACTTAAATCTTTTGCTAAATTATGAATGGGAATTAAAAAAAAGTCCTGCTGGAGCAAATCAATGGGAACCAATAAATATGAAAGAAGAGGACAAACCAGTTGATTTAGAAGATATAACAATTAAACACAATCCAATAATGACAGATGCTGATATGGCCATGAAAATGGATCCATCATACAGAAAAATTGCTGAGCGTTTTCATAAAGATCATAAATATTTAGAAAAAACTTTTGCTAGAGCATGGTTTAAATTAACACATAGAGATTTTGGTCCAAGAAAAAATTATATTGGTCCCGATGTTCCTAAAGAAGATTTAATTTGGCAAGATCCAGTCCCAGCAGGCAAGAAAAATTTTAAAATTGATAAGGCAAAGAAATTAATTAAGGCAACAGGGTTAAAAAATTATGAATTAATTAGTACAGCATGGGATAGTGCCAGAACATTTAGAAGAACAGATCAGAGAGGTGGAACAAATGGTGCTAGAATACGTTTAGCACCTCAAAAAGACTGGGAAGGAAATGAGCCAGCTAGATTAAAAAAAGTTATTGGTAAATTAGAAAAAGTGGCTAAGGCTGTGAACGCAAGTGTTGCAGATATAATAGTATTGGCTGGTAATTTTGGTTTAGAAAACTCTATAAAAAAATCTGGTCTAAAGGTTAAAGTTCCGTTTAAACCAGGTAGAGGCGATGCGATACAAAAACAAACTGATATAGACTCGTTTAAAGTTTTAGAACCAATTCATGATGCATTTAGAAACTGGGTTAAGCAAGAATATCTCGTTAGTCCAGAGGAGTTAATGCTTGATAGAGCTTCTTTAATGAATTTAACAGCAAAAGAAATGACGGTCCTAATAGGTGGAATGAGAGTTTTAGATGCAAATCATGGTGGAACTAAACATGGTGTTTTTACTGATAGAATTGGAACATTAACAAATGATTATTTCGTAAATTTAACAGATATGAAATTTATGTGGAAACCAAAAGGTAAAGATTTATATGAGATCGTTGATCGAAAAACAAAAAAAACAAAATTTACAGCTAGTAGAGTTGATTTAGTTTTCGGTTCTAATTCGGTTTTAAGATCATATGCAGAAGTATATGCTCAAGATGATAACAAAATAAAATTTGTTAAAGATTTTGTTGCAGTATGGATAAAAATAATGAATGCCGGCAGATAAAAATTAATAATATTTTATTTAATTGAGCCCCAAATATTATCTGTTTGAATCCAACCATTAAATTTAGCAGATTTGACTTTACACCAATTATTTTCACATTTTTTTATCACCAAAATTCTACCCTTTTTAATTTGAGCAATTGGTTTAGAAAATAATGATGGTTTTTTGAATAAAATTTTATCTTTAAGAGGAATAACAGAATTTATTGGTTTTAATTGTGATTTATGTATCCATCCACTATTATTTTTTAAATCTATAATTCGTCTCCAGTTTTCTTTTTTATCTATTTGTTTTATGGGTAAATTTATTTTTTTATAAATATATTTTATAGGAGACTCTAAACTTGGACCATATCTAACATTAACTTTATTTTTTTTTAAGGATAAAAAAATTTCTTCAGCACCAGTTATTGAAAAAAAAAATAAAGAAAGAAAAATTATTAGAATTTTTTTTATATTTATTTGCATAAACATATTTTTCGTTTTTTTAATTTAACTTTTCTAAAATTTAAATTAAGTAAATCTAGAATTAAAATAAAACCATTTAAATTTTTTCCTATATTTAAAATTTGTTTTAAGATTTCATTCGCTTGAATAGTGCCAATTATACCTGCAACTGTTCCTAAAATTCCCTCATATTCACAATTTAATATATCGTCCGAAATTTTATTCTCTTGAAAAAAACATCTTAAACACGGAGTTTTTTTATCTTTAAAATTAAACGTAAAAATGTGTCCATCAAATTTACTGATTGCTCCAGTGACTAAGAATTTCTTTGATTTTATACAAAAATCGTTAATCAAAAATTTAGTTTTAAAATTATCTGATCCATCTACTATGTAGTTATAGTTTTTAACTATTTTATTAAAATTATTTTCATTCAATTTAACTTTATGACAAATAACTTTGGTTTTTGAATTAATTTTCTTTAACTTTTTTTTAGCAATACTAACTTTGGACTTATTAAGATCACTATTATCATAAAGACTTTGTCGGTGTATATTCGATAAATTAACATTATCATAATCAACAATTCCTAAAGAACCTACACCAGCTCTTGCTAAAAATTCTGCAACAGGACACCCTAATCCACCCATACCAATTATTAGAACTTTAGATTGAATAATTTTTTTTTGACCTAAGATACCTATATTTTTTAAGATAATTTGTCGGGAAAATCTTTCGATTTGCGTTTTATTTAACTTTAAACTCATTTACCTGTTGAACCAAAACCACCTTCTCCTCTAATTGTTTCTGGTAAATTGCTGGTTTCTTCTAATTCCATTTTAACAACAGGAGCCAAAATCATTTGCGCAATTCTATCCCCGTTATTGATGGTAAAGTCATTATTTCCATGATTATAAATAATTACTTTAATTTCTCCTCTATAATCACTGTCAATCGTTCCAGGTGTATTTAAAACACTAATATTATTTTTTGCAGCTAAGCCAGATCTAGGTCTTATTTGAATTTCATAATTTTTTGAAAAGGCGACAGTTAATCCAGTAGGAATTAAAGATGATGTTTTTGGTTTTATATTTATGGGTTTTTTTATGAATGCCATAAGATCCATTCCAGATGCACCACTTGTTTTATATATAGGTAGTTTTACAGCTGGATCTAATCTTTTTATAAGCACTTTTACCATTAATTAATTTGAGTAACAATTCTGTCTACAATTTCTTCTGATATTTCTGACTTTTTTTTAAATGAAAGTTTTTCTTTTTTATTTTGGGGATCTTTATAATGAATAGTTACTTCATTATAATCAGAGTTAAAACCACTATCTTTTTTTGATACATCATTAGCTATAATCCAATCACAATTTTTATTTGCTAGTTTTGAAGATGCATTTTTATCTAAATTATTTGTTTCTGCAGCAAAACCAATGACTAATTTTGGTCTCATAGAATTATGGTTTGAAACATAATTTAATATGTCAACATTTTTTTCTAGATTAATAGTTAAATTTTCTCTTTTTTTTATTTTATCTTTATTTTTTTTATCAATTTTAAAATCAGCTACAGCAGCCGAAAATATAGCTATATCAGTGGGTAAATTTTTTTGGGTAGCCTTAAACATTTCTTCAGTAGTTTCAACTCTGATTAGATTTATATTTTCATCAATATTTAAATTAGTAGGTCCAGATATTAATGTCGTATCAAAACCTCTTTTGGATAAAGATTTTGCTATTTCATAACCTTGTTTTCCACTTGATTTATTTGTTATAAATCTTACAGGGTCAATATATTCATTTGTTGGACCTGCAGTCACAAGAGCCTTAATTTTTTTGTTTTTTATTTGAACAGATAAAAAATTATTAATTTCATTAAAGATATCTAAAGGATCTGACATTTTTCCTTCACCATATTCACCACATGCCATATCTCCAATTACTGGGCCAATAAGTTTGTAACCATAATTTTTTAAAGTTTTCAAATTATCTTTAGTTGATTGATGCTCCCACATTCTAACATTCATTGCTGGAGCTAAAAATACTTGTTTATTTGAGGCAAGTATAACGGTTGAAGCCAAATCTTCAGATGAACCTTGACTAAGTTTATAAATTGTATTTGCAGTTATTGGTGCTACGATGATTACATCTGCCCATCTTGATAGAGCAATGTGATCCATTTCAGTTTCATTTTCTACACTAAAAAGATCATCATAAACTTTTCCTTGTGATAAAGAAGTGATAGATAAAGGAGTAACAAATTCTTTTGCACTTTTAGTTAGTATAGTTTTTATTTCTGCATTATTTTTTTTAAATAATCTAATTGTTTCAAGGCTTTTATATGCTGAAACTCCACCACAAATTACAAATAGAATTTTTTTGTTTGTTAAATTTTTCATCGGCAAAATTAAAATACTAATAGACTAAAAATTACAAGAACTAATAATCCAATAATAGATTGGTTTCTAAAGGCAATCATTTCTAATTTTTTTGTATTTAAAGCGTTATAAGAATTAGAGTTTTGTGGGATTTGTCCACTTGCTAAATAAGTAAGAGCTTGATTAGCTTTATCCATTATTTCTGGAAATTCTGGTAATCTTTTAATTACTTCAGAAGTATTTTGGATTGTTTCATTTATAGCAGTCATTGGATCTTTAGTTTCTTTTAACCAACTTTCAAGAACAGGTTTTGAAGTAGTCCAAATGTTAGTATTAGGATTTAATTTTCTAGCTACTCCTTCAACTACAACCATTGTTTTTTGTAACATAAGTAGTTGAGGTTGGGTTTGCATATTAAATTTTTCGGTTACATCAAATAATTGTTTTAGCAATTTTCCACCAGAGATATCTTTTACTGTTTGTCCAAAAATAGGTTCACCAATTGATCTTAATGCTTGTGCCAGCTCATCGATTGGAACTTCTTTAGGCACCAAGCCTGCCATCAGGTGTACTTCAGCTACTTTTTTATAATCTCTTTGAATAAAACCAAATAAAATTTCTGCCAAAAATCTTTTACTCATTTTATCTAATCTCCCCATGATACCGAAATCAATAGGTACAATTTGACCATTATTATCAATAAAGATATTTCCTTGGTGCATATCGGCATGAAAAAAACCATCTCTGACTGCGTGTCGTAAGAAATTTTGAATTATATCTTCAGCAATTTTTTCTGTATTCAACTTTCTTTTTTGAAGTTCTTCAGTTTCTCTAATTGAAATACCATCAACCCAATCTAGTGTCATTACATTTTCACTTGTAAAATTCCAATAAATTTCAGGAACTCTGAATCCAATATCATTTTTAGTATTTTCCGAATATTCATTTGCAGCTGCTGCTTCGAATCTAAGATCCATTTCGAGATTAGTTATTTCTTTTAATAAAAAAACTACCTCAACCAATTTAAGTCTTTTTGTTTTTTTTGCAAAAGATTCAATTAAAAAAGCAAAAAGCATTATTGCATCAATTTCTTCATTAAATATTTTTCTTATGTTTGGTCTTAAAATTTTTATGGCAACATCTTTTATGGTTCCATTTTCATTTATTTGTGCTTTATGTACTTGAGCAATAGATGCTGCTGCCACTGGTTCACTTAAATTAATTATTGAATTAAAAGTATTATTTCCCAAATCATTTTTAATTATTTCTTTTGCTTGATATAATGAAAATGGAGGTAGTTTATCTTGAAGATTTTCAAGTTTTTTTGCAAGTTGTTCACCAATAATATCTGGTCTTGTAGCTAAAAATTGACCAAGCTTAATGAAAGTTGTTCCCATTGACTCGAGTGAACTTGATAAACGCTCTCCTTCATCTTTATTTATATTAATTTGGTTTTTAGGAGAAAAAGAAAAAGATAATATTTTGAACAAAAGTTTTATTGCTAATGGAGGTTCTTGAAATTTTGAAGTTATATTAATTATATCAGATTTAGCTACTTTTCTACCTAGTTTGAATAATGTAATTAATTTTTTTATCATTAAATTTTCCACCCGCTATGTATAGAAACTATTCCACCTGATAAATTTCTATAAGTACATTTTTTAAAACCATTTTTTTTCATTAAATCAATTAATTCATCTTGATTTACAAAGTTTTCAATACTTTTTATGAGATATTTGTAAGGTTTTTCGTCGCCAACAACAAATTTTCCAATAGAAGGAATAAGTTTTGAATAATTTTTGTAAATAAACTCTAGATCAGAGTTTTGTATTTTTGAAAACTCAAGACATAGATATCGACCCCCTGGTTTTAATACTCTATGAGCTTCTGCTAAAGCTTTATTTAAATTTTTGGTGTTTCTTAGGCCAAAACTAATTGTATAAAAATCAAACTTATTATCACTTAATGGAAGTTTTTCAGCAGTTGAAATAATCCAATTTAAATTTTTAAATTTATTTAATTTTTCTTTACCTTTATTAACCATATGTTTATTTGGATCAACACAAGTTATTTGGGATCTTTTATTCACATAATTCAAAAATAGTTTGGCTATATCTCCTGTTCCACAAGCAACGTCAATTAAATTTTGATTTTGCGATGGATTCATCATATTTATTAGATTTTTTTTCCATAATCGATGAATACCCAATGATATAAAATCATTCATTAAATCATATTGATCATAAACTTGATCAAAAACATTTTGCACTAGTCCTTTTTTATTTTGTAGATATTGTTGCATAAAAATAAATTATATATTGAATATAGTATTAAATGCCAGAATTACCAGAAGTAGAAATAGTAAGACGGTCGTTAAATAAAAAAATTAAACAAAAAAAGGTTAAAAAAGTAATAGTAAGAAATAGAAATTTAAGATTTAAAATTCCTTTAAATTTCACAAGTTTTTTAAAGGATAAAAAAATAATTAAAGTTCAAAGATTTTCAAAATACTTAATTTTGTGTTTATCTAATAATAGCTACTGTTTGTTGCATCTTGGCATGTCAGGAACAATCCACTTAGTTAATAAAGATAAAAAAAATTTTATAACAAATACTAGTTTTTATAGCTCACCAAGATTACCGTTAAAACATAATCATGTAGAAATAATTTTTAAAGATTTAAAAATTATCTATAACGATCCAAGAAGATTTGGATTTTTTCAAATAATTAAAGATGGCTATTTATTAAAAAAAAGATTTGATCATTTAGGACCCGAGCCATTTGATCAAAAATTTGATCAAAAATATGTTTATTTTTTTTTAAAAAATAAAGAAAAAAATATTAAAAGCTTTTTATTAGATCAAAGTTTTGTATCTGGAATTGGAAATATTTATGCAAATGAAATTTTATTCTTAAGTAAAATTAACCCAACCAAAAAAGCAAGATTATTGAATAAAAAAGACTGTAAAAAAATTGTTATTTATTCAAAAAAAGTTCTTTTTAATGCAATTGCTAAAGGAGGATCGAGTATAAGAGATTTTAAAAATATTTCTGGAACAAAAGGTAATTTTCAAAAAGATTTTAAAGTTTATCAAAGAGATGG
>Ga0208411_1002823_pt1 | contig 10273 bp, 10 predicted proteins | sample ETN01SmetaG_4_FD_185793 | JGI IMG/M metagenome (GOLD analysis project Ga0208411, IMG submission 185793) | Marine microbial and viral communities from oxygen minimum zone, Eastern Pacific Ocean - ETNP2014F12-01SV261 (SPAdes) (version 2) | ecosystem: Environmental > Aquatic > Marine > Oceanic ...
CTTTACCGGCCCATTAGAGGCGACCGCAACCCCATCAAGGATGTCGTAGCCCTCATGGAAGAGCACTTCAGTGACACTGACTAGCGCCGCATCCAGTTCACCGGCTCGTAGTTTTTCGGCCAAGGCTGAGGGCACCACAAAATCTATTTGCTCTTCAATACCGTGGGTGAGGGGTACGGAGTTGAGGTAGGGAACCGATCCGATACGTTTCATGCGGTGGCTAGATTATCCTCCAATGCGGATCCGGGAAGGGAGTCCCCGGACGATTCGCCAATCGGCTCATAAAAGGAATTGCGTTGAACGGGTACGCGGCCTGTTTCACAGATTGCCTCCACGAGTGCATCTTCGGCCTGCCCTTCAAAAGTTTCGGAACCGGCCATTTTAAATATGTGTTCCTCCACGATGGTGCCGTGCAGGTCGTTTGCTCCGTAACTCAGGGCGACTTGAGCGAGCTTCATGCCAAGGCCGACCCAATAGGCGGTGAGGTGATCGAAATTATCGAGAAACAACCGGCTTACAGCAAGGGTACGCAGGATATCGTTCCCCGTGGGGGGATGGGATACTGGAATCTCGTTGTTCTCGGGCTGGTAGGGTAAGGGGATGAACGCGGTAAAACCTCCGGTTTCATCCTGCAATGAGCGCAGCTGGGCAAGATGATCGATCCGGTCCTCAAGGGCTTCCACGTGGCCAAAGAGCATCGTGCAGGTGCTGCGACCACCGAGTTGATGCCATGCGCGGTGGACGGCAAGATATTCGGCAGCGGTTTCCTTACCCTTGGCGATGGTATCGCGGATGTCCTGCTGAAAAATCTCTGCCCCTCCACCAGTTAATGAATCCAGTCCTGCTTCCTTGAGTGAGGCAAGGGTTTGGGGCATGGGCTGTTTGTTTAAGCGGGCAAGATGATAAATCTCTACAGCCGTAAAACATTTTAAATGCAGCTTTGAATCGACCGCCTTAAGGGATCGCAACATGTCGGTGTAGTAACTGAAGGGGAGGGAAGGGTGCAGGCCCCCTACAATATGGAGCTCGGTGATGCCAAGCTCGAGGGATTCCCTGGCCTTGGCGACCATTTGCTCAATGGACAGCTCGAACCCATCGTTGTCGCGTTTTTTTCGTGCGAAGCTGCAGAACTGGCAGGAAAGAATACAGTAGTTGGAGTAATTAATGTAGCGGTTGACAATGTAACTGACCCGGTTGCCGGCCTTGCTTTCGGTGCTCAAGGTGGCCAGACGCCCCAAGGCATTCAGGTTGGGGGTGCGAAACAGGCGCAAGGCATCCTCTGGCTCAAGTCGCGTGCCTCTTTCAATCTTCCTGGCAAGATCGGCAAGATCACTTTGTTCCAAAACAAAATCCATTACCATAACCTCCACGAAATAAACCGCGGAACAATGCTTACCTCAGTGATCACCATGGCCATAAATACAAGACTGATGATCGCATTCAGATTGAAGAAAGCCTTCTGTATCCAATCCAGGCTGCGTTTGCGCGCAATCCAATGCTCGAGGCCGAGGCAGGAGGTAATAATCACCATTCCAATCCAGTAGGCCATTTTAAAACCGGCCAGTAATCCGAATAGAACCAGAAGAATCGTCATAACAATATGGATCAATAGCGCCAGATTGAGCGCGTTATCAGGTCCCCACCGCACAACAATGGAGTGAAGATTGTTTGAGCGGTCAAATTCGAAATCTTGTATGGCATAGATGGTGTCAAAACCGATCAGCCATAGCACCACGATCAGGGCAAGTAGGCCGGGAATAAACGCGCTATATTTAATGGGGCCACCAAAATCCAGAGAACCATTCACCGCCAACCAAGCCCCTACAGGTGAAATGGCCAGCGCAATTCCCAGAAAAATATGTGTAAAATCGGTAAACCTTTTGGTGTAGGAATAACCCAAAATAAAAAACAAAGTTACCGGTGAGAGCATAAAACAGATGAGTTTTCCCTGATTGGATTCGCGTAGATGATCAATACCGTAGGTGGTGCCGACAAATAATGCTCCACTCAACAGGCAAAGTATCCAAGCGCTGCCCAGGGAAATCTGGCCTGAAGGCAGATGGCGATCCCTGGTACGCGGATTTCGAGCATCGAACTTGCGATCGACGATACGATTAAATGCCATGGCGCAGGTGCGGGCGGTAACCATGGCCAGAAGAATGAGGCCGAATATTTGCCATCCCGGCCAACCGCGCTCCATCGCGACACTGGCTGTTTCACCATTTGCAATGCGTGTGGCATGCCCGGCGCGTGCGGCTAAAACAGTGGCTGAGAGGGCAAAAGGCAATGCAAAGACTGTATGGGAAATCTTTACGAAGTCCGCCCACTTTTCCAAGAGGGAAGGCTTTGGGGATTCCTTTGGCTGAGGCTCTTTCTCCTTTCGTGCCACGGACAGAAGCTGAGGTATTAACCAGTAAATGACAAGTTTAGTCCCGCTCCTCAGGCCATCGCGGTGAAACATTGTGGTTGATCTCCATATGATCGAGCACACGGGCTACCACGGTATCAGCGAGTTCTTCTATGGTGCGGGCCCCCGAATAGAAGTAAGGATTGGGAGGCAATAGGATTGCTCCGGCTTGCAGGAGTAGTTCCATATTCTTGACATGAATCAGGCTCAGCGGGGTTTCGCGCGGGCAGAGGATGAGTTTTTTGTTTTCCTTGAGCATTACGTCGGCTGCACGCAGGAGGGCATCCTCACTGTAGCCATGGGCAATGCGCCCCATTGTCCCCATGGTGCAGGGAAGGATAACCATGGCATCGAATGCGTTGGAACCGCTGGCAAAAGGAACATTCATGCTTTTGGCCGCGTGAAGGGGGACTCCCTCATTAAGTTGCAGGCCTTCAGGTAGCTCCTCCTGCATAACGACCTGTCCATAGTTGCTGATGATTACGTGCACCTCATGCTCTTGCGGGTCCAGACGGTCGAGCAGGCGTTGGGTGTAGATCGCACCACTGGCGCCGGTTATGGCTACAAGAATTCTCATGTGCCTTTGAGCATGGATTTACAGGGGTAAATCGAGCAAGAAGTTATTAACGATTGTGAATAACCTCGACATCAAGGGGAGGTTCACATAGTGTCCGCCCTGCATTTTGCGTTTTTTTGGCGCTAAAAGGAGGTGCACTTGATCAACCGAATATTGGCTTCTGCCGTTTTGATGGTGGGAATGGGACTGACGTCGTGTCAATCGACGTCTTCAATCCATTCTCCAAAAGAGTATTATCGTGATGGAATTTCCGCGAAAACAGCGAGAGATGCCTCCGATGCCAACCACCGATCCGCAACACCGGCAGTCCGGTCTGCGCGGGTCACCCGGGTGGTGCGGGCGACCTCGCCGAGGTTTATCCCACCTGCACCACCAAATTTCAATCCACCCAAGGAGGCACCCCGCCGATCCCCTGCCATTTCGGGGCCTGTTATTCTGGCAGGCGAAAAATTGTTGGCTCAACGGGGAAACGCAAAGTCCTATAGTGTGAAGATTGGGAGAACTGAATGGGTTTCATTGGAGTTATGGGGAAAAACCCAAAAAGGTTGGTATGGTCATATACAGAAGGGGAAAGAGAAGTTTCACCGGATTGTGATCTCAGGAATGCGTTTGGATCTTCGTCCGAAACGGCGATTGATTAGCTGTCAGGGAATGCAAATTTGGATGGGTTTTGGTCCGGAGATGATTGGAGGTCATCTCTACATCCACCATTTGGATATCCAAAAGCATTTGGTGCCTCTGGCCGCCGGTATGCCTAATCTTGGACGAGTGGCAGTGATTGATGCAGGTCATGGACGTGATAATAAAGGGACCCGTAGTACGTTTAACAGGGAGTATGAGAAAGAATATACCCTCGACTGGGCCAGACGATTGAAACCCCTATTGGAGCGTAAAGGATGGCGGGTTTATCTGACGCGGGCAGAGGATAAATCCATGTCCCTTACAGATCGTATAAAATTTTCTGATCGTGTAAATGCGTCCATTTTTATCAGTCTTCATTTCAATGCTGCTGCAGCTTCGGTGAGTGGACTGGAAACTTACTGCATTGCTCCAGTCGGGATGCCCTCACATCTCACCCGAGGCAATCCAGACCCGGTAAAGGCCGTGTTGCCAAATAATCCCTGGGATGAAGCGAGCTTCCAACTTGCTGCTCGCGTACATAATCAGGTGCTGGTTAATTGCCGGATGCCAGATCGTGGAGTGCGGCGAATCAGGTTCATGAGCGTGATTAAAGGCCAGAAACGGCCGGCAATTCTGGTTGAGGGGGGTTATTTATCCAATCCGAGCGAAGCACGCAAAATCAATACAGGTGCTTATCGCCAGCAACTGGCTGCAGGAATTGCTGCAGCGCTTTAGTTACCAGTCTACTTCTGCCTTAAGTTTGTTACCGAATTTGTTTGTGTAAAACAAGTGGCCGTGTGCCGCCCCGTATTCGTACACCATCTTGGTGATCTTCACATCAAAGAGACAATATTCGGCAATCTCAGCAAGCTTACCCTGTTGGTACCACTCGATGGCCTGCAAGCCTTCGGCAGTTTTTTCACAGCCGAAAGTTGCCTGAGCAATGGAATCGAGTTTCAGTCGGTGCCCCAGTTTTTCGTTCAGCACGATTAACATGTCCAGCGAAGGTACCTGACTGAAATCAAAAACCGAATAACCTTCAAGCACCTTGTAATCAAACCGGATATGGTTGAAGCCCACCACCAGATCCGCTCGTTGAAGTTCCTGTATTAATGCTTCAACCTCCGGTTCGCCGTAAACTTTGTAACCGCCCCGTTCAGTACTATAGGTTACGCCGATGCTCATTCCCATCTGGTCGATATGATTCCATCCGCCAACAGCAGCAGCGGACTTCTTCGTTTCCAGATCAAAATAAACGATGTTTTGACTCATTAGGTTCTTTTGCGGGCTTTGGGCAATGTACTTGCTGTATCAGGATATATCCTTCCTGATTCTATTGGATTAATCAGGATGCCTTTCGGTTCATGATACTGCCCATGGGTCTCCCGAAACAAAACCGCCAAATCCAGTTCCAATTTGGACCGGCACGCCGGGGGAGACCGCTCGCGTAACGAGTCTAGCTATCGCTAAAACCACCTTGAGTCAAAGAGAAATTCACTTAGCTAAAATCCGATTATCAGCTTTAGTAAAAGTGCTATATGTCATAGCATCTGCTCCAATGTCTGAGCCCACTAACAGGGATGAAAATGGAAGTGGCGAACTGAAAATTTATTTTCTGCCGAACCTTTTCACTGCCGGCAACCTTTTCTGCGGATTTTTGGCTCTTACCATTATTGTCAGTGTTCCTTCCCTGCATCATTTGCAACCACCCTACGCCGATTTATCCACGCAGTTTCTGGCTGCCAAGCAATCGATCTATTGGGCCTTGGAGTTGGTGCTCTTGGCGTGCGTATTTGATCTATTGGATGGGCGTGTGGCGAGGATGGGCGGATATGAGAGCCCTTTTGGTCGTGAATTCGATTCTTTGGCCGACATCGTCTCGTTTGGGTTGGTGCCGGCTTTTCTCGTGCACCGGATTGTGCTGAGTGATGTGTTTCGAGAAGACATGCCGGAATTGGGCTGGTTTATAGCCTCGGTTTACGTGGTTTGTGGAGCCTTGCGCTTGGCCCGGTTTAATTGTCTCTCGGCTATGGAAAGTGAACGCAAGAATCGAGGAGAAGAGACTGGAAGTCACTCCAATGAATTTGTCGGATTCCCGATTCCTGCGGCGGCCGGGTTGGTGGCGAGTATTACGTATTTTTTGATTTGGTTTGAAGACAACGAATTTACCAAGGGAAACTGGAAATTTGCACTGCCTGTTTTGTTGTTGTTTCTCTCGGCAATGATGGTGAGCAAGGTGAAGTACCCGACGTTTAAAAAAGTGAATCTCCGCGGTTCCCGTTCTTTTTTGGTGATGGTGGTGGCTGGAATCCTAATTGGCCTCATGTTTACCGTGGGCAGGAAGTATGCGCTTCCTATAGGTGTCCCTTTACTCTTTATTCTCTATCTTGTTTACGGATTCGTGCGGCCTTATATACCGCGACGGGCGCGAAGGGATATAGAAGAGGATATGGGCGAAGGAGCCGCTTAGTTTTGTGCGGGAGGTTGTTGAGCGGCCTTGAGTTTTTCGGGAAGGGTTTTCCGTAGTTCACCAAGTTGCTGCAACTTGGATTTGGCTGCTAGGAGGTCGGCCTCCAGATCCTCAAGAGTGACGCTTCCAGACAATAAACCCGGGTTTGATTTTGCTTTGGTTATCACTTTTTCCAACTCAGTTACCTCAGAGTTAGCTTGTTCGATTTCATAGCTGATATTATTTAGTCGCTGGGTAAGTGCACTGACGATGAGCTGTTGGTTCAGTGTTTCCATATCCGATTTAAGCCAGGATGGCGTGATTCCATAACGGGCAGCTGTGAAGCTGGAGTTGAAGTTACGGGCCAGCTGGCGTTGGCTGTCTCCAAACTCCTTAAGTTCTGCTTCAGTAGGGGAGGCGCCGTTTTCCACTTTGGATACATGCACAATGAAGCCTCCTACTCCTTCGGTGCTAGTGGTAGTATATTTGGAAAGCCAGTTTGGCTCAGCAGCACTTCGGTTGTCTCTTTCTAGATTGCCAATGACAGATTGAATTTCACTTACCGTAGCCAATCCCTTTAATGTGGTGGCATTCACATCCTGTTCAGTAATTGTCATTGGGGGAAGGTTTGCGGTTATTTGGTCAGATTTCTTGATGGCATCAGCAAAGATTACACCTTCTGCCATGTTTTCGGTGACGGCCTCCCTCCAGTCAGTTCCTTTTTCATTGGCTAGGCGCTTAACTTCTTCATCAATAAAACCCTTCTTCACTTCTGTCTGTTCATCCTTGGAGAGCTCAAAGTATTTGCGCGGGTGTCCGGAGATGACTTGTTCAAGACCGAATACATAGTATCCTTTTCCGGATACTTTCACAGCACTTGTCGAAAGCATTCCGGCGGCTGAGCCCGGAAACGCGTAAAGAGCATCCACCAGGCTTTGAGGGAGGGAAGCTTCCTTATTGGCTTGATCGACGACGACTGAGTTGACGGCTAGTTTCTTTTCTGTGGCTTTAGCTCGTAAACGCGTGATCGACCAGTCGCTCTGGGAGAGTTTCCCTTTCTCTGCCTCGGTACCCTCAAAAATGAGTTTACGGAAATCAGTGGCTGCATCCTTGGCTTTCGGGAGTGTTATCTTGTCAAGATCAGCTTGTTTGGCCTCACGAACTTCAGCAAGTGCGGCTGCATCCAGCTTTGTTCCGGCCTTAAGCTTGGTGCCGTTGGCATCGGTGAGGTGGTCGACACTGTTAGTGGAGGAAAGATGGTTTGCTATTCGTTCCTTAACAAGCTCATCAAACTTAATTTCTTTCTCCGCATCACCAAGGTAAGGCTCAACAGGGAAAAGCACATAGGCAATCTTGCGTTTGGGTTCAACAAAATACCGGTCGGTCAACTTTGCGTAATGAACAGTAAAATTGGTGGAGGTGGTGGAGAAATTGGTTACCTCTGAGACTCGGTTGCTGGTGGTGAAGAAAACGGCTTGGGCGGTGTATTTTTTATTTTCCTCTGTCTTTTGATCGGCTGTGGCCTCATCCGAGAAAAAACCAACACTGCGGGTCATGAGTTCGTCTAATTGTTGAAAAGTGATTTGTGCCCGAATGAGTTCCTGAAATTGTGTTTCACCTGCATCACCTCCAGCCAGAAAGCCGCCACTTCGGTATTGGTTAAGAAAATTATTGTAGGCCTGAGTGGAAAATTTCTTATCGTTTGGATTACTGAACATTTGTTCCAACCGCGCCTTGACCATGTTGTCACTGACCAAGATTCCCACTAATTCGGCTTTGTTCAGCCGAAGCAAACGCAGGTGCGCCTGGTAATCGAGACCCGATACATCCGTTTCTCCATCGCGGTTAAGATCCTGATCAGGAAACTGCGAGGCAATGGCTTGGGCGGTAATCTGAGGGGGTAAAAATCCACCGAACTGTTGCGCCCTGTTCAGGGCTCTCTCCAAGAGAACCTGTTGGCGCGCAAAAGAGAGTTCAGCGTCATTTTCAGATTGTGAGGGGCCTGAATCTTCGAACGGGTCATAGCCCGGGGTAAAATAAACCACAAAGCTGATCACGATTACGATAATGATCGGAATCCAGAGGGCCTGCGAATGCTTTCTAATAGTGCCAAACATAGTGCTTTAGGGGACGCGGAGTCCTACCGGATGGACTCGACGGGGTCAAACCAATTTGACGCTAAATTCCTTTACAAAAACAAGGGCAGGTGCGAATTTGCCGCCCGCATCACGTGAGATTTATCAGAGTCATTTTCTGTTTATTGAGCCCTCTCTTTTTCATGGGCTGTGTATATCATGAACTCACCAACATAACGCCTGGAGCGTTGCCTCGTAATGATAAGGGCTATTATGAGGTGCATGTCATCTGGGAGAGTAATGATACCACCGTTCGGCCTGATACAATTCAGCCAGTTGTTTTGATTGGGACCAATAGTTTCAAGATGCAAAAAACTCCGTTAATGAAAAATCGCTGGCAAACTCCGGTGCCTATTAATGAGGTTGCCAACGAGCTGCGATACCGCATTAAGGTAAACTGGAAATACAATGCCATCCCTGCCCCAGCTGCCAATAGTCAGCTTTCTGAGGAATTTTTGCTTCGCATTAACAACTAATAGATGAGTCAAGCCACTGCAATGCGGAAAACTTTGTGTGCACTTTGGTTGTGTGCCGTTTCTGTTTGTGTTGGGCTCAACTGGACCGCGCTCCAGGTGGTGGCGTGGAGCGGAATGACAATGACCAACCTCCGTACCATGGATTTATCAGTGGCTGCTGAGAAAGCAATTGAAGGGCAACAGACCTGTGTAATTTGTCGGCTATTGAATCAGGGGCAGAAAGCGAAGCCTGATTCGTCATTGAATCTTTATTCAGGAGCCGAATTAAAGGCTGTCTTCAAGGATAATCAGTTTGTATTGAATCCGCTGCAGGATTTCAAGGTGTGCATTGATTTTTTTGTTGGACCCATCACTCATATAGATTCGCCTCCGCTACCCCCTCCAGAGTGGGTGGCTTGACTTCCTGGTTATTTCGTTGCGCATCAAAAGCGCTATCCAATTAATTACAACTGACGCACCCTACCGTGTGGAGTGCCTCCATAAAATAAATGATATGAATATAAATAAGACAGTTCTGTTACTGATAATGTTCTCTGCCTTTAGTCTTGCGGCCCACGATTACAATTCCTCACGCCCTGATTCTCATGCCCCCATCAATGTAATGGGAGAGCATACTCATCACGCTGGAAAATGGATGCTGAGTTACCGCTACAGTTATATGGAAATGAGCGGGTTAATGAATGGGGATAGCAGTGTAGCCAAGGCTTCAGGTTTTATGAAATCTCCACGTGATATGGAGATGCATATGCAGATGATGGGAGCCATGTATGCGCCAACCGATAAATGGACCACGATGCTGATGTTTATGCATCATGAGAAGTCCATGGATAGCGTCAATAATGCCGGTGTTGTATCTAACAATGAATCGGAGGGTTGGGGGGACATTCGGATAACTGGAATGTACAAGATACATCAGACCGCCGACTCGAAGGCCCATCTTAACATTGGGTTGAGCCTTCCAACTGGATCGATAGATGAAAAAGGAAGCGGCACTAAGCGTTTGGGTTATCCAATGCAGCTGGGCTCAGGAACTTGGGATTTATTGCCCGGGATAACCTACCTTAAACAGGCAGAAGACTGGTCTTGGGGGGTACAGGGAATTGCCACAATCCGCTTGGATGAGAATAAGCATGACTACGCGCTGGGGGATCGTTTTGATGCTAATCTTTGGGCGCAAAAGCCCATGAATGACCATCTGTCTTTGGGGACACGAATTCATAGTGCGGTCTGGGGAAATGTCGAAGGAAAGGATACGGGGATGATGGCGGACACGATGATGCCCACTGTTCGAGAGGATATGCAGGGTGGGTTTGTTACCTGTTTGGGAGTCGGAGCCAACTATACGTTTGGTAACGGGCACCGGCTGGCTTTCGAATTTGTGAAGCCGGTTTACCAGAACTATGATGGGTACCAAATGGAACGTGACTGGAGCATTACACTTGGCTGGCAATACTCCTGGTAGAGGCAGTATTTAAACAGTTTTGTGCCCGCTCTTCGGAGCGGGTTTTTTTGTTAATAACCCTGACAGATGTCCCTTGACCCATGCATGATAAATACGGTTTTTCAGGGGCGCAGCCATAGATGAAGGCTAAAGTTATCATTACTCCT
>Ga0208411_1002826_pt1 | contig 10270 bp, 11 predicted proteins | sample ETN01SmetaG_4_FD_185793 | JGI IMG/M metagenome (GOLD analysis project Ga0208411, IMG submission 185793) | Marine microbial and viral communities from oxygen minimum zone, Eastern Pacific Ocean - ETNP2014F12-01SV261 (SPAdes) (version 2) | ecosystem: Environmental > Aquatic > Marine > Oceanic ...
AGATTAATTAAAGGCGGTAAATTTGCTCACAAAATCTCAAAAAGCTGTTTTGTATATGGTCGGATCCGTTGTTTGTTTCAGCACTATGGATTTAATAGTGAAATATTTAAACAATGTTCCATTTGGTCAAGTTTTGTTTATGCGATTTTTTTTTGGAATGATACCGATCTTTTTTTTAATACCTAGAGACAAAATTTTTACTTTTTATAAAACCAAAAGACCATTACTTCACGCCTTCAGAGCGATTAGTGGTATGATTGCTATTATTGCTTTGTTTGTGGGCTTGAGAAATTTGCCTTTGACTGACGTTATTAGCTTAACTTTTACCGGGCCTTTGTTTGTAACAATAATGTCTGTAATTTTCCTTTCAGAAAAAGTTGGTATAAAAAGATGGTCTGCTGTTGCAATTGGTTTTATAGGAATGTTGTTTATAGTTCGACCTGCCTTTGAAGAAATGAATTTTTACTATGTCTTTCCAGTTATATTTTCACTAGGTTTTGCAAATGTTGCAATAAGCATAAGGAGTTTATCAAAAACTGAACCAAATTATTTGATAGCATTCTATTTCTCTATCCTGTCTCTTTTTGTTGGTCTTGGTACGATTGTAAACGGATGGATTTGGCCAACGCCCTACGAAGCGTTTTTATTTGCACTCCTTGGTCTAGCAGGAGGCATTGCAAATTTGTTGCTTACACAAAGTTACAGATTGGCAGATGCAAGTCTTGTTACTCCTATAAAATATTTATCTTTAGTAGTTGCAATTGTAGCGGGTTATTTCATTTTCAGTGAAGCGCCAAAAGTTATGACTTTGTTTGGTGCCGGACTGATTGTTGTAAGCTCATTTATAATCTTCAGAAGAGAAGAAACGCTAAAAAAACAAGTTGTAGTACCAAGAGTATGAAACCTAAGTGGTGGGAAAAATCAAAAAAATATCTTTCAAAAAAAGATAGAGTTATGGCAAAACTAATTAGATCACACAAAGGTCATTTGACTACTCGAAATAATTTTTTTTATTCCCTCTCAAGATCAATAACCAGTCAACAAATTTCAACTGCAGCTGCTGATTCTGTATTTTCTAAATTTTCAAGAAAATGTAAGGGAAAAATTAATCCAAAGACTGTTTCTAAACTTTCTTTAGGATCTCTAAGGAAATGTGGTTTAAGTCGACAAAAGGCACTAGGAATAAAAAGTTTAGCAGTAAAAATTTTGGACAAATCATTCGACCACAGATTGATAAAAAAAATGGATGACGAAGAAGCAATTGTTTATCTTTCTAGCCTAAGACAAATTGGCAGATGGTCTAGTGAAATGGCACTTCTTTTCTTTTTTAATCGACCAAATATCTGGCCAGTTCAAGACATAGGTTTGCTTAAGGCTATTTCTGTTAATTATAAAAAAAAATATTTACCCCCTAAAAACTTTGTAAAAAAACTTGAAAAAAAATTTTCACCTTACTGTTCTGTAGCAACCTGGTATTTTTGGCGATCGATAGACAACGATCCTATTCAGTACTAAATCCCTCAACTATTTGTAGATTTCTTTTAGCTGAATTTTTCAAAATGTTCAGAGCTTCTTTATATTCCTTAGAATTGTAACATTTTTCTGCACTCTCATAACTTGGGAATTCAACAATTACAATTCTAGGCGATTTAGATCCTTCAAGACAAATACTTGCCCCTCCGCGACACAAAAAAATGCCTCCAAATTTTTTTATGGCAACTGTAGCTTTCTCAGCATATTTCTTCTGAATTTCTGGTTCTGCTATCTTCTCATAAAAACTCGTCCAATAGGCTTTCGGCATAAATTTTCTCCTTTTTAAATAAGTTATTTTTATCTATGATACAGAAATCAAAAAAAAATGTCAGAAGAAAAATTATATGTGGGCTGGGACGATTACACAAAGGTTGTAGAAAAACTGTGTATTCAGATTGATAAAAGCGGATATTCTCCTACGGTGATTCTGGGGATTATGCGAGGAGCTGGATTAGCAATAGATTTGATGAGTAGAGTATTTAAACTTAAAACAGCCTACATTACGGTCAGTAGTTATCACGGAGAAAAAACAGAAGATCAGCAAGGAGATATAACTTTTTCTAGACATATAAGTACCATTGCTGAAAAAAATGATTTTGAAAAATGTTTGCTTGTAGACGATCTCAGTGACACAGGCCTCACTATGAACAAGACAATAGAATGGTTAAAAAGCTATGATCCTATTAAGGGTTATATTAAAGAAATAAAAACCGCATGTCTTTGGAAGAAAAAAAAATCTACATTTGAACCTGACTTTTGTGCTGTCCGCTTGAATTCTAATCCTTGGATAAGCCAGTGTTTTGAGAGTCCTTGGGAAGAATTAACCGTAGAAGAATTAAAAAAGAAACATAAAAAAAAATAAGGGTCAGACAAACTATCCAACCCTTATTTTGTTAACTATTAATTTTTAAACCGAAAAGCTTATTACGCTTAGTACTGCAACCACCCATATTGCCGGTGAAGTTTTAGCAGCTTTACCACTTAATATCTTAATTAAAGCATAAGCTATAAAAGCTAAGGCTATACCATTGCTAATACTGTAGGTCAGAGGCATAGTAATCATGGCCAGCACGGCGGGCGCAGATTCAGCTATGTCATTCCATTCTATATCTGTAATATTTCTTACAAAAAGTACAGCAACATATACAAGCGCAGCGCCATCTATTTCCTTCGGCAAACTGGTTGCTAACGGTGCAAAGCCTAAACATAAAAGGAATAAAACCCCAATTACAAGAGAGGTCATTCCTGTTCTACCTCCCGCTTTAACACCTGCTCCAGATTCTACATAGCTTGTAACCGTCGTGGTTCCCACTAAAGCACCAGCAACTGTTCCAACACTGTCAGCAAGCATAGCTTTATCAATGTCCTGAACTCTTCCTTTTTTATCAACTTTTCCAGATACATTTGCAACCGATGTTAATGTTCCAGCTGTATCAAAAAAGTCTATAAAGAAAAGAGTAAAGATAACAGTTAAACCGCTTCCTGCAAAAACTCTTCCAGTGTTAAAACCTTCAAATGCATCAAAAAAATAACTCATTGAAGGAGGAGCGGAAAAAATACCATTAAATTTTGCCAAAGACGCTCCGTCTTTAATTGTTGCACCTGTCCATTCCCACATTGGTAGCCAAGCCAAAAGGCTAAACGCCAAAATACCTATAATGATATTGCCTTTGACTTTAAGTTTTTCTAGAACAATCATTACAACAAACGCAAGACAACCTAACAGAACCAATGGATGTTTAATGTTTCCTAAAGTCACCAATGTTACCGGATGATCGCCAACCACTCCCATTATTTCTAAACCAATAATTGCAAGGAACAAACCGATACCCGCGCCAATCCCAAGTTTTAAACTTTTAGGAATTGAATTAATAATCCACGCTCTTACCGGTGTTAAGGATACTGCTAAGAAAAATATTCCAGCAACAAATACTGTAGATAGTGCTTCAGCGGGTGTATATCCCATACCAGCTACAACACCAAAAGCCACGAAAGCATTGATCCCCATGCCGGGCGCAAGACCAATAGGCCAAGATCTACCATAAAACGCCATTATAAAACACGCTATAGAAGTTGCTACTATTGTAGCGGTAAACACGCCACCAAAGTCAAAGAAACCTTTTTCAGTTCCCGCAAATTCTCCAGAAAGAATAAAAGGATTTAAAAACATTATGTATGCCATAGTTAGAAAGGTTGTAACTCCAGCAGTTACTTCTGTTTTAAAATTTGTCTTATATTTTCTGTATTCAAAATACTTATTCATCATAAAATTTTACCTCCAAGGCGCGACTCTTACATATCTTTAGCAATGTAATAAAGTTCAAAATGGGTTTAATTTAAATTGAAAGTTGTATATTGTTTATAACTTCATTTGTTATAATTTAAGATAAAAAAGGATTTTTTAATGAAGAAGATATTAGTTTTTTGCTTTATTTTAATTTTAATCTCAGGTTGCAAAACAGTTACCAAAAAGGTCGATGAGGCTTCAAAAAAGGAATCAGAAAAACTAAGTAGATTTCTTAAAAAAACAGAATCAGATTTAAAGATAGAATTTGGAAGGCCTGACTTAATAGAAATAGCCTATAATAAAAACAAGATTTTAGTTTATTACGATTCCAAATTTAAAATAAAGTGCGAAAGAAGATTCGAAGTTGATCCCAAAAACATAGTAGTTGGCTTTAGTAGCAAGAATTGTTTTTGAGCTACAATTTATCTGCAATTTTTAAAGCAAAAGCATAATCAAAGGCTATTTCCTCTATCCCCGCTTTTCTTCCACTTCTACCTCCGTGGCCAGCTTCCATCTCACATTTGAGAAGAAGTAAATTATTATCGGTTTTATAATCTCTTAATTTTGCGCAATATTTTGTTGGTTCATCAAATAAGACCCTTGAATCTGCTAATGAGGTCGTAATTAAAATATGCGGGTACTCTTTTTTAGCAATTTGTAAATAGGGTGAGTAGCTATAAATGTATTCAAAATGCTCCTTATTATTTTTTCCGTCGCCAAACTCCTTAAGTTCTCCAGCCGTCAAGGGCAGTGAATGATCTAAATTGGTTGTCAAATTATCTAAAAATGGCACTGCCATGATAGCCCCTAAAAATAATTCAGGTACTTGGTTGACTACATTTCCGATAAGTAATCCTCCTGCACTGCCGCCAAGCGCAATTATTTTTTTTTGGCTAGTATATTTTTTTTCAATTAAAAATTTTGCACAACTTATAAAATCGGAGAATGTGTTTTTTTTATTAAGGAGTTTGCCCTCCCTCCACCAGTGAAAGCCTCGTTCAAAGCCACCGCGAATATGGCAAGTTGCCCATATTACATTTCTTTGAATTAGAGAAAATCTTGCTGTAGAAAAAGTGGGCGTCATAGCGCTTCCATAACTTCCGTAGCCATACATAAGCATATGTGCACTTCCGTCTAATTTAGTATCCTTATGATAAGTAATGGTGATGGGAATTTGACGACCATCATGACTCGGACAGTTCAAACGCTCAACTATGTAATCGTCTCTATCATGACCTGACGGAACCTCCTGTTCTTTGACAAGCTTCTTATCTTTGGTTTTAAGATTGTACTCAAAAACTCTAGCCGGTGTTTTTGGAGATTCATAACCTATTCTTATTGTGTCAGTATTTTTATCTTTCTGCATAAGTGAAACACCTGGTGATATCACTTTTTCATCGGTAAATATTAATTGTTCTTCCCGATTTGTTTTTACATTTCTAACAAAAACTTTTGAAAGTGCATTAGAGATTTCTGTTCTTAAAATCCAATCTTTTAAAAAAACCAAACCTCCTATTATGGTACCACTTTGAGCAGGTATAAAATCCTCCCATTCGTTAATTTTATCATGTTTACATCGAAGCACCTTGAAATCTTCGGCTTGCTTGTTTGTATGGCAATACCAATAATCTCCAAAACTATCTATACCGTAAAGGATGTCTTGTTCTCTCTTTATAAACAACTTTGGTTTAAATATTTTTTCATCTTTATGAAAATAATAAACTTCATTTGAAGTATGTTCGCCGTTTTCAATCAAATAATATTTTTCACAAGAAGTAGTATCAATTGAGCAAGTAAATTGTTCTAAAGCTGATTCAAAAATTAATTTATCTTCTTTTACCGGCGTACCTAGCACATGTTGAAAAATTTTTCTAGGTCTTTTTTGAGAGTCATTTTTTCTATAGAAAAAAGATTTATCATCAAAAGCCCACAAGCATCCACCTGCAGTATCTTCAATTTTTTCAACTATTTTTCCGTCAGATATTCTTCTGATAAAAATTGTAAAGTATTCGCTACCCTTGTCATCTATTGAATATAACAATAATTCATCGTTGTAAGACACGGTAAGATCGCCACAACTAAAAAATTTTTTCCCTTTGGCTTCCTTATCACCATCAAAGTAGTATTCGATTTTACTATCACCAATTTTTCGTCTTAATTTTTTAAAGTAGTTGCCCTCTTTCGTAGTTTTAGTCCAGTATTCATAACGTTTGTCCTTATAAGGCAAACCTTCATCATCTAATTTTATTCTTCCTTCAATTTCTTTAAAAAGTTTCTTTTGAAGACCTTCGGTGTCTTTCATATTTTCTTTGGTATAAGTATTTTCTTCCTCAAGATATTTTCTAACTTCAGGATTTAACTTCTTTGGGTCCTTTAAGATTTCCAAGCAATTCTTTTGCTTAACCCAACTGTAGTTATCAATCCATTCTCGTGAAAAATGATTTTTCTTTTCTGGTTGTTTTCTTAATCGTGGTATCATGTTTTTATGAATTTGTTTTTGCTCATAGGAATTTCTCTGGTGGCATTATACCTTTTATTGAATTTTTTTGCTAAAGCAAGCAGCAAAAAAATCGCAAAGGGTATTAAATATTTAATTTTTACGGTCGGAATTCTCTTGGCTGTAATACTTTTTTTAGTTGGTCGATACGCATTTAGTATTCCTATTTTAATATTTTTACTGCCACTTCTTAAATTGAAAGGTGGCATTGGCTTGTTTCAACTTTTTCAGCTCTGGCGGCTTATAAGTTATCTTCGTCAAACAGGAAGATATTCATTTAGATCCGGAACAAATTATTCAAAAGCATCTTCAAATATATCTTTAGATGAAGCATACAACATTCTTGGCTGCAAAAAAGGATGCTCAAAGGCAGAAATTTTATCTAGCTATAAGTCAATAATGTCTAGACTGCATCCAGATAAAAATGACACTGATACAACTAAGCTTGCACAAATGGTATCTGAAGCTAAAGAAACTATTTTAAAAAATGATTTTAGTTAGTTAAGTAATTTTAAAGCTTCAGACAGAACTTCTTTAAAAGATATTCTATCTTTTCCAAGCGTATCATGTTTAGTGCTATCTTTCTCACCTTCAGGCTCAACCGTTACCATTCTTGAAGAGTAACGTCCGTACGAAAGAATTGGGCTATCCATAAACAAAGTCAAAGTTTTTACTCCAAGCGCGGCACTTATATGAGCAAAACCTGTATCATTGGCAATTGTTAAATTACAATTTTTAATCATTGGTAAAGTTTCTTTAATACTCAGATCTTCAAAGGATTCACAGTTTTTTCCAACACTAGAATTTTTAAATTTATTAATTAAATCAATATCATTTTTTCCAGCTGCTAGATAAAACTTACATTTATATTTTTTTGACAGTTCTTCACTGAGTTTTATAAAATTTTGTATTGGCCAAATTTTGGTTGGTCCCGAAGCTGCTATAGCTAAACAAATATGTTTTATACTTTTATCGAAATTATTATTAGCATCAGGTATTTTTAAGTTTGCTTCTGTTGAAACAATTTCACCAATTACATTTTCAGTAAAAATTTTAGCGCTCATCACGATATTGTCCTTAGATCTAAATAATGGGTATTGGATCGATTTTATACCAGAAAATTTTGCAATCAAATTGTATCTGAGAGAGCTGTTAAAAATAAAAACTTTATCAAACTTTCTTTTTTTTAGTTCATTCGATAATTTAAAAAATCCACCTAAGCCATCTTTTTCTTTATCTAATATAATTATTTCATCTATGTGATCATCTTCAGCTAATAAATCTGATGCCTTTGAGTTTTCCTTAACCAAAAGACTTACTCGTGTGCTGAACTTTTTTGAAATTGCATGAATATAGGGGAGAAAAATAATTAGGTCCCCAATGCCACGTCTTTGTTGAATTATAAGAATTTTCATTCTTTTTTAATTTATAGTAACTTTATATAAAAAATTAGGAAAAAAATATGGCAGGAAAATTAAAAGGAGTATTTGGAGCATCAATGTCAGTATTTAAAGCTGATTTAAGTTTAGATATTGAGGGCACAATACAACATGCTAAAGAGAACCTAGATGATGTAGGTGTATCAACTGCATTTATGGGCTCCACAGGAGCAGGTGCTCTAATTTCTCTTGATGAAAAAAAAGAATTAATAAGAGTTTTATCTAAACATAAGTTTAAAGAACAAATATTAATAGGAACTGCTCTTACAAGCTTAAAAGATACTATAAGTTTAATGAAACATGCGATCGAGTTTAATCAGGTTAATTTTTTAATAATGCCGTGTTGCTATTTCCAGAATACAGACGAAAGTGTTTACAATTGGTACAGTAAAATAATTCATTTTGTGCCAGAGTCTAAAATTGTATTATATAATTTTTCTAAATTGAACGGTGGTTATGCTTTCTCTTCCGAGGTAACTAAAAGATTAATAAATGATTTTCCATCCAATATAATTGGGATGAAGGATTCCACTGGAAATTTATGGGACAACTTTAAAGCTGAAAATTTTTTAATGTTTGTGGGAAGTGAAAAAAAATTGGCAGCAAATCTCAAGATTGGAGGCGTCGGTACAATTAGTGCTACATTAAATTTTTCAGGCTCGTTGGCAAAAAAAGTTTATGATGATTGTATTAAAAATGGATCATCACCTGAAAATAAAAAACTTCAAGATATTAGAACAGCTTTTGATGAAACTGGAAACTTAATTTCTGCCTTACATACTCTTAAAAGTATAGAAAACAAAGCTTATGCAAATCTTCCTCCACCTTTAGAATTATTAAGTGAAAGTAAAAAAGAAGAATTAATTAAAAAATTAAAAGAACTGGGCGTTCTAAACAATAAAAACATTGCTGCATAAATGCTAAAAATTTTTTTAAATAAAATAATTACGGAAGATGGCTTTCTCTTAGAAACATCAGATAAAAAAACTTATGTAATAGGCCGACCAATAAAAAAACGACCCGTTAAATTAAAACTTAAAAATAAATCAATCGAGTATAAACTTTTGTTGTTTCCCGATCTTTACTTTGGAAAAGGTTATACAGAAGGAGATATAACAATTGAGGATGGCACCATTTCTGAAATATTAGATATTGCTTTAAAAAATATTGGAAGAAAAGATATTAGTAAATTTTCAAAAACTATTAATAAAATTAGAGGAAGTTGGAGATATCTTACAAATTTTAACACAAGAAAAAGTAGCAGGGCCGCAGTGTCAGCACACTATGATATTGGATCAGCCGATTTTTATAAAATGTTTATAGACGATAAACATTTTCAGTACAGTTGCGGTTATTGGCCTAAGCAAGATATGACACTTGAGGACAGCCAAGAAGCTATGATCAATCATATGATAAAAAAATTGGACATAAATAGTAACGACAGAATCCTTGATGTTGGCTCTGGTTTTGGTGGCTTGGCATGTGCAGTTGCTGAAAAAACAGGAGCAAGAGTTGATGGAATTACTTTATCAAAAGTTCAACTGGATTTTTCGCAAAAAATTGCTCGAGAAAAAAAATTAGACAATTTATGTCAATTTCGTATTGAGGATTATCGAGATACCAAAAAAAAATACACCAAAGTAATCTCGAAAGGAATGTTGGAACATGTGACTCGTAAATTTTATAAAACTTACTTTCGTAAGATCTATGAAATTCTTGAGCCAAAGGGCAAGGCATTAATTCATACCATAGGCAGCATAGACAAACCAAGAGACCCTCAAGCTTGGATTACCACTTTTATTTTTCCTTCAGGTTATACCCCTTCATTCAGTGAGCTAATGCCAGCAATTGAGTTTTCAAAATTGGTGTTAGGAGATTTAGAAATATTGCCGGGCATTCATTATGCGTCAACTTTAAAAGAGTGGAAAAATAGATTTGTTAAAAATAAAGAAAAAGTTTTAAAAATTTATAACGATAGATTCTATAAGCTTTGGCTTTTCTACTTAGCGTCCTGCGAAGCTGCTTTCCGGTGGACTGATCAGTGTAATTTTCAGATTCTTTTAAACAAAGATATAAACATTTCTCCAAGAACAAGAAGCTATATATATTCTTAAGAAAGTGCTATTAGTCAGAATAGCCAATGAAAAAAAAGAAAAAGTCTAGGAAAATTAGAAAAAAGTTTCCAAAAACAAGAAGAAAGCTCATAAGTAGAAGAAAAAAGAAACTAAAAAAAACAAACCTTCGAAGACGTAAAACCAACAAAAGTTTTTTAAAAAAATTAGACATAGAGGATCTTGTAGGTTCTATTAAGCCAAGATTTAATTTTAAGAACTTGCTAAAAAAATTGGTATCCCCGATAGTCAGCGAAATTCAAAATTACAAGAAAAATAGACAGCGATTAGAACTTAAGAAAAGAAGAGAATCTGAAAATCAGAATAAATTACAATCATCTTTGAGAAAAGAACTTCTAAAAAAAGAGATAAAAGAGGAGCAGGCTCTTGCTAAAACTAGAGC
>Ga0208411_1002827_pt1 | contig 10269 bp, 13 predicted proteins | sample ETN01SmetaG_4_FD_185793 | JGI IMG/M metagenome (GOLD analysis project Ga0208411, IMG submission 185793) | Marine microbial and viral communities from oxygen minimum zone, Eastern Pacific Ocean - ETNP2014F12-01SV261 (SPAdes) (version 2) | ecosystem: Environmental > Aquatic > Marine > Oceanic ...
TTTTTATTAGATAATGAAGACATATACATAAATGAAATTAATGCAATTCCAGGAAGCCATGCTTTATATTTATGGCAAAACTTAAATAAATCAAAATATGAATTACTAAATGATATTGTTGATGAAGCTCTTTCAGAAGAAATAAATACTTGGACAACAACAGGTTCTGATGGACTTGCTTTAAAAAGTGCAAAAGACATACAATCAAAATTAGGATAAAGATATGAACGGAATCTACTGGGATTGCGACGGAACATTAATGGATACTGAAAAAGCTTTTGCATACGCATGGCAAGAAATACTAAAATCAAAAAGTTTAGATTTACCTATTGAACATTTTGATCAGTATGTTGGAGTTGATGACAAAATAGTACATAAGAAATATTCTGAGAAAGTAAATTTACCTTCTTTTGAAGAAACTATGGATCAATTATCTAAAATTATTATAAGAAACATGTCTGAAAAAATAATGTTCGACGATGCATTAGAATGTATAGAATATTTTTACCATTATGACTGGAAGCAAGCGTGCGTATCTGCATCACCCCAATTACATCTAGAAAATAAATTAAAGGATACAGAAATATTTCAATATTTTCATGATGTTATAGGTGGAGATTCTGTTAAAAGAAATAAGCCTTATCCAGATATTTATTTAAAATCTATTAATAAATTACAAACAAATAAAAATATAATTATTGAAGACAGTCCTTTTGGAATAGAAGCAGGAGTTGCAAGTGGAGAATTTGTTATTGCTATTGACAGAGGAGTTTTTACAACAGAACAATTATCTAAAGCTAATTTAATAGTAAAGAAAATTACACCTGAAATAATATTAGATGTTAGTGAGACCCTTTAGTTACTAAGAAAAGTTAATATAAACTACAAAACTGACTTAGGCGCAAAAATAGACTAAGTAATTTTAATTAAAATTAATGGTATTATTCTTTCAGTTCTTTTTTGATAAGATGTATAACCACCATCGTTCATGTGATCCATTTTTTTCCACCATTCAGAATATTCTTCATTATGAATTTGAATAGCTTTTCCTGAAAATTTCTTTTTACCTATTTGTATTTCACATTGAGGATTAAATTTTAAATTATGATACCAACCAGGATTTTTTTCACGTCCACCATTTGATGCAACTATACAAAAAGAATTAGATTCTTTTAAATAAGCTAATACATTTTTTCTTTCTAATCCTGTTTTGGCACCTTGAGTAAATAAAATAAGACATGGTCTTCCAAAAATTGTTTTACCAATTAAACCTTTTGAATAAATGTATACATAATTATGAATATATATAAATAAAAATCTGATATATAAATTTATAAGTTTTATTATTTTATTAATAATCGCCCTGACCAATTTTTACATTTTTGACGATTTTATTGTCTTCAATAATTTGTATTTCAAAATTAATTCTTTGACCTTGTCTCAGGGTTCTAAATATTGAATCTTTTAATGATCCTGGTTGAATGTAAACTTCTGTTTTGTCAGTATCTAATATAACAATTCCACTACCAGAATTTGGATCGTAAGATTTTACAACTCCCTGTGCCATTTAAACTTTAGTTACTTTTCCAGCTTTCAAACATGAGGTACATACTTTAATTTTCTTTGTATTTGTATTGTCTGCAACTTTTACTGTTTGTATATTTGCAGACCATTTTTTACTAGATCTTTTATGTGAGAAAGTAACTTGTTTACCGAACCAAGGACCTTTTCCACAAACTTCACATTTTTTAGCCATAACTAACCTCTAAATTTATATAAATAACTATAACTAATCTAATAAGTATTAGGTACTTTGAATTAAAAACTTTTTAGCTATTGTTTGATTGTGGTTGAAAGAAATATAAAATATTTGGATAATATATCTCTTGATGAAATAAAAGGTTTTGGTGAGAAAAGACTATCTTCATTTAAGAAATATGGAATAAATAATATTTCTAACCTTTTAAGGTTTTTTCCAAGAAAACATATAGATAGATCTCAGATATCAAAAATCAGTTCAATTACTTCTGAAATAAGTAAAGAAATAACTATTTTAGGAGAGGTTACAGATGTATCAGTATTCACAACAAAAACTAGGTTGAGAATAGCTACATTAATCATTAAAGATGATACAGGTTTAATTAGAGCAAAATGGTTTGGACCTCAATATATAGAAACTAGGTTTAAAAAAGATGATTCAGTAGCGATTTCAGGAATACCAGATGTTAAAAAAACAGGCTCTATTGAATTTAAAAATGCAACTATAGAAAAATTTTCAGACCTTGAAGAACTTAATGAAACAGGATCTCTCATTCCGATTTATCCAAAAATTGAGGGTTTATCAAGCACAATAATAAGAAAAGGAATAAAAGAAGCCCTCAGGAGAACACCTAAGATGGAAGATTTTGTTACAAATAAAGAACTAAGCGAATATAAAATTACTGATAGGACTTCAAGCTACAAGAACATCCATTTCCCTGAAACAATTAAAGATTATGAAGAAGCGCGTAATAGATTAGCCTTCGACGAGTTTCTTTATTTACAATCAATATTTAAAGAGATTAAAGAAACATATAGTAAAAAACAAACTGGTATAAAGCACAGTATAAATAAAGATACTTTAAATTATTTTGGAGAAAAAATTCCATTTGACTTAACCAAATCTCAAAAAAAAGTTATTAATGAAATTTTTAAAGATATGAACAACGAGTTTCCTATGAAAAGACTTTTACAAGGAGATGTTGGATCTGGTAAGACCATAGTTGCAGCAGCCGCAGTTTATGCCACAATCAACTCATTGCACCAAGCAGTACTTATGGCCCCTACAGAAGTTCTCGCAGAACAGCATTTTACCTCGTTAAGTCAAATTCTCATTTTCAATAATATTGAAATACACTTACTTACTTCATCTGTAACTGACAGAGATAAGATCATGCAAACAATAAATGATGGTACCCCCGCATTAATTATTGGTACTCATGCTTTAATTCAAGATAACGTTAAATTTAAAAATTTAGGTTTAGCAATTATTGATGAACAACAAAGATTTGGAGTTGAACAAAGAAAGAAATTAACATCTGACTTGAAAGATACGCCACATCAACTTGTAATGACTGCTACACCAATTCCAAGAACAGCTGCCTTAGCAATATATGGTGATTTAGATTTATCAGTAATTGACGAGTTACCTCCAGGTAGAAAATCTATCAACTCAATTTTATTAGAAGGAAGAACAGAAGATACTGAAGAAATTTACAAGACATGTGAAAAACATTTAGAAAATAATTCTCAAATATTTGTAGTTTGTCCATTTATAGAAGAAAGCGAAAAATTGGATATAAAAGCTGCTGAAAATGTATATAAACAATATAAAGAAAAATTTAAAAACTATAGAGTAGAAATTCTTCATGGAAAAATTAGTTCGGATGAAAAAGAAGAAATAATGAAAAATATGAATACTAATAATATTGATATTCTTATATCCACAGTTGTAATAGAAGTTGGTATAGACATTCCTAACGCCTCACTAATGATTATCGAAAGCGCAGAAAGATTTGGTTTAAACCAGCTTCATCAATTAAGAGGAAGAGTTGGTAGGGGTGAGAAAAAATCTGATTGCATATTTCACATTACAGACGGCAAAGATATGGAAACAATAACAGAAGTTGGGAATAAAAGACTTGAAGCAATAGTTGAAAATAATGATGGATTTAAATTGTCTGAAATTGATTTACAGATTAGAGGTGAAGGAAAAGTCACAGGTACTAGTCAATCAGGAATGTCAGATTTAAAAATTGCTGATATCAGGTATGATTATGATATTTTGCAATTATCCAAAAAATATTTTGAAAATAATATAACTCCTAAAAATAATGCATTAATAGAAGAGGAAGCAAAAATATTATTTCCTAATTTTGGAAAAGTTGAAGATTCAACATGAAAGTAATTGCAGGAAAATACAAAGGAAGAACAATAAATACAATTAATGATCGCTCAACTCGACCAATGTTAGGCGTTGCAAGAGAAGGGATATTCAACTCTTTACAATTTTCTTTTGAAAATTCCGAAGTTTTAGATCTATTCGCAGGATCTGGAAGTCTGGGTATAGAAGCTTTGAGTAGAGGTGCAAAGTATGTTACTTTTATTGACAATTCTGTTGATTGCATTAATCAAATTAAAAAAAATCTTAAAGAATATGAAAAAGATTATTCTGTAATTAATTTAGATGTAACAAACTACATAAGTGAAATAATGAATAGTTACAATATTATATTTTATGACCCTCCCTTTGAATACTTATCAGAAAAAGTGAATTTAGACATTGAAGAATTATCAAATAATTTAAAGGGTGAAGGTTTTATTGTTATACACAGACATTCAAATTCTCCATCGACAGTTCTTCCTAAAGATGTAGAATTGTATAAGGAAAAGAATTACGGACAAAGTAAAATATTAATTTTGAGAAAATTATGAAAGTATTAATACCAGGATCATTTGATCCCCCAACAAATGGACATATCGATGTTATTACTAGATGTTCAAAGGTATTTGATGAAGTGCTTGTTGGTGTAATTGTAAATCCATCAAAGGAATCATTATTTTCTACAGATATAAGGTCTGAAATGCTTTCAGAAATATTTAATAAAAAGAAAAATATAAGTGTAAAGAGTTTTGAAGGCTTGCTTGTAGATTTTGCTAAAAAAAATAATGTAAATGCAATAGTCAAAGGCTTAAGAGCAATGACTGACTTTGATTACGAATTTCAAATGGCTCAAATGAATTTTAATTTAGCAGATTTTGAAACTATATTTATACCCGCATCACCAGAATATGGTTACGTTTCTAGTTCTTTGGTAAAAGAAATACATTCATACGGTGGAGATGTAAATGAATTAGTTCCAGATAATGTATTGAGAAGGTTAAAAGATGACTGAAGAAGAAAACTTTAATTTAGACGATGTTATTAGTGGTGAAAAGAAAATCCAGTATGTTGATAAATTAGAAGTACTTAGAGAAAAAATAAATTCAAGTGGCTTAATGAGCAGTAGGGCTAATAAAAAAGAACTTATTGAAATAGTTGAAAATTTAATTGACTTAATGCCTGTCGAATTAAGAACAGCTCGTTGGTTAGTAAGAGAACAAGATACATTTTTAAACAAAGCTAGAGAAGAAGCTAGTGAAATTTTAAGTATAGCTAAGGTGGAGTCAGATAGATTGACATCTGACTCTTATGTTTTACAAGAAGCTGTTATTGAAGCTAATGCTCTTATTAAAAAAGCAGAAGATGAAGCTCAAGCATATCGTGCACAAGTAGAAGATCAGATAGACTTAAAACTTACTGAAATTTTAAGTAAATTTGAACAAATTAATAATTTTATTGAAACTGAAAAAAATAGTTTACGTCAACCACGAAAAATAGTTGAACCTGAATAAACATATGAAACAATTAAATACTCTTATACAGATAAATGAAATAAAGTATATAACAAATAGTTTATTGCATGAGGCAAATGGATATTTAGAGATTAAATATTTTGGTAATGAAATTAATAATAAAAATGAAATAATTTTACAAGCCACAGTTACTAAAGGAATAGAAGCATTTGAAGTAAATTTAGAAATAAAGTTTACATACACAAATGAATGTTCAAGATGTCTAACAAAAAATAATAAAAAAGATCATGCAGAATTTAATAAAAGCTTTTCTTTAGCATCGAATAATGATTATGACATTAATTTTGATAAAGATTCTATTGACTTATTACCTATTGTTTCTGAAATAATAATTTCCAAAATGGAATTTGATAATAAATGTAAAAAAGACTGTAAAGGCTTATGTTATATATGTGGAAAAGATCAAAATGAGCATAAATGCACACATAAAGAAAAAAACTTAAAAGAAAGCCCATTTTCTTCTCTAAGTGAGCTAGATTTGTAAGTTGAAAGGAAATATTTATGGCAGTACCTAAAAAGAAGATGTCAAAATCTAGAACAAAAAGAAGAAAAGCTATGCATAAAATTTCTAGACCTCATTTCTTAATTGATCCTGAAACTGGCGTAGCTAAACAATCACACAGAGTTAATCCTGTAGATGGAACCTACAACGGGCGTCAAGTAAAAGAACCTAATAACGAATAATAAATAGAGTATGAGCACAATTGCTGTAGACGCAATGGGTGGAGATTCAGCTCCTAAAGAGATAGTAAAAGGTGCAATCTTAGCTAAAGAAAATGGTGTGGATGTAATACTTTCAGGAGACAAGACTCTTATTGAATCATATTTAGAAGGAGTTAAAATACCAGTTGTAGATTATCCCGAAGTAATTTCAATGGAGGATAATCCAGCTAGAGCAATACGTACTAAAAAAAATGCATCTATATTAGGTGCTTTACAATTAGTAAAAGAAAATAAAGCTGATGGAGTATTTTCAGCAGGTTCTACAGGAGCTACATTGGTTGGCTCTATTTCAATATTAGGAAAAAGCAAAGGTGTTCTGAGGCCTGCAATTGCAGCTGTATTACCTGGAATAGAAAGTGGCACTATCCTGCTTGATTCTGGATCCAGTTTAGATGTAAAACCAAAAGTACTTTTACAGTATGGTGCTATGGGTTCAAAATTAGCAGAAATAATATTTGAAATTAATAATCCAAAAATTGGTTTATTAAATAACGGAGAGGAAGAGTCAAAAGGTAGAGATGTAGAAAGGTCAGCTTATAAGTTATTAAAATCTTCAAATTTAAATTTTATTGGAAACATAGAAGGAAGGGATTTTGCAAACTCAAAGGCAGATGTATTTATTACTGATGGATTTACTGGAAATATTGTATTAAAAACAATGGAAGGTACGGCAAAATTACAACAAAAACTAATAGCAAATGCATTAAAAGACAAACTATTTAAACCTTTGCTAATACCTGTAAAGAATGCAATGAAACCAGCTAAAGATAAATTAGACCCTGACAAAACAAACGCATCATACTTGCTTGGCGTAAATGGTTTAGTCACTATAGGACACGGCTCATCAACAGCTGAGGGTGTAAAGAACGCAATTATATATACAAACACAAGTGCAGAAAAAGGATTTATAAACAAATTTACAAATACAATTAGTGAATTATGAAAGACATAGATTTAAGTAAATTAGAAAAAACAATTGATTATAAATTTGAAAATATAAAATATTTAAAAATCGCTTTAACACATAAATCATACTTAGATGAGAAATCAGAATACCTTTCAAATCAGAGATACGAATTTTTAGGAGATACAATATTAGATTACGATCTAACAATATATTTATTTAATAATTTTCCGGATTTAGATGAAGGTAATTTAACAAAAATAAGATCAAATGCAGTCGATCAAGAATCACTAGTTAAGTTAGGACATAAAATAAATATTGGTGAGTATCTTTTTTTAAGTAAAGCTGAAGATGCAACAGGAGGAAGAAATAAAAAGTCAATTATTGAAGATGCAGTTGAAGCTTTGATTGCTGCTATTTATTTTGATGGTGGACTTCAGAGTGTAAATAATTTTGTTTCAAAATTTATTTATCCAAATATAAAAAAGTTATCTGAAGATCCAGGTAAAAAAGATTATAAAACTCGTTTACAAGAACATTTTGCCAAGATTGGAAAGAAAGTATCGTATGAGAACACATCAACCGGGCCAGATCATTCTAAAGAATTCATTTCAAACGTTTTATTGTCAGATGTAGTTATAGGAATTGGTAAAGGAAAATCAAAAAAAAGTGCTGAACAAATGGCAGCCAAAGATGCTTTATCAAAACAATAAATAAATGAATAAAATTAACACTATTGAAATTCAGTTATTAAGAAATAACCATATTGAATCTAGGCACAAAATACTAATAACTACAGATACAGATAAGAATGGTTTTGAATTTTTTCCTCGTTCAGCAATTAAACCATTTCAAATAATACCACTATTACAGTTTGCAAAAAAAAATAATTTAACATTCGATAATGAAGAAATTGCAATTTTTGGCTCATCTCATTCGGGTCAAGAAGAACATGTAGAAATTTTAAAAAAAATCTCAACAAAATATGACATAAAATGGAAAGAAATATATTGCGCTCCACAGAGGCCAATGCATATTAAAACTGCTGATGATTATATTTTAAAAAAGGCACCTTTTACAAGGTTAAATAATAATTGTTCTGGTAAACATTTATCAATGTTGTTATATTCAAAATTATTAGATATTGATAATTATAATTATCAAAATATTGAACATATTGTTCAACAAAATATACATAAATTCTTTAGAGAAATATTTGAGTTAGATGAAATTAAATATGGTATTGATGGCTGTGGTCTCCCAGCAATTTATTTAAATTCTTATTCATTTTTAAAAGGAGTTAAAAATGTTTTAAATTCAGAATATAAAGATATATGGCAATCTATATTTGATTCTTATAACAGCCATCCTAATTTGGTAGGAGGTGAAAATAGAACTGATACAAATATTATGTTAAATAGTTATAGCCCACTATTAGCAAAATCAGGAGCAGAAGGAGTATTGTTTGCAACAAATAATGAGTCATCTTTTTTGTTCAAATGTTCCGATGGTAACTTCCGAGCTGTTGATTTAGTTGCTACATATGTACTTAATAAACAAAAATATATTAACGAAATTCCTTACACTAAATTAGTTGAAAATTATTCAAAAAATCTTCAAAACACAGAAGTATATTCATTTAATATCGAGTAAAAAATTTGAAAAATTAAACATTTTTTTAAATTTTTAGTATTCTTATATTAACAACAGGGTAAATATGTATTTAAAATCGGTCAATATTAATGGCTTTAAGTCATTTTCAGAAAATACAATAATTGATTTTACAAATAAAGTTAATGTTGTAGTTGGACCTAATGGTTCAGGAAAATCAAATGTTATTGATGCTATATCATGGGTATTAGGAACTCAAAGTCCTGCTTCTTTAAGAACAAATAAAATGGAAGATGTAATTTTTGCAGGTACAGAAAAGCTAGCTCAGAAAGGTTTTGCAGAAGTAAATCTTAATTTTGATGTAGATGCTGAAAAATTTAATGGTACTGAAGAAATATCTATTGGAAGAAAATTATACAGAGACGGTCAATCTGAATATTTTATGAATGGTTTAAATTGCAGATTGCTTGATATACAAGAATTTTTAAGTGATGTTGGGATAGGAAGGCAACAACACACAATAATTTCTCAAGGTCAAATTGCAGAAATATTGAACTCAAAACCAGAAGATCACAGAATAACTATTGAAGAAGCAGCAGGGATATTACCTTTCAAATTAAAAAAAGATAAAGCTTTAAGAAGAATAGAATCTGGTGAAAAAGAAATAAAGAGAGCTAAAGATGTATTAAGAGAAATCAAAAAACAATTAAAACCATTAAAAGAACAAGCTGAAAAAGCTAAAATACATGAAAAATCAATAAACGAATTAAAAAATTTAAAAATTAAATTAAATGTTTTAAAATATAAAAAAATTATATCTAAAAATAAAAAAATACAAGAAAATATTGTAGAAACAAATAAAGAATTAGAACATGTCAATAAATCAATCAAAAATCAAAAAAAATTAAAAAATAATATAAATGATAATTTGGGTGAAAATATTTCATTAGGTTCTCTGTTTAAAGATTTTTCAAATAAACTATTTAATAATTCAGAAAAAGTAAAGAATATTGCTCAAATTGCAAATGAACGCATTGATAACTTAGAACTCTCACAATTAAAGTATCAAAAGGAAAAAGATAACAATAAGAAAAAAATACTAGATAATTCAAACACAGTATCCTCATTATCAAGTCAGTTAATAATAAAAAAGAACAACCTTAAAGAAAAATCATTTAAGCTTGAAACTCTAAATAATGAATTACTAGATGTAGTTAAAAAGCAATCTTTAAATATTGAAATAAATGAAGCATTAATTCAAAATGAAATTAAAAATATAAATGAGTATTTAGGTGAAAAACAAACAAATTATAAAAATAACACAAAAAATTTAACTAATTTAAATGAAGATAAAAAAACATCTGACGAATTAATAACCATTCATGAAAATGTTTTAAAAATTAATGATGTTAATAATAAAAGTTTTGAAGATATTAAAAATAAAATATTTTCAGTTATTAATAGGGAAATTCATAATTTAAAACAATTAAATGAAAAAGATTTAAATATAACAGAATCTAAAAAAGTTATTCTAGACAAAAAAACTGAACAATTAAATTTAATAAATGATAAAGATG
>Ga0208411_1002831_pt1 | contig 10261 bp, 9 predicted proteins | sample ETN01SmetaG_4_FD_185793 | JGI IMG/M metagenome (GOLD analysis project Ga0208411, IMG submission 185793) | Marine microbial and viral communities from oxygen minimum zone, Eastern Pacific Ocean - ETNP2014F12-01SV261 (SPAdes) (version 2) | ecosystem: Environmental > Aquatic > Marine > Oceanic ...
CCGGGGAGAGCAGATCACCTCGCCAGCCAATTGAAGAGATTAGTAGATGATCCAATGCTTCTAAAAACCATCCGTAAAAACGGCCAGCAAAGTGTTCGGACGTTTTTTAATGTGATTGAATCTGCCAAACAACTCGAACAGCTTTTTCACTCATCAATAGATACACCTAGACAGCCTATATGCTTTGGTTAATCGATGATAGATTCACCCCAAAAAAGCCATAAACTTGCTCTAAAATTTGAAAATCTTGGAGATGCAAAACAAGCGCAAGGTCATCTCCAATATGCCATCAAGAGCTATAAGGAAGCCATCTGCAACAACCCGCTAAATGCTGAACTCCTCTTAAAGCTTGGGAGCATCTTCCATCAACTCGATAAACTTGAGCTAGCAATAAAAGCATATAAACAATCACTCCTGCTTAATAGATATTGTGTTGCATCACTCAAAAATATTGGACTAGCTTATCAAACACTCAATCATCTCGATCTTGCCCTTGCTTATTATTATGAGGCCCTCGCTATCGAGCCCAGCAATCTAGACATTAGACTCCAACTTGGAACCTGTCTAACAGAAGATGGGCAAGTTGAACTTGCAATAAATAACTATCAACACTGCATTAAACTCAAACAAGACTTCGCAGAAGCACATAGCAACCTATCTCATGCGCTACTTCTTGCAGGAAGATATACCGAAGGATGGATGGAATTTGGCTGGAGAAGAAAAAAAATCCATCCTATTTTTCCTTCTTCCATTCCTCACACAAAGCCATGGAGAGGAGAAAAGATTCACCAACATGGAACCATCCTTCTGATTTGCGAGCAGGGGTTTGGCGACACTCTGCAATTTATGCGCTATCTCCCTTTTCTTAGAAAATTAGGATTTAATATGAAGCTCTGTGCGCAGCCAGAGTTGCACTCGCTAATACAAACCTCAGAGATTGATCTATCTCCCTTATCTCCCGCAGATGTAAAGACCTACAAGGATGGTCCCTGGATGCCATTACTTGATGTACCAGGCCTTCTTGGTGTTTCACCAACCACTCCGCTGATCAACTCTCCATACATCCACTCCCCCGCCAAGCTCACATCTTTGTGGGCAAAGACCCTTCAAAAAGAAAAGAGACCAATCATTGGACTCTGCTGGCAGGGTGATCCAGCACACGAGAGAACTAATTTCCGCGGCCGATCACTGCAACTGGAACAACTAAAATTTTTAACCAAGTGTACAAACGGTACCTTTTTATCTTTGCAAAAAGGATTCGGATCTGAGCAACTCGAGGATTGCTCATTCCTTAACCGATTTGTTAGCGTCCAGGAACACATAAGTCAATCAAGGGATTTTGCAGAAACCGCAGCTCTAATCTGCAATTGTGATCTGGTGATAACAATTGATACTGCCGTTGCACATCTTGCAGGCGGCCTGGGCCAACCAACCTGGCTCTTACTAAAATATGTGCCCGAATGGCGCTGGGGACTTAAGGGAATACAGACATTCTGGTATCCCTCTATTCGGCTGTTTCGACAACATCAACAATCGAACTGGACTGATTTGATAAAACAGGTTGGTCAACAACTGAGCCATAGTGCGCTGACATCAACCATGCCTCTCTATGACGCAATGGACGGCTGAGAACTGGATTAATCGTGGCGGCGAACTGATAGCTGACAATCCCAGACTGGCGCAGCGTTTAATTGGCCAGGGCCTTAGACAGATCCCCGAGGCAGGAGTTGCCTGGTTCAACCTTGGGCTAACACTTCATCAGCGCAGACGCATCCCAGCCGCCATACGTGCCTACCGAAAAGCTCTTAACAGCGCCAACCCTCCTATTAAGGAAGCAGAAAACAACTTGGCCCAGGATCTACTTCTTAACGGCCAATTCAAAGAAGGTTGGACACTTTATGAACGTAGATTTAAACGCTCCTACGGTGTCGATGACTACAACTCATACAACCACAACTACGGTCAAGCTTGGCAGGGATTCAAGGACCCTCGACCCTGCGAGCACCTAATCCTCGTTTCAGAACAAGGGCTAGGGGATACCTTGCAGTTCTGCCGGCTGATACAGCCGCTGCGTGATCGAGGACTAAAGACCACCCTGTTTCCCCCTGAGTCTTTAGCACCACTACTGCGCAACAACAACGCAATTGGGGAGATAGCCCTCATGCTGGGATTTGGCGGTCCCAATGTGCGTTGGTGTCCGCTGCTTAGCCTGCCGGAAAGGCTGGGCCTGGATGCCACAAACATCCCATCAGCGGAGGGATACCTCAATCCAGAACCTCTCCGCGTCTTCGATTGGAGCAAGCGACTAAAACGCCGGCCTGGGCATCGCCTAATTGCCCTGCACTGGCAAGGTAATCCCAAGTTTGAACGCAAGCTCTATTCCAAAGGACGCTCCATGCCCTTCGAGGCCTGGATGAGGCTCTCTGGAATACCCAACGTGGAATTTCTTTCGATTCAGAAAGGCGCCGGCCGTGAGCAAATGCAAATGTGCAGCGATGTCGGTCTGTCCTTTGTAGCCGGTCAGGATGATTTTGATGCCAGCCTCAACTTCCAGGACACTGCAGCGGTCCTGGCCAACTGTGATCTACTTCTCAGCGCCGACAGCAGCGTGGTACATCTAGCTGGAGCCATGGGCCTCCCAGTCTGGGTAGCGCTCAGCTGGGTGCCTGAATGGCGCTGGGGCCTAAATGGAACCAGCACACCCTGGTACTCCAGTGCAAGACTATTTCGACAGCCACAGCCAGGGGACTGGCCTTCAGTAATTGAAGCCATGGCCATTGCTCTGCGCCAGCTACCTCCATTGCCATGAAGGTGCTTGCTCTCAGCGACTCTCTTGCTCCCTGGCATAGCTTCTGGATAAGATTTGGGCAATATTCTCTAAACCTGCCCTGGTTGGTCTCGATCACAGACAACCCTGCAGAGATCAAAACGCTCAAGTCTGGCGACCGTCTGTTTATCTACCGCTATGCACCTAGCTGGGGTGATCTAACTATTCAACTCCGACAGATTCGAGCACAAGGTGTTGTGATTATAAGTGATCTCGACGACTACCTATGGCAGGCCAATGGCTGGAATCGCCAACGTCTCCTGGGTTGCACCCGAGCCTTGCGCGAGTGCGACGTGATCAGCTGTAGCACGCCTGAACTGCTACAGCAGGTCCGGGTGATGTTTCCAGCTGCTCGTCTGGAGCTACTGCCTAATACCGCTCCAAAGCTGCCAAACAACACCAATCCCAAAGCTATTACTCATCCACTACGCATCGGCTGGACCGGTGCACCCTGGACAAGACCAGATGACCTAACCCTGCTAAAACCTCTTGCTAGCTGGATAGTTAATCAACCAGAAAAGCTAAAGCTAGTGCACGTGGGGCATAGCGACTCCCACATGAGCCTGGCAGAAGTACTTGAGCTGAAAAATCCAGACGTTGTTGAGACACGACCCCTACAGAGCCACTCCAACTATCTAAAACAACTAGATTTCGACATCGGCCTAGCCCCGCTAGCTCCCAATAACTTCAACTACTACAAAAGTGCCGTCAAAGTATTGGAGTACAGCGCTCTGGGAATCCCCTGGCTAGCATCCAGAGCACAGCCATACCAAGAACTCTGCCGAGAATGGCAATGGCCTGGACGTCTCTGCGCAGAGCCAATGGCATGGATCCAGCAGCTAGAGCCACTACTAGATCCCACTACCCGCAGGCAAGAAGGGCAGCAACTTCAAACGCTATGTAAGCAACACGCTAGCTATACCGACGGTATCAAGCGATGGCGCCGGCTACTGCTGGACGCAACCTCCAACCGCAACAACAACTCCCGGGAGTAATCCCTCCAGGTGCGCAATTGACGATGCTGCAGCCGCTTTAACACCTTTGCGCGAATCTCAGGGTCCTGCAACCAGTGCTGCAAACCAGCAGCAAGTGATCGCCAATGATGAGTAGCAAGGGTGTAGCACCCCCCTGCCGCAGCCAACTCACCCAGAGCGCCTTCGCCACTACAGAGGCAAGGACGCCGATGCCAAAGACTCTCCGCCACCGTCAGACCAAAACCTTCCTCCACTGATGGCAGCACGGTGGCATCACACCAACGGTAGAGCTCCAAAAGCCTCGCATCATCAACATCGGCTTCCCAACGCAGCTGCAAGTTCAGTTGCAGCGAACGCTGAACAAAATCAACCACACGGACATCATTAGGCCAACCCACTAACACCAACTCAGCAGGAAAATTATCTTCAGCATCCAGAGCGGCAATCGCCTTCAACAGAGCAACATGGTTTTTGCGAGGCTCAAGAGATCCGACACACAAGAAGCGCTGAGGTTCAGAAATAGATCTCGGCTCAGCCTGAGGGCAACGATGAACTCCTGAGAATTCCTCGGCAAGCGGCAACGCCTGAAGATGCCCGCTAGCCAAATGTTTCTGCTTAAGGAATGCACATAGATGTGCCGCCGTGGTGTGAGAATTGGCGAGCACCAAATCCGCCTCAGCAAGACCTGCCATGTAGGCACAATGAAACTCCGCGGTTCGCCGGGCAGACGCCCCATAAAGATGGGCCAAACGCAAGGGGATGGCGTCGTGAAAAACCCATGCCAGCCGTAAGCCATAACGATCCGCTGCGGCCCTCAGCTGCTGCGATGAAGGTTGGTGGGGCCCACTCACTAGCTCCACAATTAACAACCAGTCATCAAACGCTGCTGACTTGGGCTGCCGCCAGTCCACTGGAGCCCAGCTTCGCGCATCCGGACCACTCCAACAGTTGAGATGAGCCAAGGCCAAGCTGGATGCAGCCTCCAAAACCTCCTGCTCACGATTCCAAACCACCGGCCGCAGTGGTTCACCAGTTCCGATTAAGGCCGTTGCAATCGATCGCACACAACGCTGGATCCCCGTGTTGCGTTCAAAGCGACTGGTGTGATCCACGTAGTAGTACATGCGCCTTAACCTCTTTCAAATAACTGTTATTGATGTCAAATCCATCTGCCAGCTTGTTCTTGCAGGTAATCCTCCTAAGCAGCGGTGGCTACCGAATTAAGCCCAGCTCATCTGGTGTCCATCAAAAGCGTCTACTAAATAATCGCCTCCCGTTACTGAGACCCTTTCTAGACAAGGCTTCAACACTACTGCGCGAACTAGGCCACAACGAAGCAAGTTATGCCATGCAGCTAGATGATGAAGATCCTGGCTTGCCCTGCTTCCGGTTCGATGCACCTGTGAAACCTGATGACCTAGGGCCGATGATTCCAGATCCCTATGTGCTTGGCTCGAATGGGTTTCAAACTATAAGAGAAAAGTTTGCAGCTGAGCCTCTACCTCCATGGGAAGAAAGACTGACAATGGCTATTTGGAGGGGTTCTACCACGGGGAGCAAAACACTGAAGCGATCAAATCTTGAGGGGAATAGACGTTACCAACTATGTCGAAAAAGTCTTGCACTAACTAATCAATTAGATGCCCGATTCACCGCTGTGGTGCAATGCCCCAACCACGACAACCGAGCGAAAGTCTTAGGAGAGCTGCAACGACAGGATCTAATAACACCTCTAGTCAGCCCCTGGCATCTTGCTCTACATCGCTGGATAGTGGAAATCGACGGCAATGTGAACTCCTGGGGTCTGCTCTGGAAGCTATTGAGCGGCAGCTGCATCCTGCGCGTAAAAAGTCATCGACGTCAGTGGTACCACCACCGTCTGAAACCATGGATCCACGTGATACCGATTGCAGGCGATCTGCATGATCTCGAAGATATTCTAGCCTGGTGTTATAAACACTCCAAAGACTGTGCAACCATCGCTGCAAACGGTCAAAGATTGGCTCGTGAAGTGATAATTGATCTTGAGCAGGATCAACTGGACGCCATTGCTCGCTTAGCCAGCACTTTTCTGGGATAAACACGACATTGATGCAGCACAACCAAAGCAGAAGCGTTGTAGCGCTTCATCAAGCAGGTCAAATTCAAGCAAAATCACATTATGAGCAGACCAAAAACAGCCTTAATCACAGGCATTACAGGACAAGATGGCAGCTATTTGGCGGAGCTTCTGCTGGAAAAAGGCTATGAGGTCCATGGGATCAAAAGAAGAGCTAGCAGTTTCAACACCAGCCGCATCGATCATCTCTACCAAGATCCCCACGAACTTGCCCCGCAACTAGTACTCCACTATGGCGATCTAACCGACAGCACCAGCCTTATTCGGATCGTCCAGCAAGTTCAACCTGATGAGATCTACAACCTTGGCGCCCAAAGCCATGTAGCCGTGAGCTTCGAAGCACCGGAATACACGGCCAATAGTGATGCCCTAGGCATCCTGCGCATTCTGGAAGCTGTGCGCCTGCTTGGACTCAAAGAAAAGACTCGCATCTACCAAGCCAGCACCAGTGAGCTATATGGACTCGTACAGGAGATACCACAGAAAGAGAGCACTCCTTTCTATCCCCGCAGTCCCTACGGCGTCGCCAAGCTCTACGCCTACTGGATCACAGTCAACTATCGCGAGGCTTACAACATGTATGCCTGTAACGGCATCTTGTTTAACCATGAGAGTCCTCGGCGCGGTGAAACATTCGTAACGCGCAAGATCACCAGAGGGCTAGCCCGCATCAATGCCGGCCTTGACAAGTGCCTCTATATGGGCAATCTCGATTCACAGCGCGATTGGGGCCACGCCCGTGATTACGTGGAGATGCAATGGCGCATGCTGCAACAAGACGCACCAGAAGACTTCGTAATCGCTACGGGACGCCAGGAAAGCGTGCGCAAGTTCATCGAAATGAGTGCCAAACACCTCGACTGGGGACAACTCATATGGGAGGGACAAGGTCTAAAGGAAGTCGGCAAGCGAGCAGACACCAATGCTGTGGTGATAAGAATTGACCCTCGCTATTTCAGACCCGCCGAAGTAGACACTCTGCTGGGAAATCCGATCAAGGCCCACAAAAAACTTGGCTGGACAGCTAAGACAACCCTCGAGGAGCTTGTGGCGGAGATGATGAGCCACGACCAAGAGGAAGCACAAAAAGAGGCCTATCTCAAAAGCAAGGGCTTCGCTGTTTTCGGACCCATGGAATGAGCCTGATCCACGTTTCTGACCGGATCTTCATCGCCGGTGCCCGTGGCATGGCAGGAAGTGCCATCAGCCGCGCCCTCATGACTCGGGGCTATACCAACCAGCTAACACCTGAACGATCAGAGCTGGATCTGCTAGACGGAACAGCCGTACAAAAGTGGATGAAGACTCATCAACCCGATGTGGTGGTACTAGCTGCAGCCAAAGTAGGTGGCATACAGGCAAACAACAGCCAACCAGCGGGCTTTCTGCTCGACAACCTCAAGATCGAAACCCATGTAATTGAAACGGCATGGAACAACTGCGTTAGGCGACTTCTCTTCCTAGGCAGCAGTTGCATCTACCCAAAATTCGCCCCTCAGCCAATCCGCGAAGAGGCTCTATTAACAGGAGCACTAGAGCCCACAAACGCTTGGTATGCAATTGCCAAGATCTGCGGCATCAAATTGGGTGAGGCTCTGCGCAAGCAATACGACTTCGATGCGATCAGCTTGATGCCCACCAACCTCTACGGACCAGGCGACAACTACCACCTGACTGAAAGCCACGTACTGCCGGCCCTAATACGCCGCTTCCATCAAGCAAAAGAATCAAATACCCCTTCGGTTTGTTGCTGGGGCACTGGCACACCTCTTAGGGAGTTTCTCCATGCCGATGACCTTGGCGAGGCCTGTGTGTTCGCTCTAGAGAACTGGGATCCCACTGCTGCAGATAGCCCACGAGATGAAGTCGGCGAACCTCTGCCCTTTCTCAATGTAGGTACAGGGTGTGACATAAGCATTCGCGAACTAGCTAAACAAGTAGCAACAACTGTGGGATATCCAGGCCAAATCCAATGGGACCAAAGCAAGCCAGACGGAACACCCAAAAAACAACTAGATGTGAGCAGACTGCAGACTATGGGCTGGCAGGCACAGATCTCACTAAAAAAGGGTCTAGAATTGACTTACGCGGATTTTCTGGATCAACTGAGCAAAGTAATGCTCAGAGGCTGACCAGATAACCACAGGCCTTGAGATCATTCTCAATCAGCGCTATACAATCCGCTGAAAATTCTGGCAACTGAAGACATGAGGCATCAAACCCTTCACGTCGATAACGCTGATGCATCTTGGAATTGCTGGTGCCAACCTGCATCTGATCTACAAAAGGTACTGACAAAAACTTACAAACTGCTGCGAGTACAGAAAAAGGGTCACGAACCAAATCCTCATATTTCAAACAAAAGGCCCTTGGATGTTGCTGCGTTAAATAGATCATCATCCGCACCGAATAACTCCATCGCAGAGCTGCCGACTCAAAGCCATGACCACCACGCCGCATCTTAGAAGCGATACAAGTTCTGCCATCGCGAAGGATGAATACAACCGGTTTGTACTCACAGCATTCCTCAAAAAAAACATCAAACACATCTAGATCTTTAAACACGTCTTCTCCAACTCGACTTGATACACGAGCAATCTGCTCAGTCGTTAATTTATTGCCCCAGAAGGGTTTCGCCGAGTGCTCCGCCTGCTGAACACATGCACTTAAGTAAGAGTGCACTCGCTGAAGTAAATCGATCCCCTGCCCATCTGCAGAGGTTTGATCCAAAGCCATCAGATGTGAATAGGCAAACAATTCAAACCCCACTTCAAGCTCTGGATGAGCGTCCAGCAAGCCTGCTAACAGGCTCGTGCCACCACAACCAGCACCAACTAGATGAAAGTCAAAGGCTGCCACCCCTATCAACCCCGCCTAAGACCGATGCGTTCGCCGCCATAGCCCGACTGCTGTTGAACCTTTTCACACCAGTCGAGATGATCCATGTACCAACACACTGTGGCGGCCATACCATCTTCAAAGCTATGTCGAGGCTGCCAATTCAACTCCCCACTGATTCTTGATGGGTCTATGGCATAACGCCTGTCATGTCCAGGTCGATCAGCAACTGACACAATCAAATTTGAGTGGGGTTCACCCTGAGGTCTAAGCCCATCCAACTGACTGCAAATTGCATGTACCACTTCTTTGTTACTGCGTTCCCCCGAGCCACCGACGCAATAGTTGCGACCAAGTTCGCCGTGAGTCGCTACCAGCAGCAAAGCATCAACATGATCCTCCACAAACAACCAGTCGCGCACATTGCAGCCATCTCCGTAGAGAGGAATCGGCTCGCCTGCTAGGGCCTTGAGAATCACAACCGGGATCAATTTTTCTGGAAACTGCCAGGGACCGTAGTTATTGCTGCAGTTAGTTAGTACCACAGGCAAACCGTAGGTGTGATGCCAAGCCTGCACAAAGTGATCGCTAGCCGCCTTACTGGCGGAATAAGGACTACGCGGGTCATAGGAGGTGGTCTCTGAAAACCGCCCATTTGGTCCTAGAGAGCCGAACACCTCATCAGTACTGATGTGATGCAGCCGAAAACGCTGCTGCCGCTCCAAAGGCAAGCTCTCCCAATGCTGCCTCAATGCCTGCAAAAGATGAAACGTACCTATTACGTTGCTATGCAAAAACGCTTCTGGTCCGTCAATAGAGCGATCTACATGGCTTTCAGCAGCCAGATGCAGAACCAGGTCAGGATCCGCCTGACGCACCGCTGCAGCGGTTGCTGCAGGATCAACTAAATCCACCTGCAGCAACTGATGACGACCCTGCACTTCCTGCCGTAGATCAGTAAGCGTTTGATCAATACCGCTTAAGTCGCTGGCATAGCCAAGCTTATCGATATTGAAAACAACAACATCAGTTTCTCGCAACAGTCGACGCACCACAGCACCGCCGATGAACCCAGCACCACCGGTGACCAGCACTCGCTGTATCGAATCGGGGAACATGGTTCTCATCAAGACGCCAATGATTCCGCGGAGCGTAAACGTTGCACCTCATGGAGAACCGCTGCTAAGGCCCTGCGCCAGTGCAGAGGCTGAAGCTCAAGCAAGCGCCAAGTTTCAGTGCAATCCAACAATGAATATGTAGGACGCCTTACTGGTGTGGGGTATTCAGCAGTGGTAATCGGCTGCACCAGCGCGGGGCTGTGCAGCAGCCCAAGCTCTTGCCCAAGTTCTCCTATAGCCACGGCGACGTCATACCAGCTAGCAGCCCCGGCATCGCTCCAGTGCATCACGCCTGGCAAATGCTGACCTTGCTCCCAGCATTCAATCGTTCTCCAACAGGTTGAAGAAAGCGTAAGGGTGCTGGTGGGACAGCCCACCTGATCAG
>Ga0208411_1002835_pt1 | contig 10255 bp, 8 predicted proteins | sample ETN01SmetaG_4_FD_185793 | JGI IMG/M metagenome (GOLD analysis project Ga0208411, IMG submission 185793) | Marine microbial and viral communities from oxygen minimum zone, Eastern Pacific Ocean - ETNP2014F12-01SV261 (SPAdes) (version 2) | ecosystem: Environmental > Aquatic > Marine > Oceanic ...
GGCACCGAACCCCTTACGAGACCTTGATGGCAACAGAGACCTTGATGGCAACCAAGATAGACAACTATCTGTCGCGGTCCTTTCCCAAGAGAACACCCAGCCTTGGGCAGAAGTCCAGCACCCCTTTCAGAGTAGTGTAAATCTATCATACGGCCTGCCCCTTGTCAATGATATTTTGGATAACCCGAAAGCTTAAAATCCTCAAATAGATGGTAAACTATTATAAAACATTCTTTTAAAGACAAATTATAAAAAACATTCAGCGACCAAGTATCTTGTGCAGGCCCATTAGCAGCCCTTACTTATATAATTTACATTTACTGTATTTATATAAAGGATCACCTGTTGTAGCCCGACCAAAATCATTTATATCAACTTACCGTGACGGGCATCGGAACAGAGGTCAGGGCAAAATCGGCATAACAGCACTCACCCGCCCCTCCGATGCTTCCTGACCTGTCACACTCCCTCAAGGACTGGGAATATATTTGTGAGTAAACTCCCGGGCGCCTGTATCGGAATATTCGGCCACGGTCTGCCCGTCACCGATCAGCTTGTATTTGTAAATAACCAACCCTTCCAGCCCCACAGGACCCCGCGCATGGGTTTTGTTGGTACTGATCCCAATCTCGGCCCCAAGGCCGTAGCGAAACCCGTCAGCAAACCGTGTCGATGCGTTCCACATGACGCTAGACGAATCAACCTCGTTGAGAAAACGTTCCGCCTGCTCTGCATCTTCGGTGACTATCATATCGGTATGTCCCGAACCGTGGGCGTTGATGAACTCGATCGCCTCGGATAAATTGGAAACAACCTTGATCGACAGTTTAAGGTCCGTGTACTCCGTATCCCAGTCCTCTATTTCTGCCGGCTTCATGTCGCCAATCACTTCTCGCGTCTTTTCGCAGCCGGCTAGATCAACACCCTTATCACGGAACCGATCTACGAGTAGCGGCAAGACCTTCTCCACCATACCCGCATGCACTAGCAGTGTTTCCATCGCGTTGCACGCAGCCGGGTACTGTAGCTTGCTGTCGAGAGCGAGGGCGATTGCTTTATCAATATCCGCGCCCAGATCGATATAACCATGACAGATACCCTCGGAGTGACCCAGGACAGGAATTCGCGTATTCTCTTGGATGTATTTGACAAACTCGTTACTCCCACGCGGAACGATGAGGTTAATGTTTTTTTCCTCCCTCAGCATGTCTGCTACTTCCGAACGCGTCTCGATCATCTGAACCCCACCAATCGGCACACTTTCGACCTTGCGGATAGCTTCGCGGATCAGTGATACGATGATCTTGTTAGAATTCTGTGCTTCACGCCCACCCTTCAAAATAACAGCATTACCGGACTTTAGGCACAAGGCCGAAATCTGAGGAACGGCATCGGGGCGCGACTCGAAGATCGCCCCGATCACACCGATGGGACAACTCACCCGGTACAGCATCAGATTTTGGTCCATTTCCATTCCCATCTGCTGCTGCCCAACCGGGTCCGCCAACCCTGCCACACTGCGAATGCCCTTGGCCATGCCCTGCACCTTGTTTTCATTCAAGCGAAGCCGTGCGATTAGCGGCCCTGAAATGTTCTCCTTCTCAGCAAACTCCAAGTCTTTCGCATTGGCTTCGAGGATAGAGGCACATCCACTTTCAAGCGCATCAGCTGCCTGCTCTAACGCGAAATTCTTAACATCCGTGGGAAGATGGGCTAGCTTCAATGCCGCCGCTTTCGCCTCTGTGGCAATCTCTGTAACAGTTTTGTTCATTATAATTTCTAGTTATTCGGTTTTTATTTAGATATCTGTGGACCACAAAATATCATAGAAAAAACCCCAACAAAAGCTTCGCAGGCTCATCGTTCAAGGAGAACTCTCCTCCCCCGCGTAGATCGGATTGGTGATGTCAAAATTTGGGGAGGTCTCAAGGGACTGTCGCCCCGCTTCACCAATCTCGTTACCCCACATCTTAAGAATCCAGAGTTTGGGCAGTGTCTTCGAGGCAGCTAGCGACGACGCCCCATCCTTTGTAACCCCATTCCACTGCAGGTCGAGTTCTTCGAGATTCTGTAGGGTGCCCGACCTAGCCACCGCTGCCACACCCCTGTCTCCGATTGTATTCTTTTTCAATACGAGCACCCGTAGATTTTTCACCACGGGCGATTCAGCAAGCGCTTCCACCCCTTTAGCCCCAACATGGTTTCCGAAAAGATCAAGTACTTCTAACGCGCGAAGATAAGGCGATCCCGCTAACGCCTTCAACCCAGTATCACTAATACCGTTATCGCCGAGCTTGAGTTCCTTGAGATGCCGCAGACTTCCCGATTGAGCGATCGCCTGCGCTCCTTCATCGCCTATCCCATTACTGGTAAGATTGAGAGCTTCCAAGTGGATCACATTCTCAGAATCTGCAAGCGCCCGCACACCAGCCTCCCCGATCCTGTTCCATTGCAGGTTGAGGTTTCGCAGGTTCCTGAAATTTCCCGACTTGGCGATCAACTCGGCCCCTCTAGCCCCGACCTTGTTGGACAGCAGGTTGAGAACCTCAATTTTCTTGAGGTACTTCGACCCAGCCAACGCCTCGATCCCAGCATCTCCGACGTTTTGCCCATAAAGCCCAAGAATCTTCACCCGCTTAAGCAGGCGCGATTGAGCCAGCCTCCCAACCCCCCTATCTTCCAAGTTACCGACGTTTTTAAAATCCAGCAAGGCCCCGTCATGTTTGAGCTCCTTGAGTATGAGCTCATTGATATCGTATGCGACAACAGAAGAAGAAAACGAGATACAAAAAAAAACCAATGCACACGATGAAGTCCATTTCATGTCGCACTCTTACACGGATGCTTCGCTACTAAGACGTATATAAGCTGCCTTCAATAAGCTCAAAGCGATAAAATTATTATCACGTTGCCCCTATCGAAACGCAAAATCAATTATGCGAACTTTTCAGCAAAGCATACTAAGGAAAATTATGGACGGTTATATGAACTTCCAGCCCATCCTGAACCCAACCGATGTTGCTGTGACCTGCAACGGTGTGGATGATTCCGTTCGTATCAATTTTTCGGATGCGGTTATTGTCCCGGTCGGAAAAGTAAATATTTTTCTGCTGGTCGAATACCATGCGGAACGGCCCTTTGATGCCAGCTTCGACGGCCATTCCACCGTCACCACCATATCCAGGCATTCCGTTACCCGCTTTGCGGGAGATTGTCCCGCCCGTGTCTACCTTGCGAATACGATGACTGGTCTGTTCGACGATATACAGGGCGCCGTCCGGGCCGATGGCGAGCCCACCCGGTGATCGCACCCCAGCCTCCAGCGCTGAGCCACCATCGCCGTGATCGGCAAAATCCCCATTCCCCGCCACAACAGCGATGTCCCCGCCCACACCGATGCGCCTTACCTTACTACTTCCCGAGTCGGAAAAATAAATGCTCCCCGCCGAATCGACGGCGATACCGTTGGGATGCACCTCTTCGCCCAGCGAAGCCAGGTTCGCACCTGCGATGGTGGTAATGGTGCCTTTGGTATCGATCTTACGAATGTTCCGGTTGATGATATCGGTAATATAAACGTTTCCATTCCGGTCCGTCGTGATATCGCTGATGGTATGAAAGGAAGCCTCGGCAGCAGGCCCGCCGTCACCTGTATTCCCCTGCCTCCCGTTTCCAGCGAAGTGAGTGATGACACCCTCGCGATCGACTCGGCGCACGACCCATCCATTCCCCGATCGGCTGGTAACATAAACGTTGTCCATGTGATCGATCGCTATGGTCTCGGGCAAATGGAGCGCCGCATTCCTCGCCATCCCGCCGTTACCTTCATTCCCCTGTTTCCCATTGCCGAAGACAGTGTGGATGATCCCGTCAGGTGACACCTGCCGAATCCTATGGTGCAACCGGTCTGCGAATAACACATTGTTCTGACTGTCCACAACAATCCCAGAGGGCACATCGAGCGTCGCTCCAGGACCTGGGCCGCTGTCCCCCCGAAAAAACGATTTCCCGTTTCCCGCCACCGTTTCCACCGTCTGCCCCTCTAACCCTACCTGGCGCAAACGAAAATGGTTGCGATCCACGACCAGCAACCGGTCCGCCCCATAAAGCGCCAGTGCAAACGGCAAGTGCAAGGTCGTTTCAGCAGGGATTTCGTTATCTCCATTGAACTCCTTCTGCCCCGTTCCCATGAAGGTGGTGATAACCCCTAGCCGGTCTATCTTGCGGATGCGGTTATTGTTGCGGTCTGCGACATAAACAACCCCCTTTCCATCCACAATAACATCGGTTGGATAGGCAAGGCTTGACTGCGTGGCCGGACCGTAATCTCCATCGAAGGAATGGGCGCTATCGCCTGCAAGCGTGGTGATGATGCCTCGCGAATCCACCTTACGCACACGGTTGTTGCCCCGGTCGGCAATGTAAAGGTTCCCTTCCCGGTCAAGACAGATGCCGAACGGGTACTTCAAAAGTGCATCCTCGGCCGGACCATAATCTCCACCATAACCCGGCGATCCTATACCAGCGACCGTCGTGATCGTGCCATCTAAGTCCACTCTCCGGATGCGGTTGTTGGAACGGTCGGAGATATACAGGTTCCCGGCAGCATCTAAAGCGATATCCGAGGGTAGGTTAAGCATCGCTTCGACCGCTGGTCCGCCATCACCACAACAATCGGGTTCACCTACTCCCACAACGGTGGTGATGATCCCATCTGAATGGATCCGACGTACCCTGTGGTTGTTACGATCGGCCACGTAAAGACTGCCGTTATGAAAGGCCAGACCAGCAGGAAAATTAAGGGAAGCTTCCAGAGCCGGGCCACCGTCGCCACCGTATCCGGCTACTCCGTTCCCTGCGATGGTGGTAATAATACCGTCGGGGCTAACTTTCCGGATGCGGTTCTGCGAGCGGTGTGAGATATAAATATTGCCCTCCGGATCGCTTGCGACCCCATCCACCAGCGTCAATACGGCCGAGGTGGCCGGGCCGCCGTCACCGATGGTCTTGTAAGGAAAGACCGGGCCCGCAAGCACGGAAACGGCCCCCATCCCAAACCAGACCAGAAGGGTTAAACAGTGTATTACTTTCATATAAATATACTTTAAATTAATCAACTTATAGCATAATTTATAAAGTTTTACCTTATATTAGAATTTGGCTTAATTCGGATCAGCGGGTGATGATTTGAAGTTTCCCTTCCTTATTGTATTTGAAAGCAGCAACCAAGGTTTTCTCGCCCAAATGATTCTTCACCATATCGAGGGTCTCCAGGCGGGGGAACGATTTAGATTTAATCAGCGCTACCGCACCTATATCGGATAAATTATTCTGCCCGAGATAGAGCGACTTGAGATTCTGAAACGGTTTCGACCGGGCCAAGGTCAATGCTCCCTGGTCGCCGATTTCGTTACGGAACAGGTTGAGGGTTTCCAGTTCAGGAAAAATATCCGGACTCGCCAAGTAGCCGGCACCGGCCGGGGTCACCAGATTGTCATTGAGCATGAGGGTCTTCACCTGCCTGAAGTTATCTGATTGGACCATCAACTCCAGGCTCTCATCCCCGATCTCGTTCTTCCACAATTTCAGGATTTCTAGATTTTTGAGATACGGAGATTCCGACAGCGCCTTGAGCCCCAGATCACCAACTAGGTTCCCCCACAGATCGAGGTGTTTTAGATTAGCCGCTTGAGGCGATTTGGCTAGCGCCTTTACCCCGCGATAACCAATCTTGTTGCCCTGGAGCAGAAGAGTCTCGACACCGGAAAGCAACACCATTCCACTGAGCACTTTCGCTCCTTTTGAGCCGATACGCATACCGCTCAAATCCAACAGCTTCCCGTCTTTGCTTAAGCGGCTCTGGATCAACTGTTCCATACTCTCTCCAGCAAAACTGGCGCTGGAAATCGATAGAACCAAAGACAAAATCAGACTAAAAGATTTGAACTTGGGGGGAGTCATGAAAAAAAACCGGCTCATAGTTTTAATTCATTACCTGTGGTGGAGGTGGAGAAGCGGCTCTTCTTCACCAAACCAATGGCATGGGGGCAAGCTAGGAACGATATCCTTTACTCTCATTTGCCCCAGTTTTTGGGCTAGACTACCAGATATTTGAAGATGGTATAGACTATTTTAGTCCCCGCCCGGATCGTGCCAGCAACAGTTCCAGTGATCTTGGAGACACCAATCCGCTCCCGGTACCGGACGGGAATTTCCCTGATTCGCAACCCGTGCTTGACGGCCTTGATCTGCATTTCTACCGTCCAGCCGAAATTAGTGTCGCGCATACCAATATTTTTCAAGGATTCGTATCGGATCGCCCGGAATGGCCCAAGGTCAGTAAATTGGTGCCCAAAAAACAGATTTATTAGGAAAACTGCCAGTTTGTTTCCGTATCGGGCTTGGGGCAGTAGTGCGCACCGGCTTTCGAGAAGAATCATCCGGCTTCCTAAGACGAAATCGACCTCCCCTTCTCGAATCGGCTGGACGAGCTTCTCTAGCTCTTCCGGGTAGTCGCTGTAATCGCCATCGACAAACACAACGATTTCCGGTCCGTCCAGCTCGGATATTCCCTTAAGGCAGGCAGAACCGTAACCGCGCCGATTTTCCTGAACCACACGCGCGTCATGATTGCGGGCCACACACGCAGTATCATCGGTGCAACCGTTGTCCACAACGATGACCTCATGTAGTTTGTCCCTGGGAAGATCGTCGAGAACATGCCCTATGGACTTCTCTTCGTTAAAAGCGGGAATGATGACGGATATGCGGGGGTCCATGACGCCACCCGGTTAATTGAGGTCAGCGAGGGCCTGTTTTATTGAGCCAACAAACTTGGCCAGCTTCTTTTCGCGCTGGGCCGGGTCGGGGTTCTGCTCCACAAGCTTCATAACAGCGCTTCCGACAATGACACCGTCGGACACCTTAGCTGCATCTCGGGCCTGATCCGGACCCGAGATACCAAACCCGACCAGCACCGGAAGCTCTGTCACCTGTTTGATCGACGCCACTTTGTCACACACCCCGTCGGCAAGCTCGGTGCGTGTTCCTGTCGTCCCAGTGAGAGAAATGTAGTAGATGAACCCGCGGCTACGCTCGGACACCATGCGTACACGCTCATCAGTACTGGTAGGTGCCAGCAGGTAGATCATGTCGAGCCCCTTCTCATCGGCATAGGAGAAAAACTCGTTTGCCTCTTCTGGAGGCAGGTCGGGAATGATCACACCGTCTACTCCGGCAGATAGCGCATCATCAACAAACTTTTTCTCTCCATAAACGTAAACCGGGTTATAGCTGGTCATCAAAACAATCGGAAGGTCGCGGCTTTTGCGTATCTCATGGACTAGCGCGACGATCTTCTTGAGCGTCGTGCCACTTTTGAGTGATCGCAGGGCCGACGCTTGAATAACAGGCCCATCGGCCAGTGGATCGGAAAACGGCACGCCCAGCTCAACGATGTCCGCCCCACTCTCGTCGATTACATCAAGGATGCTTTTTGTCGATTCCAGATCGGGATCGCCCGCCGTCACGAATACAACGAGGGCTTTCCTGTTTTTGGCCCCCAGCATCTCAAAACATTTTCCAATGCGGCTCATAGATCATCTCCTATCCGTTCGGATACTTGTGTCACATCTTTATCGCCGCGTCCGGAAAGACAGACTAAAATCACTTCGTCCTTCTTCATTTTTGGAGCCATCTTTGCCACTTGGGCAATGGCGTGGGCCGACTCCAAGGCAGGGATGATCCCCTCCTGTTTCGACAGCAGTTTAAATCCGTCCAGCGCCTCATCATCGGTAATGGTCTCATACTGGGCGCGTTCGATGGATTTCAAATGACTGTGCTCGGCCCCCACACCGGGATAGTCGAGTCCGGCAGAAATCGAATGGGCTTCCCTAATCTGCCCATCATCGTCATGGAGGAGATAGCTCATCATCCCGTGCAGGACACCGGATCTGCCGTGACTGAGTGATGCTCCATGTTTTCCCGTCTCAATGCCGAGTCCGGCTGCCTCGACGCCCACTAACTTCACTTTTTTGTTCTGCACAAACGGATAGAACAAGCCCATAGAATTACTACCACCGCCAACGCAGGCCACGCAAACATCGGGTAAGCGCTTTTCTGCTTCCATAATTTGTTCAATCGCCTCATCGCCGATGATACGCTGGAAATCGCGCACGAGCATTGGGTACGGGTGGGGTCCGACCACCGACCCGATAATATAGTGCGTCGTTTCGACGGTAGTGATCCATTCGCGGATGGCGTCGCTGGTGGCATCCTTTAGCGTACGCGTACCAGCTGAAACGGGGATTACCCGCGCACCCAGTAGCTTCATGCGAAACACATTGAGTTCCTGCCGTTTCATATCCTCTTCACCCATGAACACATCGCACTTGAGCCCGAACAGCGCCGCCGCTGTCGCTGTGGCTACCCCATGCTGTCCGGCACCCGTCTCGGCGATCACCCGCTTCTTACCCATACGGAGCGTGAGTAAGGCGCTTCCAATGGTGTTATTGATTTTGTGAGCCCCCGTGTGAGTGAGGTCTTCGCGCTTGAGATAAACCTTCGCACCGCCCAAGTGGCGCGTCAGACGCTCAGCAAAGTAAAGGGGGGTCGGACGCCCTACATAATGTCTTAGGTAGAATTTAAGTTCCTCGTGGAATTTTGGATCGTTTTTCGCTTCGCTGTAGACCCGCTCCAGTTCCTCCAGCGCTGGCATCAATGTCTCGATGACATACCTGCCGCCATACTCACCGAAATGTCCACGCACATCGGGAAACGTCATGTCCTTTGTCTTGTCGTCCACATTTGACTCCAAAAAATACTAACTAAAACTGTACAGAACCTCTAGATTGCAGGCCCCTCTCTTAGCTCTCAAAATCGGGTGCGTTCTATCCTTATTTATGAAAATTAAGGATTTTGTATCCGTGCTTCCCCGCGTTCACCCTTCGCTTTTTATTTCTACAGACTCTGCTACTCAGCGGTAGAGTCCTGTAAAAACTTCCTGATGGATCTCATGAACTCTTCAACCTTCACCGGGTCCTTCTTCCCCGCTGATTGCTCTACGCCAGAACAAACATCAACACCGTAGGGCCTCACCCGGTGAATGGCGGTATACACATTATAGGGGTTGAGTCCGCCTGCGAGAATAACCGGGCCTTGTTTTTTCGCACGAAAAACTAGGTTCCAATCAAAAGTCTCACCCGTCCCACCGCGTTTTTCTTCATTATACGCATCGAGGAGAAATCCGCTAACATCATAATCCTCCAACCCGATTAACGAGCTGCTGTCCTTCACCTGAACAGCCTTAATGACCCGGTGCTTGACGCGCCTGCAAAATGCCGGGGACTCATCACCATGGAGTTGGACCGCCGTAAGACGGCACTGCTCGGCAATTCGGTTGACCTGGTCCGAGGTCTCGTTCACAAAAACACCCACGGCCTCAACAAAAGGTGGGAGTTGAGAGATGATCACTTTCGCCTCTTTAGGAACGACATAACGCGGGCTCTTCTTGTAAAAGATGAACCCGACCGCATCGGCGCCGCTTTCCACTGCAAGCTGTGCATCCTTTAGGTTGGTCGTGCCGCAAATCTTGACCTTAACCCGCGGCTGAAGTTTTTTCATTGCTGATCAATCCGATAGAAAAATAAGCTACCTGGTAAGAAGTTCTACTTTAAACTGGAAGCACGCCCGTAAACTCCTTTAACTTTGCCCCAATGTCCTCAGCAGTCATCAGGCTTTCACCTATCAAAAACGCATGTGCCCCGCACTCCTCGAATTCCTCGATCTCTTTTCGACCGTGAATACCGCTTTCGCATACCAGCGTGCTCCCGGGCGCCTGGAGCGCCATCGGGATCAGACGCCGTGCAATGCCGAGGTCCGTCTTGCCGCTGGCCAGGTCCCGGTTATTGATGCCCAGAAGAGTCGCCTCAGCAGAGAACGCTTTTTCTATATCCTTCTCATTGTGCGACTCCACCAGCGCGGGGAGTCCGACCTCCTTTCCCAGCGCCAAGAGGTCCGCTAAGTGACTCTTATCCAGCCAGGTGGCAATAAGAAGAAAAAAATCCGCCCCGAATGCTCGCGCTTCGTAGACCTGATACTCGTCGAAAATGAAGTCTTTGCGCAGAAGCGGAACATTTGTCACTTCTCGCGCATCTTCGAGCGTTGTGAGCGTACCACCAAAATAGGTCGACTCAGTGAGGATCGACAACGCCGCCGCTCCGTTGGAGTCATAGGTCTCGGCAATGTCTACCGGGTT
>Ga0208411_1002838_pt1 | contig 10251 bp, 7 predicted proteins | sample ETN01SmetaG_4_FD_185793 | JGI IMG/M metagenome (GOLD analysis project Ga0208411, IMG submission 185793) | Marine microbial and viral communities from oxygen minimum zone, Eastern Pacific Ocean - ETNP2014F12-01SV261 (SPAdes) (version 2) | ecosystem: Environmental > Aquatic > Marine > Oceanic ...
TGCTGCTGCACTCAGAGCAACAGAACTTAAGGCAGAAGTACTTTTAAAGGGCACAAAAGTTGATGGTGTCTATGATAAAGATCCAATTGCAAATGGAGATGCAATTAAATATGATGATATAAAATACTCAGAAATATTAAATAATAATATTCGTGTTATGGATTTAACTGCTATTACATTATGCAAAGAGAATTCTTTACCAATTCAAGTTTTTAATATCAACAATAATGGTGATTTAAAAAAAATAATTCTTGGCAAATCGATTGGAACAATGATCAAGGAATAAATATGTTTGAAGAAATTAAAAAAGATGCGATTCACAGGATGGATCAAGCCGTTAAACATGCACGCACAGAGTTAACAAAAGTTAGGACAGGTAGAGCAAACCCAGATATACTTAATTCTATTCAGATCGAATATTATGGCTCGATGATGCCTCTAAATCAAGTATCAACTATTTCTGTTCCTGAACCTCGGCTTATTACATTACAACCATTTGAAAAATCTTTAATCCCAGAAATTGAAAAGGCTATTATGGATTCTAACTTGGGATTAACTCCAAGCAATAATGGCACCTCAGTTCTAATCCCAATTCCACAACTATCTGAAGAGCGAAGAAAAGATTTAATTAAATATGTTCATCAGTTAATTGAAGAAGGAAGGGTAGCAGTTAGGAATGTTCGTAGAGATGTTCTTCATAATATTAAAGAATCTGGAAAAGAAGATCACGTATCTGAAGATGAAATACATCGTCAAGAAATAGAAACTCAGACACTAACTGACTCTCATATCTCTTCGTTGAATGAATTACAAGATTTTAAAGAAAAAGAACTTCTAGAAAATTAAAAACCCCGCATTAATGCGGGGTTTTTAATTTTTGAAAGTAATAAAGTTATTATTTTTATTCTATACCAGTAATATTACTGGATTTTACTCACATTTGGAAAATCCACATCCTGGACACGTAACACATCCTCCTTCATGCATAACAGAACTTCCGCAGTCAGGACATGTTGTTATATTTTTGAATGTAAAATCAGTTACATTATTTTCATTCTTTGTAGCTTCTTCAGAGGTAGCCATAGTGATTGTAGTTTTTCTTGAGTCTTCATTCTGCGCTTTTGATTTACGATCATCTTTTGATTCTGAATTTTCGTTGAGATAATCATCAAGGGCTTTCCCGATTGCGTCTGGCGTTGAAAGGACAAGGCGTCCATCTTCCCAGGTTGGATTTGGTCCGCTAATTCCTTTTAATTGCTTAATTATAGCAAGTGGATCCACACCAGATCGTAGAGCTAGCGAAATCAATCGACTAATAGCTTCAGATTGAGCGGCAGCGTTTCCACCAGCTTTACCTATTGTTGTGAATACTTCGCATAATCCATTATCATCTTCATTGATAGTTATATATAGCGTTCCCTCTCCAGTTCGTATCCGACGTGTGATTCCAGATGTGGAGTTAGGTCGAAGCCTCGGTCTTTTTTCTTCACGTTGTGTAGGTGTTGCCTTTTTCTCATTTTGCTTTTGCTCTGTTTCTTCGGTAATCAGGATACCTTCTCTCGAGCCTTCTCTATAGACTGTGATACCTTTTAGATTAGCTTTGTAAGCAGTCATATAGATATCAGCAACGGTTTCTTTTTGGACATTTTCCTTGAGGTTTACCGTTGATGATATTGAGCTATCAATATATTTTTGAATAACACCTTGCATTTTTACTCTAAAGTATGGATCAATATCATGAGCAGTGACAACATGATCAGGCAGGTCTTCATCGGTGCCAAATAATTTTTCAATAATTGGGTGATATACCTTATACTCGTCAAACTCTCTACCAAATCCATCATTTTTCTTTACGCGTCTCTTATATGAAGTAGCAAAAATTGGTTCGATTCCTGACGTAACTCTTGCAACAATGGCACCACTCCCCGTTGGAGGGACTGTTAATACTGTTGAATTTCTGATTCCTGTCTCACTGATACTCTTTTTTAGATGCTTTGGTAAATTTTTAATAAACTTACTTTTCCTAAAACCTTTCCAGTCAAAATTAGGGAATACACCTTTTTCTTCAGCAAGGTTTTTACTGGTTTCGTAGGCGGTGTCCCTAAAGATTTTCATAACCTGATCTACAGTTTGAACCGCATCTTCACTATCATATTTTATACCCATACGAACCAGCATATCTCCTAGGCCCAATATGCCAAGCCCAATTCGTCGATCATTTTGGGCATTGTGTTTTTGAGATTCCAGCGCATGACGATCTAAATTATAGTCAATTACATTATCTAGAAAACGAGTAGCAACGTGAACAGTATCTTTAAATTCTTCAACTTGGAAATTTCCTTCTTCATCCACAAATCTTTCTAAATTGATTGAACCAAGATTGCAACAACCACCATCAGGTAGAGGTTGCTCCGCGCAGGGGTTAGTTGATACTAATGGGCTACAGTATTCAGCGTTATGGTAATTTGTCATTGTATCCCAAAATAATAGCCCGGGTTCTGCGCTAGAATGAGCATGATCAATGATTTTTTGCCAGAGGTCTTTTGCCTTAACTGTTTTGTATACTTTCTTTTCCCACTTAAGGTCAAACTCTGTATCATTTTCAACCGCTTCCATAAATTCATCGGTAAGTAATACTGAAATATTTGAATATTTAACCATATTGATATCACCCGTTTTGATCTCAATAAATTTTTCGATATCTGGATGATCAATTCTTAATGTTTGCATATTTGCTCCGCGCCGGCCATGTTGAGCAATTGTATTGGTGTTCTCACTAAAAAGATTCATAAAGCCAACTGGGCCACAAGACTCGCCTCCAGTACCTATGATTGCGTCGCCAGAAGGTCTTAAAACAGAAAGGTCATGTCCACAGCCTCCACCAAACTTATAAGTTCTACCTTCTTCTTGTATGGTTTTATAAATAGCATTAATTGAATCATTTTCGATGCCGACGACATAGCAGTTGTTTAGTGTTGTGGTAATATCATCTCTTCCAGCACCATGCATTATTCTTCCGCCAGGTGTGAATTTGAAATCTTCTAGAATAGAATAAAATTTCTTCTCCCAAGTTTGTCTAAGTTTTTTATTTGACTCGACACTCGCTAAAGCTTTTGATTGTCGTTGCCAAAGTTCATATGGATGGCTTTCCCATGGAGCGAGATATTTATTTTTTAAGATATCAGCGCCAAGGGTGTCTCCATCGTAATAATTTTCAATCTCATAGGGGGCTAATTTGTTGGAAGTATCTTGCTCATTAACCTCTTTGGTTAATTCGCGGACTGTTTCTTCAACTATATTTTTTATTTCGCCCGTAGATTTTTTACCTGCGGGGAAATTGAGTTCAATCGCTTCAGCCATTTAAAACGTTCCTTTTCGGTATGTGGATATATTATTAAAAAACGAGGTCTAAATAGGCTGACAATCGAAAAAGTGATAATTGTCTTGGTTGGCACCCCCAATATATCAAACATGAAAAAATCCATCAAGTAGAAAAGTTCAAAAAAATTATTTTTCGTCAATAAAAAATTTAATTTTATTACTTTTCCACAATCTGTCCACAGAAAATAGTTTAATAATAAGACTGATTATAAGTATTAAAATTTCGACTGATTATAAAAATAGATAAATATGATGTTCGGTAAAAATAAAATTCTCACCTTTTTTGGAATTGAGACTTAATGTTCATTATGATTTTATTATAAATTTGATATGTAAGCGAGCGTTGTATAATGGCTATTACCCCAGCTTCCCAAGCTGGAGACGAGGGTTCGATTCCCTTCGCTCTCTCAATCTAATGAGCGTAAGTAGAAAAATATATATTATTTTCATTATATATGCCGTTTGGTTTTCTGGATGTGCAATCTTTATACCTGGCTATAAAGAATATTCAACAGCAAAAAAATATTTTAATAATGGTAATCATGATGAGGCTGTGTTTTATGTTTCCAAATCGTTACAGAAAAAACCTGCTAATGATAAAGCACTTGCTTTACTTGAATTGGCTTATCCAATCGCTGTTAATGATCATTCTACGATTGTTAATACTCTTAAAGCAAAAATGAGTAAATCGAAATGGCCTGAATTGGTGCATCAATATGAGGCATTAAATCAGTTATCAAATGAAATCAGAAAACTTAAACCGATCTTGAAGCTAAATATAGCCTACGAACTTGATTTGCCCATTCAAGATTATACAATACAATTAAATGAAGCAAAGCCTTTAGCTGCTGACTATCACTATATGAAAGCACTTGATTTAAGTAAAGAGTCATCTAAGAAAAATCAAAAGGAAGCAGCTATTAATTTCAAATTAGCTCTAAGATATATACCTGGCTATATGAATGCACAAAAATTATATGAAGAATCAAGAGAAGCTGCAACGTTTACGCTTTTAATCCGTCCATTTGATGGTAATAGAAATATTACGAGCTATATAAGAGATCAGATGATGATGAAACAATCAAATGCTTCAAAAGAATTTTTGCGTATAATAAATCGTGATCAATTAGAAACAATCCTTAATGAACAAGCCTTAGTGCAAAGTGGGATCACAGAAAACAACTATATGGAAATTGGAAAATTATCTGGAGCTGATCATATACTAAGTGCAACAATAGTCACCACCTTTAGGCCAGTAGAAAAAATTATTGAAGAAGATATAAAGCAAGATAAAGAAGTTGTGTTAGAAACTGAAGAATATGTGGATTCAGCAGGAGTAACAAAAACAAAAGAGATCAAAGGGACGGTGATAGCGCTTGTTCAACATCATAAAAAAAGTTCTGGAGCAAAATTGACTTTATCTTACCAAATTATAGATTTAAATAATAATAGGATTATTTATAATGGCACGCTTAGAGGACAAGAAAATTTTTTTCATGAATGGGCTACATATGAAGGTGATAAACGTGCATTAAACAAGAAATTCAAAAGTTTGATTAAAAGAAAAGATAAATTTTCTCCATCAAAAGATGAGATGCTATTAAAAATAGCAAAATCGATTTCATATCAATTGCAACGTAGAGTTGCAGGGCATTATTCAAATTGATAAATAACAAACCGGCAGGAAATTAGTTTTGTTCTATTTATCTCGACGTATCAAATTTTTATTTGCTATAATATTTAGTTTTTTAACACTTTTTGTTTTTTTTCGACTATTGTTTTTTTTATCATTTTATAAAACAATGACTGGTCCATACAGTGAATTGCTAAAAGCATTTTGGATAGGTGTTCGTTTTGATTTACGATTAGCTTGTATAATTATTCTTCCATTGGCGTTTATATTTATGATTCCAATATTAAATCCTTTGAATAATTTTTTACTTAGAAAATTATCAAAAATATATTTATGGATACTAACTGTTGTGGTCATCTTATTTTACACATTTGATTTAGGTAATTATGGTTACTTAGACCAAAGAATAGATATTTCATCATTTAAACTTTTAGAGAATCCTGCAATTTCATTCGGGATGGCTTTTGAAACATATCCCGTGCTTTGGATTACATTAGGACTTGCAATAACTATTTGGATATTATGGAAAGGAATAATTAGAGCATTTTTATTATTAAATGAACCACCAGTATTATTTAGATATCGTGACAAATCCATTGGGTTTTTTATAGGAAGTATGCTTTTATTATTTGCCTTTTGGGGGACTTTTAGACAGTATCGTTTATTATGGAGTGATGCTCATTTTAGCAATGATCCCTTTATCGTTGCAGTGGCATTAAATCCTGTCCTCTATTTCAATGAAACACGAACATTCGCTTCAAAAGATTATGATGAAGAACTTACGAGAGATCATTACAACTTGATTAGCTATGAATTAGGGGTAGATGATCCAGATATCAACCAATTAAACTTTTCTAGATTAGAAAAAGGAATTCGATTAAATCAAAAACCCAATATTATTATAATTTTTTTAGAATCCGTTGGACTTAACCGTATGGGAAGAGTCGGAAACCCATTAAATCCTACACCATCCATGGATATGATTTCTAATGAAGGAATATTTTTTGACCATTTTTATATCCCAATGGTTGGAACTGCACGGTCTGTTTTTGGAATGGTTACAGGTATTCATGATGTTGCAAACGTAGAGACGGCAACAAGCAATCCTCAAATTGTTGATCAATATACATTGATCAATTCTCTAAAAGGTTATGAGAAGAAATATTTTATTGGAGGTAGTGCTAGTTGGAGAAATATACGTGGCTTATTAAATAATAATATCCCTGAAATGAAAATTACAGAACAAACGGATTTAGATTTTCCACGACTAGATGTTTGGGGTATCTCTGATCATGATCTTTTTACAGCTGCGCATAATAATTTTTTGTCATCAGAGACAAGTGAACCTTTCTTTGCTGTAATTCAAACAGCTTCGAATCATCGTCCATATTCTATCCCAAAAAATATTGATAGTTTTTCTATATTAGAAAAATCCGAAACTGAATTAAGTCAGGCTGGGTTCAGTTCACTCTCTCAATATAATGCTATGCGACTGTTAGATAATGCTATTGGCGAGTTTATAGCTAGAGCTAAACAAGAAGCGTATTTCGATAATACTATTTTCATTTTTTTTGGAGATCATGGGACTTCTGATCCACCCGCACTTCATATGCAAAAAGCTGATTTCGATCTAAAATTAAGATCCTACCGTGTTCCACTTTTTGTTTATGCACCTAAAATTATTAAAGGTGGTAGAACTATCTCATCTGTATCTCAATTAGTTGATATTATGCCTACTGTTTGTGGCTTGACTGGGGTAGAGTATAGTAATCGAACTATGGGTAGAGATTTATTTAATGATTCTGTCCCTAATGACCCATTGGCTTTAATTGTTAATAACAAAGTAGCAAAATCTCATATTGCTGTAATTGGAAAGAATTATTATTTATCTATGCAAAAAGATGGGGGTGATATACAATTACATCAACTAGATTCCAATAATCCGTTAGTTGATGTGAAAGAAGAATATCCTGACATTACAGTGAATTATAGCCGCCGATTAAGGGGACTCTATGAGACTGCGAAATATATGTTGTATCATAATAAGAATTAATTTCAAGGAATAAATGATGAATAAACTAGAACCATTTCATTTAGCATTCCCTGTGCATGATCTGTCTGAAGCAAAAGAGTTTTATACAAAAATATTAGGATGCAGTCTAGGGCGATCTAGTGAACATTGGATTGATTTTAACCTTTTTGGACATCAAGTCGTTGCACATTTAAAACCAGATGAATTATCAAAAATAAAAACTAGCGATGTTGATAACAAACAAGTTCCAGTTCGGCATTTTGGTATTGTTCTAGAATGGGAGAAGTGGCACGAATTCTCTGAAAACCTTAAACAAAAAGGGGTAAAATTCTTGATTAAGCCTTATATCCGTTTTAAAGGTGAGGTAGGCGAACAAGCTACGATGTTCTTTTTAGATCCTAGTGGTAATGCATTAGAATTTAAATCTTTCAAAGATCCTAGTATGCTATTTAAGAATTAATCTTATTCTACTAAAGGGTTTCTAACCCCAATATAGCTGTAAATTCTCAGCTATGATAATTCTCTCAAAAATTGAAAATAAAGCAATAGCTTTTGAAAATCTAAAACTGTTATGTCAAATCCATTAATTGCAATTGTTGGAAGGCCTAATGTTGGAAAATCGACTTTTTTTAATAGGGTTTTAAAGCAAAGAAAAGCCATTGTTGATTCTCAAGAAGGTATTACCCGTGATCGTATCTATGGTGAAGTAGAATGGATCGGTCATTTTATGACCTTTATTGATACAGGAGGTTATATCCCAGAAGATATTGATATTTTTAATAATGCAGTAAGAGAGCAAGCTCAAGAAGCAATTTCTGAGGCAGATCTTATCCTCTTCATGGTTGATGGTCGTGAATACCCTACAGCGTCAGATAAAGCATTAGCACAGTTTGTCAGAGAATCTGGAAAAAAGACAATAATGGCGGTAAATAAATGTGATGATTTAGAGTCAAATAAACAAATTAATGGATACTATGAATTAGCTATAAATCCAATTCTTCCCGTTTCTGCCATTAATGGAAGACTTACCGGTGATCTTTTGGATACTATTTTAAAAGAATTGAATCTCAATGATGTTAAACCAATTGAAAAAAAGGATCAAGGGATGCACTTAGCTATTGTTGGGATGCCAAACGTTGGTAAATCATCACTGACTAATGCATTACTTAAAAAAGAACAATCAATTGTTACTCCAATTGCGGGGACTACGAGAGACTCTATTGATTCGTATTTAAAATATTATAATAAGACAATTACTCTTGTTGATACTGCTGGGCTTAGAAAACGGAGTAAAATTGGTGATAGTATTGAATTCTATAGTAGCGTTAGGACGCAGCGAGCTATCCTCAATTGTGATGTATCATTAGTACTTATCGATGCTGAAAAAGGATTTACCAAACAAGATAAAACTATTATAGATGATGTGATTGTAAAAGGGAAAGGTCTGATTCTAATTATAAATAAATGGGATTTGGTAGAAAAAGATACGCAAACTATGAAAAATTTTACCGATGACATTGAATATCAGTTCAAGTCTCTCAGTCATTATCCGCTACTTTATATTTCAGCTTTGACAAAGCAGCGTGTCTCCAAAGTATTAAAGTTAGCAAATAAAGTTTTTAATTCAAGAAAAGTATCAATTAAGACATCTTTACTAAATAAATTTTTGCAAAGAACAGTTAAACAACAATCCCCACCTGCTACACATGGTAAGGTTATCAACTTAAATTATATGACTCAGGTTAGTACAGGTCCCCATCTGTTTGTGATTTATACCAATTATCCCAAATTAGTTACTACAAGTTATAAGAGATTCATTGAGAATCAGTTGAGAGAACAATTTGACTTATCTGGAGTGCCAATAAGAATTTCATTCAGAAAAAAATGATTGAAATAAATATCAGAAAAAGCGAGCGGGAAATAAACCAAGGAGGGTATTGAGGTAGGAGGGTTTGGCAAGAGAAAAATCCGCGCTCGCTTTACCATTTAGACCTACAATTATTCAAAAGGTTCCAAAATAATGAAAAAAAAGTTCCATTTTGTGATATTGATCACATTTTCCTTAAATAATTTTTCATGCGATCAGGATTCGCAACCACTTTTGATTGGCTATTGGAACATAGAGAATTTATTTGATTTGATAGACGACCCCGATAAGAATGATGATGAATTCTCTATTGGTGGAAGAAAAAAAGTTACTCAAGAAATCTATGAATTAAAACTTTCTCACTCTGCTGAAGTATTAACAGATTTAAATGCAGATGTTGTAGGCTTATCTGAAGTTGAAAATGAGCTAGTTTTAAAGGAACTAGTGCAAATTATTCCAAATCGGAATTATAATTATATCCATTATGATTCTCCTGATGAGAGAGGTATCGATAATACGTTAATATATGACCCAAACCGGTTTAAAGTGCTATATAGTAAACCGATCCCAAATACATTGCCAGGAGGTGATAAAACACGAGATATACTCTACGTAAGAGGAGAATATAGTGGTGAGATAGTCCATTTATTTGTAAACCATTGGCCATCCAATTATGGTGGAAGGGAAAAATCAATACCAAAGCGTGCAGCTACTGCACAATTAATTGTTAGAGAAATATTATCCATCCTATCTAAAAATGCATCTGCAGAGATTTTATTACTTGGCGATTTTAATGAAAACCCCAATGAGATGAATATTCAATCATTAAAAACTGTCGGCTTAACTAGCTTGATGGAACCCATGTTGGGAGAACCAAAGAAAGGTACGTACGTATATAGAGGTGAAGATTATTTTTATGATCAGATCATTATACATGCAAGTCTTCAAGATCAAGAAGGATTAGTAATCGATCCAAAAAGTATTTATATACTTGATTTACCAAAATATAGACAACAAGAGGGTAGATATGCACACTATCCCTATAGATTTTGGGCAGGTAATAGTGTTTTGGGTGGCTATTCTGATCATTTAGCAGTCCGCGTCTCAATTATTAAAAAATAGGGTTGGTTGATGATAGAATATCAGCTATTTTTTCGCCCTTATATCTATATATCCATGATGTTCTTGGATATTAAGAATTCATGACGCGGGGTGGAGCAGTCTGGTAGCTCGTCGGGCTCATAACCCGAAGGTCGGAGGTTCGAATCCTCCCCCCGCTACGAAATAGAAACCCGTCTTTATGGCGGGTTTTTTGTTTGTGGGATGATGTGTAGATTT
>Ga0208411_1002842_pt1 | contig 10246 bp, 8 predicted proteins | sample ETN01SmetaG_4_FD_185793 | JGI IMG/M metagenome (GOLD analysis project Ga0208411, IMG submission 185793) | Marine microbial and viral communities from oxygen minimum zone, Eastern Pacific Ocean - ETNP2014F12-01SV261 (SPAdes) (version 2) | ecosystem: Environmental > Aquatic > Marine > Oceanic ...
AAGTAAGCTCCCCTTTTTATCACTGATATCGAGACCTTCGCCATGAGCTATTTTATTTTCCAGTCTAGAAATCAATTGATTAAGTTTTTTTGATGAATGAACTAATTCCTCTCTAAGGAGCTTATTCATTTTTTTTTCATTACTCAGTCTTACTAGAAATTGCTTCTTTTTTTCTTTCTCTTTAACTATCTCTTTTTTTTTAGTTATAGCCGCATTTTTATATAAATCAAGTTGTCCTTTTGCATGCAATAATACTTCCTTTTTATTATAAAAATCCGCTAATTCACTTTCATATTTATTGAATATAAATTTATCGTACGTCATTATACTATCTAAGTATTTTGCCCTTCTAAGTAAATCCGTGAAATCTTCTGACGAAAACAGGAGTTTAACAGAGAAAAGATCTCCTTCTTTATATATTGATCTTAAGCGCATCCCTAGATTTTTTTGTTGCAAATAAATCTGTTTTTCACCTTGATTAATTTTTTTGGTCAAAACTCTAACTTTATTATTATTAATCTTTAAATTCCAGTTGTAGATATTAAGTTCTCTCTCCTTAATTTTTAATTGCCCATCAAGAATTCTCTTTTTTTTTAAATTAGAATATTCTTTTCGACCCATTTTATTAAGAATTTTTGTTTGGTTTTCAATCTCCTTTTTGAGTTCACTAAGTTTATCTCTCTCCTTCCGCAACATGATATTGATTTCATTGACATCATTACTTTCGACCAAAGTTAGATTTAAATCGAAAATAAAAATAAAGGTAAAAACACAGATAAACGAAATTTTCTTAATCAAAGTCATTCAGAATTACGCCTGTTAAGAAATTGGTTAGCAGCCAATGAACTACCCAAAACACCAATAATGATTCCTGTGCTGATGACAGAGTAAATAATAGGATTGGTTAAATACTGAAAATCAAGTCCACGAAAAATAGACTCAAGGGATCCTTGAAACAAAAAAACGATATATAAATGAATTAACTTAACCGTAACCAATGATAACAGAGCACCTGCAACTCCTTGCATAACACCTTCAAGCAATAGAGGAGCTTTTATAAAGTGATGGGTTGCCCCCAATAATGTCATCAAATTAATTTCATCCTTTCGGGAGTAGATCGACAGTTTAATAGTGTTAGATATTATCAAAATCATTCCAGAAAATAACAGAACTCCAAAAGTCAGAATAAAGCCTTTAAGGAAAATCATGAAATGCTCAAATCGAGAAATCCATTTTTCACCATACTCTACTGACTCTACGCCTTTCTCATTCTTTATTTTTTCTGAAAAATCCCTAATATTTTTTAATCGATCAGGACCACTTACAAATCCGAGGGTATAAGAATCTGGCAGTGGATTGAATTTTAAAGAAGTGACAAATTTTGACTTGGAAGAAAATTTACCACGAAAATTTTCCCATGCCTGGTCACGGGAAATAAAAACAATAGAATCAATTTTATTATTTGAATTAAATAATAATTCTATTTTCTTTTTATTAAAGTTGGATATTTTATCATCCAAGTACACAACAAGCTGGATGTGTTTGTCCCAAGAAGAAAAAAGAGTGTCCAGATTAACAAATAGAAGAAAAAAAACCCCGAGAATGGTAAATGCAATAAAATTGGTAGCAGCAGACAATAAAAATAATTGCTTATTAGATTTGATATTTGAAAATGTTGATTTGACGAGGTTAAAGGAGAAAAAATTCATTTTTTCAGGACTGAAGTAACTTCCCACGCTTAAGAAGTAAATGCCGGCGCTTCTTTTCACGTAACATTTCAGCACTATGAGTCGCAATAATTACTGTTTTTCCCTGCTGATTTATTTTTTCAAATAGCGAGAGAATTTCTTTAGATATTTCAGAATCAAGATTCCCAGTGGGTTCATCTGCTAGAATAAGCTCTGGGTCATTCACTATAGCTCTGGCGATTGATACACGCTGTTGCTCTCCACCTGATAATTGAGATGGGTAAGAGTCCTTTTTTTTCACAAGGCCCACATTTTTAAGCGCATTCCATGTTTTTCTTCTAACAGTTTTCATGTTTGCGCCTACAATTTGTTGAGCAAAAGCCACATTCTCAAATACAGTTTTTTTCACAAGAAGCTTATAGTCCTGAAAAACAAATCCTACTTTACGCCGCAACTGATACAAATTCTTTTCATTCAACTTTCCAACATTTACACCCCCAACTAAAATCTGTCCGCGGTCAAATTTTTCCCACCCAAAAAGAACTTTAAATAGAGTAGTTTTCCCTGCACCGCTCTGACCAGTTAAAAAAACAAACTCACCATCTTGAATATCAAACGAAACATCCAACAATACTGGTGCAATCCCCCCATAGGATTTATATAGATTAAAAACTTTAATCATTTTGATATAAATTCATAGGTGTATTTAACAGGAATAATTAATTTTGTCCGCAAGGAGTTAATATAATAGCTAATTCTACTTAGGTAAGCGGTTGATCTGGTGACTCTTCATATTCCTCAACAAGTTTAAAGTCAGATTGAATATGGTCATCAGTTATGCATTCTCTAGGCAATACTGTAACCGTTCCTGACCCATAGAATTTATTGATTTGTTCTTCTGATAAGAGGCTAAAGTTGATATAGGTTTTTATGATCATTCGCCCACCCATAACTTCATAAGCAAAAACCCCTGAGGGGCATGTCAAATGACCTATGTTTTCACCGTAGGTTAACAGAGCTTCATCCATATAGGAATCCATCTTAATAATAGAATTTTCATTACTATCAGCACGTTCACTAAAACGCTCCAAGCAATGTGAAGTATAAGCAATTTGTGTATGAACAAACGAATCAAATAAACGGCCCAAATTTGTTGATTCTGTTTGAGAAGGCGAAATTAATGAATAAAACCCTCCCTTTGTAAAATCAATAAGACATAAAACATCCTTCCCAAATTTTCTGCTTACTTTTCGACTCATATCGGCCATAAACTTTTGCCGCTTACGTAGAGAAATACGAGCATTTTTACGAAATTTTTTTTCGTATTCAGCTTTAACATATCGCTCTATTTGAGATTTTTTAAATTGAAAATGTTTGTTTGACATACTTTTAATTTATAAAAAACCCAGTAAAAACAAGATGAAGATTATGGTATTATAAAATAAAACTAATTAAAAAACCTTAGCTTTATTTTTTCCTCTTACCTTAGCTCTAATAGGTCTTTGGTCGAATCTATATCATAAAAATCTCAGCAATGAATAACACTTTAAATATAATGGGTGGCCTTCTTATAGGATCGTCTCTTTTTCTTATTACAATAAATTATATGGCCGATAATATCGAAGATTTTGAATCCCGTCCCTTACCAACTCCTAAAATGAAGCCAGTAACGTCCCACAATCCAATAATTAAAGTAGATGCAACTTCTCGAAAAAAATGGACCCTTGTCGATTTTTCTACAATGAAAACCTATCAGGTGAAGGACCTTGAAAAGGAAAAAAATAAAATAAACCATTTTCCATGGGATATAGGGTTCCAAAGAACTAAAATAGTCACTAATGGTGGAGTGACAAACCCTGAAGGCAGGGTATCAATTAAAAACCTAGGTCCTGTTGACTTCGATTCAATAACCAATATACCTAGCCATGGATACACTCAAGACGCAAAGTCTTATGGGAAAATTCTCAACAAAGCAATTTCAGATTGGTATATTTATCGCACCAGAACCCATAATATAGAGTCGCAAAAAAATGTATATGTAGCGCAGATGGCTGATGGGGGAAACCTGAAAATGAGAATCCTTAATTACTACTGCCACCGCAATGAATCTGAATGTAAATCAGTAATGTGCAGTCGCCAGGAAGCAGCATGTTATTCAATTGAATATATTCATACTGACGATAGTGAAAACTTTCCTGTTATGGCGAACGTCCTAACACTCTCCACAACTTCCCAGGAAAAGGATAATTGAAGAGATCTCATCAGGTTCTTATAGCCCTAATATTTTTTATCTCATGCTCGGGCAATCCACCAGGAATGATATTTATACCCAAGGGGGAATTCACTTTGGGGGTTAATCCAAACAATGAAATAATTCAATTCATGTCGGATGCTACTTTATCGCTAAATGCCCAACCTGCTCAAAAAGTTTACCTCAAACCATTTTTTATTGATCAAACTGAAGTTACTTTTGAAGCTTTTCATAGATTCAAACCGAAGTTTAAATATGAGACTATGAATAGCGGTGAACCGATTCGTGGAGTGAGCTGGTATGAAGCAGATGCTTATTGCCTTTCTCAAAAAAAGCGACTTCCTACAGAAGTTGAATGGGAAAAAGCTGCTCGAGGATCTGATGAAAGGCTGTTTGTGTGGGGAGATCAGTTCAACCAAGTAAATGCAAATTTTGGGAACCAAGTTCGTTCAATTGGCAGTCTATCCAGTGATACTAGTGTTTACGGGGTGAGTGATTTGAATGGAAATGTTTCAGAGTGGACAGCCAGCTGGTACAATTCCTATAAAAATTCTGAATTTAAAGACACTCTATATGGAGAAAACGTCAAGGTTATAAGAGGTGGTTCCTTTCATAAAATGAAGCACGGCCTCATGAAAGAGTTTATAATTTTGCCTTATCGTAATTTTGCACCACCTCAAGGGCGTTTCTGGGACACAGGATTTCGTTGCGCTAAGTCAATATAAGTTTCCTTTTAAGAGTCTGCCCCCGATGAAGGTGAATCTTTATCTTTTGAAGTTTTTCCAAAAAATCCTGTTATGCGCTCAATAAGATTCTCAGTTCCTCTGTCATGTTTTTGAGGTACGCTCAATGGCAACGATGGAGAAACCGGTACTGTTTCTTTGGAAGTTACATCAGGTGTATCTTGTTGGACCACCAAATCACTTCCATCCTCGCTCGAACCACCAATTTTACTCGGCATTCTTTTTCTATCAAACCTTTGAGCATTAGAGTTACGACGGGGATACCTTTTTCTTTGAGTGGGTCGACTCCGGCGAACTCTATTTAAGGAATTATCATTATTTCGAGGCATTGATTGTTCTTGTTCCCCTTTTGGCTTCGTTGTTGCTATGAATGTATTAATAGTAGTCAAATCTAGATTTTTTAGTTCTTCAGATGTTTTGTTTGTAGCAAGATATTTAAATTCAGTCCACGTAAGTCCGGGTTTGCTCAAAAACTCTAATTTGAATTGCAGTTTTTCTTGAAGCCCTAATAAAAAAGCTGACTTGTAGTTAAGCATATACTCTGTAACATCAGAGGACACCTCAACAGTCAATTTTTTAACCCTTCCATTTGCTAAATGTTCGTTAATTTTCCGCAAAACATGCATAACAACATAATTTAACGATCGTACAATTCCTGTCCCTGCACAAGAATCGCACTTGACAAATGCGCCCTGTTGAACCGGAGGAGCTAATCTTTGCCTCGACATTTCCAGTAACCCAAATTTGGAAATTCTTGCAATATTGATTCTAGCCTTATCAAGTTTGCATATTTTTTTTATCTCTTTTTCAACTAATGTCTGATTTTTCTTATGAAACATATCGATAAAGTCGATTACGACAAGTCCACCAAGATCTCGTAGACGTAACTGCCTTCCAATCTCTTCAGCCGCTTCTAGATTTGTTTTAAGTGCTGTTTCTTCTAGTTGGCTAGCACTTGTCGTCTTACCTGAATTGACGTCTATCGAAACCATTGCCTCGCCTGAATCAAAGACAATCGAACCACCTGAAGGTAAGGAAACATTGCGCTGGTATAACGATTCAATCTGATCTTCTATGTTAAATCGTGAAAATATGGGCGTAGTGTCCTTATACAGTTTTACTCGATTTGTAAAGCGCGGCATAACCATCTTCATAAAGCCCTTGACAGCATCAAAAGATTCAACATTATCCACAAGAACTTCTGACGTATCTGTTGTGAAGTTATCCCTAACTAACCGGACCACCATATCCGCTTCTTGATATAGGAGGAATGGTGGTTTTTTGATTTTTTTTTCACGAGATGTGGATAGGTTTTCCCAAACCATGAGAAGTCTCTGGAGGTCTTTTTGAAGTTCCGTTTTTGTCCTACCCAACCCAGCCGTTCTAATAATTAATCCTAAATTATCCGGAAGTTTAAAATCCGCAACAAGTGTTTTAAGCTTTTTGCGTTCTTCTTCATCTTCAATTTTTCGAGAAACAGCACTAGCATGTGAACCAGACATCAACACCAAAAACCTCCCAGGAAGGGAAATGCTATTAGTAAGAGAAGGTCCTTTGGCATCCCGACTCTCCTTGGCAACTTGAACCAGTATTTCTTGACCACGAACTAAAACATCCTGTATGCGAACACGGGCTTTCTTTTCACCAGTATCGACATACGATTCTTTGAGAACATCTTTAAAGGGCAAAAACCCAAATTTGCTTCCACCAATATCTACAAAAGCAGCTTCAATGGCTGGTTCTACACGGTTAATAACTCCCAAATAAATATTTCCCTTAATCTTCTCTTGCGAAACGTTTTCTACAATATAATCATTGATCCTGCCACCCTCTAAAATAACGGCGCGGCAGACTTCCGGATGATCTCTATTGATCATCATTGATAATTTTTTTGCCATGGTAACCTTTCTTTATCGTTAGCAGGCCCACGATGGGATTCTGCCTTATAATCATAATAAACCAAAAGTAATAAAAACTCAAAGGCTGATAGAGCCAATTAATCTTTTGTTTTTTAATAGTTTACGACTTATTCCTCCCCCATGAATTTACAAAAAAACACTAAATCTGGATAAAAATAATAACTTTGCAATTTATTTGGCATAAAGTGCCCTAGCCTAGCAAAAGAAATCATAATATCTATTGCAAAATCAAAGCCTTTCTGCAAATATTAAAATTAGACATTCTCATACAATGTAACGGTGAAACCATAATGAGCGATATAAATAAACAAATAGGTATGCGCTCACTAGATGCTCTAACTGCAGAGCATTTAAGAGGGAAGTCTATATTTATCCGATGTGATTTCAATGTTCCACTAGTTGCAACAGAAAAAGGTTATTACCGTGTTGCTGATGATACTCGGATGCGTAGATTTCTGGATACAACATTTAAAAAAATTCATGATCTTACCGAAGGAGACTGTAGGATTATCATAGGATCACACCTTGGAAGACCGCATAAGCAAAAAGGTCATACAGGCTGGGATGGTATTTTCAATATACAGTTTGTTAGCTCTCATTTCGACACGTTAATTCGTCGTCTTTACGGTGATACATATACTATTTTCCCACCCGAAATTATAGACTCTCACATGAAGCACTCCTTAGAGATTGCTTCTCATAAACGTATGCCCCCTGGTGGCATAAAATTTCTTCCCAACCTTAGATATTTACTAGATCCATCCAAACCGGATACCTACAGAAAAGAATTCATATATGAGCTTGCTAATGTGTCCGATGTATATATCAATTGTGCGTTTGGGTGCAGCCATCGAACAACCAAAAGCATAAAGATGCTTCCTCAACTCATGAAAACTCAAAATAAATTAGTGGTGGCAGGCACCCTCCTAAACCAAGAAATTAAAAATTTGGGACGATTTGGACAAAAGGTAATAAGCCAACCAAACAAAACAGTGGTAATCGCCGGCGGGGCAAAAGTTTCAGATAAAATCAATGTATTAAAGCAGTTCGTACAGGCCGGGGTCAAGGCTATTTTCATTGGCGGGAAAATGGCAAATACTTTTTTGATTGCTCAAAAAGCGAAATCAAAAATGATTCCATTTAAGCTATCTGATATTCCAAGGACTTTACTTAGTTCAAGCGAAGAAAATAATCAAAACCTTGTAAATGAAGTTAGCCTTGCCGGAGAAATATTGGACTTTGCAAAGGACAAAAAGGTTAATTTAATATTTCCTGATGATTATAAGTGCGTTGATGAATTTAAAGCCCCTACTTTTTTTATTGAAGAAGAGCCAGATTTCGAAAAGGTATTACAACTGGACCTTGGACCTAAAACCATAGAAAATTTCAAAAAAACAATTTTATCTAATGGGATAGAAAATATATTCTGGAACGGTCCATTAGGTGCGTATGATCACCCTACTAGCCACGATTACGCTGAAGGGTCACTAGAGTTGGCTAAACTCCTATTTGAAGAGGCATTGACCAATCCAAAATTTTCTGTGGTTATTGGTGGGGGTGATTCGGCTGCCATATTGAATAAAATTGGCACTAATCAATTGAAAAATCTTATCAAGCGTTGCATCGAAAGGCAACTGGCAGACCCAATAAATCGTGACTTGCTTAGCTTGGAATTTCCAGTGGATGATAGCTATGTATTATGGAATTATTTAGCATCCAACTTCTTCGTCTCAACCGGCGGAGGTGCCTCCCTTGAATTCCTAGAAAAATTTTTAAAAGGTGAAGGGAATGGAGATTTAGCTTCTTACCTACCAGGAACTTCTACACTCATGGAGCTAACTGCTGCATAAAAAGTGTCAACATGAGCCGCTTTCAACTTTTTGGAAACTGACGTCAATAGACCGCCAAGAGATTCCCCTTCATCGTGTAGCATTTGATAACATTTTAGTGTTTCTTGAGATAATTGGATAGGATCATTTCCTTTAAAATTTTCTTTTCTTTTTGCAAACATGTCAGTAATTGGTTTGATTTCTGGGTGGATAAGGCCAACTTGATTGATCTTTTTATCCAATAATTCTATTTCTCCAGATAAAGACTTTATTCTAGTAATTTGTGTTGAAATTTCATCTGAACACAAAGCTGTAATTTTACCCGCCAAACAAATACCTCTAGAGGCAAGTTTTTCAATGTCATTTAAAGCGCAAGATTTAACATCGATTTGTCCATACAGTTCAATAATATTACTGCAGTTATAATCCCTCAATAATAAATCTCCAATATTGCAGTGAAATGATTCTTGAACTTTCACTACTCCAAGGACCCTCATCCAATGCTCAGAATATATCTCACGAAAAATATCATTAAGCGTTAAAAAATTTTTAATTAATGGCCGAAGTCGTAGCCTCCTATCCTCACCTATGTAAGTTTCATGAATATTTACTTCACTTAGTTCAGAGATAGTATCAATTGCACGCCAAGAACCTGCTGTAAAATGATATCTAATCATCGCTAGCAAGTGATCGGGATAAACCTTACGGGTGCATATAACATTATTACATTCGACACCATAACTGCATGGAGCACAAGGAATACGGGCATGGAATATAAGATGCCCGGGGCTATAAGGAGCCGTTTCATAGGGATGGGCATGAGCAAAAAACAATCCAATTATAGTGGTTCCTACTGCAGCAGCCACATGCATGGTTCCTGTATCGTTTGTAATTAGATAAGAGCACCTTGAAACTAATGCTGTCAATTGATCAACATTAGTCTTCCCTGCGAGATCAGTTATTCGATTTTTATGCTTAGCAAGTGAAATAATTTTCTCTGATAATTTCTTTTCGGAATTAACTCCTAACAAAATAATTTTAGCACCAAGGTTTTCAACTAATCCGTCGGCAATCTTAGCAAAACTTTCAGGAGGCCAACGCCTTCCCTCTAAGCTAGACCCTGCCTGGATGCCAATCAGAAGTTCCTCAGTGTTGGCACTATCTATCTCAAAAAATTTTGATACCGAGTCAATACCATCACCTGCGGTCAATAGGCCAATAGGATTCTCCTCGGGAGCAACACCAGAACTACGGGTGAAAATTTCCACAAGATTAAAAGGGTTTAACTGTCTATTAAAAGGCTCAATACCAAAATATTGCATCCAAGGATCTAAAGTTACGCGATCTCCATTTGCATCACATCCAAACCCACGCATATTTTTGATCTTTAAATATGAAATCATGAATGCACTTAATTTCGAATGACTTAGATTAATAAGCAAATCGTAATTTCTGTCTTTTAATTCGTTCAGAATATTTTCTAAGTACTTATAAACATCAACCCATAGAAATTGTTTTTTATCTTCTCTATCCACAAACTGCTTGATATCGAAAACAACTCTTTTATTTATGCAGGGAATTTTTTTTGAAAATTCCTCAAATGCACTAGTTACCATAAGAGTTATGCACGCGTTAGGATACTGTTTTCTTAGCCCAGCAATGGACGAAGTAGATTGAACTAAATCCCCCATTCGAGTCATATTTAGAATTAAGATATTTTTTATCATTACTATGCCTTGGATTTAACTATTTGATCAGTCATAAGAACAAGCAATTCTTCCTGGCTTAAATCCCCTTCTCCTTCTGCAATACGCTT